>JAEEGI010026979.1_pt1 | contig 11027 bp, 10 predicted proteins | sample 8958751 | NCBI WGS metagenome assembly JAEEGI01 (sample SAMN16246545, study PRJNA631951) | gut metagenome | biome: gut microbiome; feature: rumen; material: KS-attached | host: Bos | place: Iran: Karaj | collected 2018-10 | reverse complement strand
ATTACGAGAAATCGTATGTCTTTGCAAAGACTTATATATCTGCCGACCAGAAGCAGGTAATGAAAGGATTTGCCGAGGAGCTGCGCCAGACTTTCCGTGAGCGCATCCAGAACAATATATGGATGAGCGACGGCTCCAAGCAGAACGCCATAGAGAAGCTCAATGCGATGACGTTTAATATCGGAGCTCCCGACGAGTGGTTCGAGGAAGGCTTGGCAGACCTTAGTCAGGAGCAGACCACACTCGACGACGTGCTGGCTCTTCGCCGAGCAAACATCAAGCTGAAATGTAAGTTGATGGGTATGCCTAACTCAAAAGCCTCTTTCCACAATATAATAATTTTGAGAAGGCCCCTGACTACGGTCAACGCATTCTATGTTGGTAACTACAATGCCATGTTCATCTATCCTGCCTTCGTGCTGACTCCTGCTTATAGCCCAGAGGTGAACGATGCCCACAACTATGCCACCATGATGGCTTGGGGACACGAAATCACCCACGGCTTCGATACCGACGGTGCCAGGTGGAACAAGACTGGCGACCTTGAGGACATCTGGGCCAGCGATGCCGACCGTCAGGAGTTCCAGAAGCGTTCTCAGCAGCTCATCGACTACTACAGCACGTTCGACGTGATGCCCTTTGAGACAGGTCTGAAAAATGACGGTGCCTTTACAGTGGCTGAGAACGTGGCCGACCTCGGAGGATTCTTCCTGGCCTACGACAGCTATGTCAAGCACCTGAAGAGTCAGGGCTTCACCGGCGACCAGCTCCGCTTGCAAAAGCAGCGCTTCTATGAGGCATACGCCTATTTGTGGTGTGGCAAGTGGAATGTGACCCATGCAAAGGGACGCACCCTTGGCGACGAGGCGAATGGCATTGAAAAGGACAATCACTCCTTGTTCCGCGAGCGTGTCAACGGCGTCGTGACGAACACCGACGACTGGTACGACCTCTTCGACGTGAAGCCCACCGACAAACTCTATCTCGCACCTGAGAAGCGAATCAGAATCTGGTAACATAGTACGCTAAAACGCGAAGGCACAAAGACAATAAAATCTTCTGCGCCTTCGCGTCTAAGGGGTTTTCCTGCAATTTAGCGTATTTTTATCGTAAAAAACAGGGGGAAATGTTAGGTTGTTAGGTTGTTAGGTTGTTAGGTTGTTGCACTAACTTTTTAACAGAACCCGAGGAACGTGTGAACGTCGAAGCACGGACAATCCTTCTTAGCGAATTCGTTGTGACCATAGACTTTCGCTTTGGGGTACATCCACTGGAGGAAGTTCACCAGCTTCAGCATAGCGTCAATCTGGAACGGTGTCATCGTGTTCTTGGGCTTGCCCCAGAGGTCGAGGCCACCGATGTAGCAGATGCCGATGCTGTTGGCGTTGTGCCCTTTGCAATGGCATCCGATGGCCTTTATGTCCTTGCCCACCTCGATGGTGCCGTCAAGGTCTATCACATAATGATAGCCGCAGTACGTTCCACCAGACAGAGGGAAGCCTCGTTGCTTGTGCCATCCCTCAATGTCATTCAGCTTGAAATTACTCCGCTCCTTCGTCGCGGAGCAATGCAGGATGATTTCCTTGATTTCTCTCATAATACTTTGTAAAAATTGGTTTTCCGTCGTAATACATTTCAGTAGTCACGCCCGCCATTGTCGGACGGCGGTAGAAGATTTGAACAGTCACTACTCGTTGTGGACTGATGTTCATGATGTATTTGTCATACCCTATGCCGTCCTGAATGAACAGCTTGTGGATAGTCGACCAGAGCAGGAACGCCTGATGGATGGAGGAGGGGGCTATTTCCACGCCCCACTCCTGTTCGCTGCGTTTACCCTTGTAATACTGCACCACATCGATATGACCAGCCGCCTTTCGCATTGCAACCATTGGGCGGCTCTTCTCGATGTAGAGAATCTCACGCTGGTTTGTCGTAACATCCATCATAGCACAATGTCACTTACCTTCTTCTCATAACGCTGAGGTCGGGCGCCACCGAGCGCGACGATGTAGCCCGCCTGCTTCCACCTGGTGATACGCATCCGTCTGGCTCCTTCCGTCAAAGAACTATCGAAATCGTTGATGGTGAACACCTGCGGCAGCGCCTTGAACTCGTCAGCCGTCTTGTTTCTGACGGGCTTTCTCACCACGTGCTCGTTGGCGGCATTCGTCCAGCTGTCTTGCAGCATCGCCCCAAAATAGTAGTCCTGCCAATAGATGACGGCCTCGTAGATGATGGAGGCAAACTGCAAGTCATCGTCGTTGACATCCAACTGCTTCGTGTCGCGGTACTGCTCCCACTGCCTTCCGAGTATTCTCGGAATGGTGAACCAGATGGCGTAGAACACGGCACGTTTCCGCAGGAAGTCCAGCACGTCGTCCTGTGCCTCTTCAGCCTTCTTGGCGTAGGCTTCGCACAGGTAGTACACGTGCTTGACCAGTGGCTGCACCGGCAGTTCGCCCTTGACGGTGTCGAAGCGGTAGCCCCACTCCTTCAGCTTCACGTCAATGTCGTGGTTGCTCTCGCGGTTGCCGAAGGGCAGCATCTTGTACTTCTCGGGCCATATCTTGCAGAAGCAGATACGCGAACAGAGACCGTCATTGACATTGGCCATACTAATCTTCTTGGAGAGGCTGATGGGCGTGCCCGTCACGCATTGGTTCCAGAAGATGGGAATGGTGTCGTTCACCGAGTCGCCGTTGGCATAGTCCACACCCGAAGTCTCGTTGTGGAAGGCCTTCAGCTCCAAATCGTGCTTGCCAATCCACGTGCCACCCTTCTGAGCCGAGGTTTGAGACTCCAGCTCGGTATCGAACATATAGAGGTGCAGGTGCATCACGTCGCCGTCAATCGTCTCTTTTGCGTTTTCGAGGCGACGGAAGAAGATGGCGTTCGAGGTCTTGGCAGGCAGGTAGCGAATCATGCCGTCGGGCTGTTGCAGGGCTTCACCCTTTGCTTCTTTTGAAGAAGAGGCGCGTTCCTTAATCTTGCGCTTGTACTCCTTCTCTGCCATACGTGCAGGAGCATCTGCCACCCTCATCACGGCCATAATCATCTTGTCGAGACGGTCGGCGAACGACTTTCCCGATGCCGGCATACCGATGCCGAACACCTGCGGATTCATTCGCGTGTTGAGTCCATCGAAGTGCTCATACCACGCCCGCGTCATCAGCGTGCAGAACATGGCACCGCTGAAGAAAATGGCAGGCAGCAGGTTCGTGTCAGTTGTGACCTTGGCAGCGGAAACATACGGCTCGGTGAGCAGCGGACGGATGCGGTCGTTGAAGTTCTGATAGACGGCCAGCTCTTCTTCGTCCGACATCGACGTCCCTGCGGCCTTGACTGCATTACTGAGTCCAACGGCATCGAGGACGGCACGGAGCCGCCTGGGGGTACCCCACCAAAGCTCCTTGGCGCAAGCACCAGTAATGATGTCATCAACCTCCTTGCGGGCAGCGTCGCCTTCTTTCTCGATCCATTTCCGCACAAACTCGAGCTGCATGATAACGTGCCATGTAAACCCCACGTTATTATTGCAGATATACCGAATGTCAGCAACCAGCAGCAGCATGACCTTGTGGCGGTCACCCTCTTCGGGTATTCCTCCGTTCTGGTCGAACCATGTGGAGAGGATTTTCTTGTAAGGTACGTTGTGGTATGAAGCCCACCCAAGCCCTCCCGAAGGGAGGGATGTTTGGTTAGAAGAAGAGGGAGAGGAAGCGGCGGCATCATGTATATCAACATCCCTCCCTTTGGGAGGGCTTGGGTGGGCTTTCTTCCTATAGAAATCCCCCCACTTTTTATCATACTCCTCATTCTCATAGTCAAAAATCAGATCGTTCATAAAATATACGCTTTGGTCATCGACCATAAAAGAGCCGCGGTCGGCATTGATGCACGACCCGTCCTTTTCGATGGCGGCATACTTGCCGCCACCAAGAGAGTGGATCTGAGCCAGCAGGGCCTCCTGGTTCTGCTCAATGTTCAAATCGGGGTTCGCAATAGTGACGAGGCGCAGTCCGTCGCCACTCGGAGTGATACCTGCATAGAGCACGGCACAAGGGTGGGCCTTGTCGTCGAACCAGTGCGTTGGCAGGTCATGGTACAAATCATCAACCTTGATGCCCACCTTCGAGAGCTTGTCGAAGTCGTGCATGATGAGACCAGTCAACCGTGCAGCACTCTGGAGCCGCCACTGGCCCTCCTTCTGCTTGCCCGTCTTGCCCTTGCTGGGCATGAAGATGGCCATGAAGCACACCAACGGCAGCTTTTTCTTCTTGTCAGCGTAGGCGGCCAGCAGGCCAGCACCATACAGGGCATGGCACCGCTCAATGGTGTCGTGTACCCACTGGGCACCGCTCAGCTCAGCGTACTCTTGGCGAGTTGCCGGCAGAGCTTCCGTAGAGAATCCTCGTTGTATCGCAAGCATCTGTGAATGTCAAAATACTCTTGGTGGAACTTTTCAACGAAATCGACGTGATTTCTGAGGTCGATGCACAGAGAGATTTCAACCTTACCCCCGGCCTCATTGACGGCCACGGTATGGTCAGTGGTTTCCTCCAGCACTTTACCGACGGGCTTCTTCGGTGACTGGTACGTGGGGAGGTCCTGCCCTGCGGCACGACCCTGATCCACCACGTCGCTCAGCTGCTGAAACAACTTGCCCACGGGATCCTTCTCCTTCGAGTCGACCGAAAGATGGACTACCCTTGTTTGCTTCTTCGTTCCCTTCGTCAGGAACATCTTGCCGCCACCGGCTTCCACGACGTCCTGCTGGCTGCTCTCGCCCGTCTGTGCGATGGGCTGCAAATCCATCGAGAAATCCTCGTAGATGATGTTCGTAGAACGGAACTTTTTCAATACTTTTTTGCTCATGATTCTTTTCCTTCTTTTTTTCTAATCGTTTTATTTCGCGCGTTGCTTTCATTCTCTTTACTTTTATTCTTGTTTTCCCATATACTGAACTTCATATCGTTGGGGTTATACACCCTCTGATGGCCCGACTTCCTCGGAGTCGCATCCTTGGGACTAACGTACCGGATGGCCAGTTCGGGCAGTTCAATCGTGTCGCCTGTAATCAGGGCCAGGCTCTGGGCATCAAAACAATGGGTCTCGTAAGCACGGCAGCAGAACCTCAGGAAGTGAAAATCAGCCTTCGACAGGAGGATTTTTCCCACATTGGGCACCGTGGGGTGCGACTGGGGCAGGAAAACTACGGTTTCTGAACGATAGTAATCGGGACAGGTGAACCGAACCTTGCGGGTCATCAGGTGCTCTTGTCCCTCCTCCTTTTTCAGTTCAATACAATGCTCTACAGCCGCGCATACGCAAGCCGTGAGTACATTGCCCCAGTAGTACGACCCCTTCAAATAGTCTGCCTGGTATACTCGCGCTACTTGGGCGGAAGGGCAAAGGACACAACCGTCGGCGAAATATTGCTTCTTTTTCTTACTCATAATTCTTTACATTTTAGTTTTTCTTTGAATCTTGTTAGTGTAACAATCTAACAATATAACAATATAACATAAGGGGTGTTTTTACTGATACTCAAATACTTATAAGTATTTTTATAATATATAATTATATATATATAATTATTATTATAACCTATAGTACGTAAGAGGGCTTATGTTACATTGTTATATTGTTAGAATGTTAGGTTATGTAGTCGCGCGATAATCATCGAAGCTGAAGCCCTTCTTCAAGGCTGCAATTTTCGTGACATTCGCGTAGAAGAGACGGCCATCGTTGGTCTTGCGCTGCTTGCACCAGGTCACCAGCATAGCCGTTACATCATCACCTGCACGGAGACCGCTGGCCAGCAATGCCTTCGCCTGAAGGCTGCCCATCGTCTCGGCACAGATACGTTCCAAACCATTGTTGATAATCAACTCAACATACTCAATGAGACCCGAAGTCCCATCTTCCTGAGGGAAAGAGCGAGTCTGAAGACCGCTCATCATTTCAATTTTACCAGTAATTTCCATAATTTTACCTTTCTAATTTTTTTAAGTTCTTTACGCTTTTTACTTTTTTACCTTTTTACTTTTTTACTTTTTATTTAGTTATACTTGTTCTCAAAAGAACTGCCGTGCTGTCACAGCAGGGCAGGGTTTGGCAGCCCGCTGGCCGCCTGATGAAAACCATTAAAAACCCGCCTATTCGGTCAAAGCAACTCAACCGAATCAGCACAATGAAAACCAGTAACAAACAACATTATATCAGAATTTTTGTATCAATAAGTCAAAGAGCGCGCGAGCCGAAGACAAAGCCAAGCTGGCTTGGGCTTTGTTGAGGCGAAGCCGCTTATCGAGACAAAGTCTCAATGAGCACCGTCAACTTCCCGTTTCCGTTGGTTGACGGTGCAAAGGAAACAATTCTCTGAAACTGACAACAATTAAGGCAATAATTCTCAGAATTAATTTCAGAATTATTGCAACGTGCTGATTATAAGCAAAATAAAAAATCGCCAAACAGATGTTTAAAACCTGTTTGGCGATTCAGAATTGTCTCAGAATTCTGTTCAGAACTTTTTTTGACGTATAATCTTGTCGATGTACTTCTTTAAGAATGGTATTACTTTCTTAAAGGCTTCGCTACAATGGTTTGGGTTGCCTTTATTGATGTTGTTAACCTGATTGCCATTACTGAAAAGGGCGTTGCTGATTTCTTTTGGTGAACCTTTTAGCAAGTTCTCTTCTTTAAAGAAACCTGCAAGATTGGATGGAACTATCAGCATTCTTTCACCACCTCCACCTTCCACTAAAGCCCACATCTTCTCACACTCGTCAATATCTCCCTCATCAAGTAATGACGTATCTTTACCAAAAACGGTATTCAACAACAGTTTGACATTATCTGCTGTTGCCGGTTGCTTCCAGTCGCCCTTCTGTAAGATGACGATAATCTCGTCCAGTTTTGACTGACGAGCTGTATCCATCTCAGTTTCATTGTTACTTTCGGACTGATCGTTGACATTATTCGACACATTATTCAACCAAATTTCATATTGTGCTTTCAGTTCTGGAAACATCTCACATTGGATAAGGCTGCGCCTGATGATGATATCATAGAACAAAGATAGATTCCCTGGCCCCAACAGTCCTATTAATGGTTTTACATTCTCCGGTTTACCCAAATCGAACAGTTCGTTGTATTTTATTAAAGACAGAATCGTTCCCATCAGCTTGCCATATCTTACCATCTTCACTTTCATGGTTTTTCCCCAATGTTCATGCTTGGGATCATCACACTTTGTGAGTATTCTTTTCTCAGCCATCTTTAATGCTTCCTCATCTGCAACCTGCATTTTACCCCACATTTGACGTGTATAGCCAGCTGTGCGGTTTTCCATGTAATGTCTTGCCAGTTCTTCCTCCATTTCCCTAAATATTTTATCTTTTAGCAAGCGCGTCCGTATTCTTAAATCGGCATCAAAAGCCTTTGCAAAATCTTCTTCTGTCGGATTCAAAGCAATAACGATATTACCACCTCGATTCATGATAGCCATTAAAAGATTGTAAGCATCTGTAAGTATTGTATATGCAGCAAAACGAGCCTCGTGAGATTCTTTATTCAATTTTACAACATACTGAGGCAAATCGTCAACGTCTTTCAGGTCTTTCTCGTATTTTTCTCTACGCAAGGCTTCCATTCCATCGAAACTGATATATTCGCCTTCCAGCCACCCGCCATAGAATTCTAATAACCCCCAAAGATGTTTATTATATGCACGGTAGAGATCTTTGTACATGTCGCAAATCGCTCTTAATTCAAATAAGTATGCAACATAGATTTCTGCACATTCCTCCCATTGCCCATCATCTTCTGGAACTTCCCATTTCTTGATTTCTTGAAGAGTCCTGACCATACTTATCCAACCTTCAACAATTAGAGGGTTCTGGAAAAAAACGGACTTATCTGGATATTTGTCTATCTTTTCAATCTGTTCATAGAGGAAAGTCTTTGCGGCAGCGATTCCTTCCTCATTCAAATAAGGACCTGCACAGATTGTCTTCTCACCGTCAGTTATTTTAAGCATATTGTTCACACTATCTATCCTCGTTTACGAAATAAATCTCTTTATATACATCACTTGGCAAGGTACTGTCCCAACCGCCTACGCGCTTGCTTTCCTTCATAGAGTTATCGAAACCGATACACGAAAGGGACGGTTCCGCTGTGTATTCTGACTTTTGTTTCCTTGGGGTCTTAGCCCTATGAGTTCTACTTGTTTGGGAAGTTAATGTCTATTCCTGATGCTACTTGTGCAAAATCGTTCTCAGGCAATGTCTCGAAGTAATCTGTACGGAGACCTGTGTCAAGAACAAACATGAAGAGGAAGAAATCATAAAGCGGTTCTCCAATACCATCGACGAGATTTTTACGAATGCTCTCCGTTTTGCTGATAAGACAGATATACTGATAGTCTCTGTCTATCACCTGCGTATTACCTGCCGGATGAGCCTTTTGCAAATGCTGGCCTGCTGTCAATGCAATCAGATTCTCTACATAGTCCGCGATAACAGGGAACTCATGCTTAGGGAATATGTGGTGCATGTGGGTTGCCTGCTGTCCTATTGCCATAGAATCCAATATTTCAGAACGAGCACCGTTGAACTTATCGTTGAATTTGCGAAGACGGCGCTTAGCTTTCTCAACATTGTAGTCGTAGATATCCTCTTGAACTTTGTCTGCAACCAGAGCCTGCTGACGCGACACGTTCTTGTCTTTGTCTTTATCGCGGAAGTTAGTGCGGTTATATTTGATGTCTTCCAACGTGATGATCTTTTTGGAGAGAGCACTACCAACAGTTCCCTTCTTTTTGTAGAGTACAGCCAAAGGGTTCAGCACCTTTGTGAAAATACGGTTTGGCTCAGCCTGGTTATTGATGGGGGTATAATCCCAACAGAACTGGCGGAACTTTTCTTTCACGTTGTTGTATTGCTCTTTGGTTTGTTCATCGAAAAATGACTCAAAGGCATCCCAAAGGCCACTGTCTTTCAATGTCTTGGTAATGTATGAGCAGAGAAAATCAAAGCAGTTCCTTTCTCTGAGTGACAGGTAATCCAATATTGCCTCATTTTCTACGCTAAATTGAATAGTGTTGTTCTTCTTGCCATCCTCGCGAAGTACGCCAGCTGCTGCCAGCATCTTCAAGGGTTGACGGAAGAACTTGTTGTATTCGTCTATCGTGGATTTATCCGTAGAATCAGGCTTGCTGAATAACTTCTGAACATTCTCTATCGCATACGGAGTGTGCCAGATGTCTGGTGACTGGAATGGTTGTTGCCCTCCTTCTTGCAGATAAACTACTACGCAGTAGAGATAAATATCTATCGGTATTGTTCGCATCTTAACGTAACGAATCTATTTTATCACACACTTTTAGAACATGATCCAAACCATATAACATGGAACTACAATCTATGCCCATCCACTGGAAAAGGGTTTTAATCTTCTGGTACTCGCCACGGATATAGCCGGTATAGATGAATGCCTGCCCCGTTGGGAAGCAAAGAGGCTCATGGTGGGCAATGCGGTTGCGGAGAGTGTTTATTTTATCCAGTTCGTTGAATATGTACGACTGATTGATATGCAGTCGCGGTGTGGAACGTTGCTTGAATGGGAATACATCCAACAACGATTGGTTGGTGAGATTATATTGCACAGGTGAGTACATATACTTCCACATACCAAAATCCATTTGGGCCAATAGCTTTGAGTGCGAATAAGCACTTTGTGACCTCAGTTTGCGCAAAGCATCAGAGATGGTATCTCTTGTTTTATGGAGTCTTGGCTGTGTGAAAATTCCACCTGGCGAAACGGAGTCTTTCAGCCACTCGTTGCCGAATTGCGGTACGAGGATGTCGTCAATGGCATTACGAAGCGATACCTCGAAGCAACTGACTATCGTCAACAGCTCCTGTGCCAAACGCAAATTATAGCGGTACAGCGTCATCGCCTTTCTTGTATCACCATTACAGGCCAAAACGTATCTGTTGAGCCGCTTTTGCGAGAAAAAATGTTCAAATTCGCGATATTTCATTAAATTCTTCTCAAAAGATTTGGATTGTATCTAAAAAATGCTTATCTTTGCATCGATGAATCCCGCTAACCTCTGGCCGCAAGGTCAAGTTAGTGGGTATTGTTTTATACCATCTCTTCTTTATCTTCCCTCTATGACTTTGATTTTCGAGCCATCTATCCTCATGTCATAGTTCTCATAATTGATGAGGGCATGAATCCCGCTTGATGTGGGGACACCTTGCCCGTCTACAATGCCCCATATCGTAAAGTATGGGTATGGGGTTTCTGAATTATGGGCATTATCATCTGATGACATGCAATCAACGTCTGCCTCCCAAGCATTATCCTCTTCGAAAACAATATCTTGTTTGGCATCTATTGGTACAAGATACGTCACACCATCATGTTTTATCTCTAACAGTATCTTTTCTTTTATCTTCATAGCTTATGCTTTATCGTTACCATATCAAATCTTCTGAATAGAAGTTCGTTTGTACTGCACGTTGCTCTCTTGGAGTCAGTTGAAGCAGTTCTGTAGGATTCTCAAATAAGCTCAGTTTTGGTGTACTCACAAGGTTGCTGACAATCACAAGGATATAGTCAGACTTGTATTCCGCAGCCTTATTGTACTCATTTTGCGTCATGCGGATGGAGCCGTGTTTCTCACGCACGCCTTTTACTTCTGCCAGCAGGAAAGTGTTTCCTGTCTGTATCTGAAAGTCGTAGCCATCGCCCCAAAGACGTGCATCTTCCAGAATGCCATCCTCAAACCTTTCAACGCTCTTGTAGTTGCTCATAAAATAGAACTCAGCCTCTTTACCTGTTTCTTGCAACTGCTTGAACTTTGACTTTGTGGCAGGAGATGCACTGGCAACAGACAAGTCAATATTGGAATCTATGTCCTTGATGTACATCTTCACAACATTAGCGAATCCATGAGCGTCCTCGTTGCCAAACAGACTATCGATGAACAACTTGATATGTTCACGCTGATT
>JAEEGI010026975.1_pt1 | contig 11030 bp, 8 predicted proteins | sample 8958751 | NCBI WGS metagenome assembly JAEEGI01 (sample SAMN16246545, study PRJNA631951) | gut metagenome | biome: gut microbiome; feature: rumen; material: KS-attached | host: Bos | place: Iran: Karaj | collected 2018-10 | reverse complement strand
GAATTATCAGAAATTATTGATATTCTGAATGGTAAAGACAAGGACTGAGGAGGCGAAAATGCTGGCAATTGCAATCTGGATCCTTACACATAGGTGAGTCCGGAGACGAAAGTCTCCCGATGCCGATGTCTGTCAGAACAAGCGGATTATACCAGGGTGCCGGCACTGGCGCCGGTTTCCAAATCCTGCGAAAACTGAAGATATCAACTGTATGTTTGATGCGCGGGGTTTCGCGATTCCGGCATCTTTTTTTGGCAAATATGTCTGAACTGAGTCCTGTATTGAATAATCAGCAGATCTGACGAGAAGGCAGAAACAATCAGCTGACTACTGCCTGAGGAAAATATTATTTGCACCGCGGCTGAAATTTTTTCCTGGTTTCAAATTGCCGATAACACATTCTGAGACCAGGGAAGACTGTACGCTAGAATATCCTGCAGTTGTAAACACCTGGATCTGACAATCTGTAAAACATGGAGAACAAAAAATGAAACGCATCATCTATTCTCAGTACCGTAAGGACGAAGTTGCAGCATATCTTCAGTCTTCTGGCAAAAAACGCATTGATATTCTCTTCATCGGAGCAACCGGCGCTGGTAAGTCCACAACCCTAAATTCAATTGTTACCGCCCATGTCGCCGACATAGGAACCGGTACAGATCCTGAAACCGCAGAAATCAAAAAATACCATCTGAATTCCAGCATAAAGCTCTGGGATACCCCGGGTCTTGGCGACAGCACAGAAAAAGATCAGAAATATGAAATCGAAATCCTTAAGTTGCTCCATACAAAAAAGACCAATGCCGACGGATCTGCATCACCGCTGATTGATCTTGTTGTTCTCATTGTTGACGGCTCGTCAAGAGAAATGGGAACAACCTTCAGACTGCTTACAGGAAAACTGCAGTCTCTTATAGGAAAAAGAAAACTGCTTGTCTTTGTTAATCAGGCTGACTGTGCCATGCACACTCACGAAAAGGTTTTCAACAAACGCAGAAATCAGGCCAGCAGTGAACTGACAGGTTTCCTTGAAGAAAAGGCTTCATCCGTAATGACCAGGATCAGTGAATCAACAGGGTTCAGCATTATCAAGCCATTATGCTACTCGGCAAAATACGGTTTCAACGTGAAGAAAGTCTTTGATCGCATGCTGGATACAGTAATGGGTAATCCTGTAACGGATTCATAGAGGAAACTGAGATTAACCGGAAAATCAGGTTATATCCATGGACAAAATCTCAGTGAGGTTTCAACTGAACGATAACTACCAGCAGAAGCGTTGGTAATCGTAACAACGTTGATCTAGAAAAGTAATTCACACAAGGAGAAGAATCATGAAAAACGAAAACCTGAGCAGAACTGACAATATGGTACCGCCGCTTCCAACACCTCCAAAGCTGCCGATACCGAAAATTCCTCTGCCAAAGATCCCGTTTCCCTGGAACTGGTGGTAACGGCGGTTTCGTGCATGAAAACTGATGATGAAAAATCAGCGGAAAGAATAAATGTGAACAACCGGAATAGGAGACAGAACTATGTCATGGTTTGATGATGCTTTTGACTTTGTTTCAGATACCTGCAGCAGCGTCTGCGATACTGTGTCAGACGTTTATGACAGTGTCAGCGACACCGTCTCTGATGTTTACGACTCTGCCGAAGAATGGATGGACACGGCAAAGGAAGTAAAAGACAAAATTGACGAATTATCAGAAATTATTGATATTCTGAATGGTAAAGACAAGGACTGAGGAGGCGAAAATGCTGGCAATTGCAATCTGGATCCTTACACATAGGTGAGTCCGGAGACGAAAGTCCCCTGATGCTGATGTCATAATACCGAAACGGATGCGGACAATGAACAGGATGCCGATTTCTCCCGCGGTCTTAACAGACGGAATTTTTGACAGCGTCAAAGTGCATTAAATCGGTACAGACTTGACAGAGCATTGCACTCTGTCTTATCAATCTCTTTTCTCGTTCTCCAATTCTTGCGATCTGAATGTTTCGTCCCTTGCATTATCAGTACTTAGGTGCTGATATGCTGTAAAAACATATCAGATATCATCCGCAGTACACGCAGTCAGAGTCGACAAAAATCATTGCATATGCTTTAACCTGTCTATCCCGAAACTCCCGAGCTGATTTGTATCTCTGAACCTGATCTGTTGCTTCCTTTACAGTACTCTGAATCTTTGATTCTGAGGCACCAGATTTGGTGATGTATTTAAGTTCGATAAGGTAAATGCACTGGTTACTTTTTCCTTTGTTTACGGTTATAACCAGATCGGCAAAATTCTCGCCTTTCCTGTCAACTCTCAGGGACTTCTGCATCTCGACAAATATCCCCCGCAATGATTTCAGTTTGGTATAGAGTGTCAGATTAAGTGCCATCTCACTCATGTGAGTCAGTACCTGATTGGTGAATATTCCGCTCAGGAATTCCGTACTGGATGCGGCAAATGAACTTATGTCATCATTAACATTTCGTAATGATGATATATCCAGAACAGTATCGGTAAATATCGTATTTGTTTTTAACCGAATGTCAGCAATACACTGGGCGAACAGCTTTGACATGAAAAGATTAGGTATTTTCAATGCCAGAGCAGAACTGTCAGAGGCTTCTTTATCAATAGTCAGATATCCCAGATAATAGAGCATGGACAGAAACTGATCCCGGTTATATTTGGCTGTTTTGTTTAAATTGATGTTTTCCGCAAGTTTATTCAGAAAGAACAAATCATTGCTCAAATAACCTTCCACAATCTCATCTGCCAGACCGTTTTCGGCAATTGCAAACAGCTGCTGCAGTTTGGAACTGTCATGGTCTGATGCAGGATCAAGATAATCTTCAGGAGGGAGGAACTGCTTCTCATTCTGTACGGTTTTCAAATAATAGAGGCACATTGAAGAATTGAACATGGTGTGCTCCGCTTTCTCACTGAAGCAGTAGCCACCATACACTGGTTTCATTCTGGCTATGATTTCATCTGTACTTACACCGAGTTCTTCTATATCAACGAGCTGCGGAATAATCTCTTTTAGTTCATCTTCAGTAAAACCTGCATATTCATCAAAGCATTGATACGAAGAGACATTCAGTGAAATATTAAATCCGGATGTAAAAGAATCCAGGGATACTGATGACACTCCGGTAATAAAGATTTTGGCGATACAGTTCGGATTTGCTGCTCCTGCTTTGATGGAAGCATAAAATGCTCTCAGGAATCCTATATTACCGACTATGGTACGAAACTGTTCCACATCCTGTGAAATGGTTGGATTGGCGAACTTATCGTATTCGTCAATCATTACATAGAGTCCGCCTGTACGGCCTTTAGTAAAACAATTTTTGGCGTACCCTAAATAAGCGCAGGTAAAACTATTGAACAGTATGACCGAGTCTGATTCATCATGTTCACTGTAATCGAATACGAAATCAGGATATCTTCTTTTGAAGTTGTCAATGCCGTTTGCTACAGCTGAAAAAAAACTGTTTTGCAAGGCGGTATTGCTATGAGTATCAACCCCGGAAAAGTCAAAATTGATAACATGGTAGGTATTATGACTTGGAAGATTTTTCTTATAGGTGTCCTTCCCGTTAAAGATTTCTTCATATCTGTCTTTGTATGAGATATCATAAAAGCATTTCAGCATTTGAACGAAGGTACTTTTACCGAAACCTTGAGGGCGCAGGAGTACAGGATACCGTGTCATATATTTATCTTCAAGAGATTCTATGAAACCACTTTTATCTGCAAATGCATATCCCTGTCTGCACAAAATTTCGTAACTAACCTCATCATATGAGGTTCTCAGCAGTCCCGATGTATTTTCACTCATAATGCCACCTTCTTCAGTAATTTCCCCGCTTTACCTTTAAATTCAATCTGTTAACAAACAACCCTTTTACACGACAAGACAGAAACAGGTTTAAACCTCTACTATCAGATATTAAAGACATCTGCCTTAAAATATCAACATCGACAACTCCGTACCTCACCCGGTTAATCAATTCGATCAGACATATTCTCTGTGCTTCATCAGAAGCCAAAGTTCCGGGTTAATCGTATTTGCTGAGTTCCTGCAGGGTTCCGGCTAAAGCTGACAGTGATCGTGCTGATAAAAATGATTGAGACGCAGCATCAGTTTTCCCTGCATCCTGCAAATTCCTGCTGACGCCATGCCTCATAAAGCAGAATAGAAGCAGAATTCGCAAGATTGTAACAGCGGCTTCCCGGAACCATCGGGATCCTGATTTTCTGCTCCTCCGGAAGCGAGTCAGTAAAATCATCCGGAAGGCCGGAGGTCTCCCTTCCGAAAACCAGGACATCGTCCGGAGAGAAATGCACTCTGTCGGGAAAGGTATGACCTTTGGAGGTGGCGGCAAACACACGTGCAGATGCCGGCATGGTGCTGAGACACTCCTCTAAGCTGTTATAAGTTTTGATATTGACGAACTCATGATAATCGAGACCTGCACGAAGAAGACGGCGATCATCGAGTATGAAGCCAAGAGGACGGATCAGAGACAGATCTGAGCCTGTATTGGCACAGAGCCGGATAATGTTACCGGTATTCGAAGGGATTTCAGGACGGAAAAGAACTACATGCATAAAACAGGATCCCAAATACTCAGCCGGCAGATCAGTTCGTAAAAACTGGCTCACCGAAAAAAGGAACAACGATGAACAATATTGCACACAGTCCGGTTTGAGTCAATGACCGAAAACTCTGTATCCGGCAACTGCATCTGCACCGGTACTCTGGTTCAACACCGCCCTCCTTTTCCGGTTTCATCCGAAAATCCTGACTGCATTTCCGAAAGTATCCCGTCTGAGATCCAAATACAGTAAAACAAATGCACATCACTCGAAGATTGCTATAACAGGAGCCAAAGAAAACACTTCAAACATTGCAGAACAATTCACTGCTGCTGCAGCCAGATCGCAATATAAGACAGACCGGCAATCACAGTCTGTCTGTTCGTTTTCTCAAGACTTCAGCGGACAGAAAAAAAACGTAACAGCCTAGCGGCGAAGGACAAATATATATGGAGGTTCGGAAGTGGCACTGATCAGGGTATAACCGAGATGGGTGCATAAATTGGGGACATCACGGGTAGTTGCAGGATCATCTGCGGTAATTTCAAGAAGATCCCCCTCTGACAGTTCTCTCATTTTTTTGCGGATCAGCATCAGAGGCTCGGGGCAGCGAAGACCAAGCACATCCAGTTTCTCGGTTTTGCAATCAGACATCAGAACTCCTGTTCCCTCTGAGCTGCTCTGCGTTTTGACGTCTCTTCGGCCTGTAATTTTTCCTTTTCTCCAAGATCATGAAGCAGCAAATCCACCTTTTCCATAATCATGTCAAGGGTAATATTGGACATTGCCTTCGGATCACGAACTCTGGTGCGCCACGGCAGTTCTTCAGGCTCCTTTCCGTATTCACGGCGTACCAGATTCGCATAAACGCTTACACAGTACCTGCGATCCAGGTACGGTCCGACTCTTTCCGGATCATGGGTTGCGTACAGTCCTATAACCGGAGTGCCGACGGCATTGGCCATATGAACAGCAGCTGTATCTGCAGAAATCACAAAATCGGCAAGTCTGATGCACGCCAGACACTGCGGCAGAGTGGTACGGCCCACCAGGGACAGAGTTTCCGGAACAGCCGACGTCAGTGCCTGCTCAAAGAGTTTCTCCTCCTGGGTTGATCCGCCAATCAGAACGGGACGGACATTTTTTGAAACCAGGTATTTTGCGGTCTCGATACAGCTGCCGACAGGCCAGTCCTTGGATCTTTTACTGGTACAGGGGGAAATCACCGCCCTGTGGGCATATGAAGAAACGCCAAGAAACTCAGATGCCCGATCCATAAGGTTCGGACTGAAGAAAAAATCCCACTCCGGAACCGCTGGTCTGAGATCCATGGCGGCGACAAAGCCCATAAAGGCATCGACCATATGTCTTCCGCCACCTGAAACTATACGACGGTTTATGAATAAACTGTGAAACTCTCTTGATCGCTCCGGATCAAAACCAATCTTTACATCAGCCTTGATCATGAAAGATGCCAGGGACGCACTCAGTGCATACTGCATAAGAAGAAGATAGTCGAAGGTACGATCCTTCATCAGATGCCTGAACTCCTTCAGTTCACTGATCCCGCTTTTCCGGTATATGATAAACTCAACCTCTGGCATCAGATCCTTCAGCATCGCATAGGCGGCCGGTCCGATAATCCATGTTATCCTGGCCTGGGGATTCTGCTTCTGAATAGCCCATACAGCAGAGGCGGCATTTATGCAGTCTCCTATGGCTGAAAGCCTCAGAACACAGATACGCATGAAGGGAACTCCTTTAATCAGACGATTACTGGAAGATAAAGTTGGTAAAAAGAACCTCGCGGATCAGCCTTCGGCCTTCTCTCTCCTGAAAGAATGCATCCATGCGGCTTTTGCACTCGGCTATGATATCCTCCTGACCGTGAGGGGATGCTATGGTATTGATATCCTTGCTGTACACGGTGGTTATCACAATATCCCTCAGCACTGAGGCATTGTACTGGATTATCTCCACATCCGCAGGGTTGTCAACCATGATCTGAACCTTAAGTCTGACATAACAGATGCGGTTGCCGGGAGAAGCACAGTTGGTGACAATCTCGGGAGCAAGTTCATAATAGCTAATATTGCTTACCGGAGGCTGATCGCTCTCCTCCTTGCCGTGACCGCTGGCTAAAGCACTGCAGGCGACAGCCGTCAGCAAAAGAAAGGCAGTAAGTTGTCTCAGCATAGGAACTCCAAAGTCTGCAAAACAGAATAATTATACATCATCACCGCACATACTCCACAGACACCGTCACGGTTTATCACAGGGAATCATCCGCATCGAAATACTGAGTTGGGATCTTGGTGCGTATATCCGCCGAGCATATGGCGATAACCAGCTCGCTGACAGGTGTCATTTTTTCAATATCAAAGCTGATCGGACCCTCAAGATCCATCTGCTTTATCATGCCCTTCTCCTCCATGCAGGAAACCAGCCACTTGAGAGTTTCCGGATTGCTGAACTCGGGGGCGAGGATCATGTGAGAATCAAAGCAGATCCTTGAAAGAGCCTTCTGCCACATATCCTCCAGTTCCTCATAGGTGACTGTGCTGTGGGCATTGACCAGAGAAAAGAACACGCCGTAGCGCAGCAGCGTCTCATTGGCAAAGGAGGAAATGATTTTAACATCCTCCTCCGCACCGCGTTTGATTTCATAGCATCCGTTAATATGAGAAATCAACTGCAGATGAGTGAAGGCACGGAGCAGCCTTATCACATATGTATCTATCTCATCTTTTCTTACGGGGAGATACATTTCGTTGTCCAGCAGATCGAAGACGGTGTGAACATAACGCAGCAGTTCATCACAGGACAGTCTGGCGGACAGTTTGATAAACTTGAGAACAAAGGACTGAAGAATATACAGATGAAGAATATTGTTGCGGTAGTAGGTAAGTTGCAGGTACTGTCTGTGCAGCAGAGTAATTGTCTTTACGCCGCGGTAGGTGACAACTCCGAACTTGTTGAGATCCAGAGCCTGTCGCAGCAGTTCCTCCGGAGCGGCATACGGCACCTGGGTATATTTGTTGGCGGGAGCCAGCTTCATGCTGTCCATAATCAGTCCGATAACGTTGCACAGCTTTACAGTTTCTATCGTATAGTTTTTGCAGGACAGCAGAACCAGCGCACACAGGTTGACGCCGTTAAGAGCCGCGGCATCATTCATGTTGTACATAATTCGTTTTGCCATGGAGGTAACGCAGTCATAAAGCCAGGAAGGCTTGTATGCTCCTGTAGGATCCACACTGCTCCTCCATCCGGAATTGTACGTATCCATAAACCTGGTCATGGTCACCGGCTCGCCGAAGCCCACATACCCCTGGCCGTAGTTGCGGAGTTTTCTGAAAATCGAAAGGATCTGCCAGACGTTCTCGGCCTGTTTCTTGACGCCTCTCATTTCCTTTGTATAGGAGCCCACCTCCATTACATGCTCATAGGACAGGTATATCGGGATCACCGTAATCGGACGGGACGGATTGCGGAGCTGGGTCTGAACCAGCATGGAAAGGAGACCGGTTTTCGGATGAAGCATCCGTCCGGATCTGGATCTGGTTCCCTCAATGAAAAATTCGATTGAGTAGCCGTGGGAGCAGAGATATGCCACATACTCCCTGAAGACCGTGGTGTAGATCCTGTCTCCGTTGAATTTTCTTCTCAGAAAGAAGGCGCCGCAGTGGCGGATCAGAGTGCCGAAAGGGAAAAAGTTAAGATTAATGCCGGAGGCCACATGGGGCGGCATAAGTCCTGAATTGAAAATCACGTACTGCAGCAGGAGATAATCCATATGGCTGCGGTGACACGGAATATAGACTATTTCATGCCCGCTGTTGGCAATCTGCCGGACCACCTCGTCTCCGATTTTATTTATACCCTTGTACAGATGATCCCAGATGATTTTCATCAGACCGTTGACTCTGGTCAGAAGACCGTATGATATGTCAGCCGCAATTTCATTGACAATGCTCCTGACCTCCTTTGTGACAGCCTTCGGATCTGAAGAGGAATCTATCAGCCTTCTGATGTTTACATTTTCCAGAAGTTCATCAATCATATCCTCACGCTGCGGAAGACTCGGACCGTGGGATGAATTCACGGTGCGGTAGAAATGCATTCTGCCAAGTCTTTCAAGAAGCCTGGTTGCACGCTCCGTGTCGGTGAAATCAATTCTTGCCAGAAGATCCGACAGCATTACAGGCTGTGATATGAAAAGAGTGTGGAACCGTCCCCTGGTAATCACATTCTTCATCCGGTTCCATGCACTTGTGACTTTCAGACTTCCCGCCTCCGCTCTTGCCGCACTGTCGGTTCCCCTGATTCCGGGACTGCGATTCCATACCGACGGCACGCTTATAACCTGAATGGCCAGCTGAGGATGTTCAAACTGGACATTCATCCACTTCTTGAAAATTTTAAAGCAGATGCTTCTTCTCACGGCGCGGCGGTTGAACAGCCAGGGAGTCTTGTAAAGATAAAGATACCTGGGGACACGTTTGCCGTTAAGGACAAGAGGCCTGAAGGGCGAGGGAAGCGATACCGCCCGACTGTGAAAATGCAGAGCCAGAAGATCGCTGATGGAATTGGTTTTAAGGATGTAGACTACAGGCTTTCCCGTATCGATGTTCAGATCAGACACGGGATCGACAGGTATAGTGGTGGACTTAACCAGCAGTTTGATCGGCAGATAAAAGATTATTTTAAACAACCAAGTAAACAAAATGCACAGCCCCGCTATAACCGTCTGATTAGAAAGGTGATCTGATGATAAACGAGAGACAGAATTCAGGTCATACTGCAGCAACACGGAAAACGTCACGGTAATTCTTTCATACAGATGCGGAAAAAACAAAGAAGTAACCGACAAAATCGGAAAAATCATTATTCCGGGAGAACATGTTAATTCACACTTCATTCAGGGAGAATAACTCCATCCGGGAACATTCTGATTCCCGTAATATGAACAGTTTTGCTATGAAGTAACAGTTTTTACAGTTCAACTCACGTACAATACGGCAGATGGTAAAATGAAAAAGGATCCGGAATGAAATCTGCGGCATATATTCTTCAGTTTGTCAGTCACAACAACTTGGATGTAAACGACGGCGATCTGTCAAATCTGACAGACGGCCAGGAGATCTATTCTCTTGAAAACAGCAGCCGCAGATACAAGGGAAAGTCTTCAGGCGAAGCGCCGCTGCAATATCTGATTGACAAGGCATGGCGGAGCATGAGCGACACTTCTCCAGAAAACAGGAAGATTACAATACTTCCAATAGTGTCCTTCGCCCTGTACAGCGGAACATCCAGGAACAGCGGCCGCAGGCTCTATGAGATTTTTCTTGAAAACATTCAGTTCTATCTCAGGAATCTGGACATACCGTCGGACGCAGTGGAAACCAAACCTGTCTTTTATGATTTCAATGCAGAAACTCTCCAGAAATTTGACTCACCATACAGTTCAACCGATTCCATCACCAGCGGGATTTTTAAATATATAGTATGCAGTGATCCGGAAGCCAGAAAATCCGTGCTTGTTGACTATACAGGAGGTCTCAGAGATACAAGTTATCTTATAACTCTTATCAGCCAGTATCTTTCATTTTTTGAAATTCCGCTGACTAAAATCGTATACAGCAACTACAACAATAAAACCATCTATTCAATTACCTATCTCAACCGCATATCAGAACTTATACGCTGCATTAACAGTCTCAACCAGAGCGGCAATCCGGAGCAGCTGCTGAATTTCTTTCTTAACTCAAAAATAGTGCAGGATGCATCCTGCTCCATAGAGCAGGATGAATATCAGAAGGTGCTGCTGGCATTAAGGGATATTGAGGGATTTTTCAGCTGCATCTGCATTAACAATATGACAAATATTGATAATCATAAAATGAAACTTGAAGGATCCATGCAGAAAATCAGAGAACTGGATTCTTCCGGCAACATCTATATTTCACTGTTCTGCAAGCTTTTTGAAAGTATACGTTCCCAGTTCTTTTTGGACGGCAGTGACACCATCGGCTACGAAAGTTTAATCAAATGGTGCGTGACTCATAATCAGATCAATCAGGCCGTAACACTGTTTATTGAAAAGATGCCTGGGAAATATCTTGAATCGCCTTTCATCTCAGGTTTTGTTGACTATGAAGCTGATATTCCTGAACACTCTGTGGATCAGACTCCGCAAAGGTTCTACACCATTTACGATAATCTTATCGTTCTTCACAACAGGAAATGTCCGGTCGATCATCTCACGCCCGAAAGCACTGTTGACTTGTTTACAGATCTGCTGAAGCAGGCGATCGATCATACAGAAGCAGAGACCGGCACTAATCGGGGAAATCGGATTTTAGAAGATTTAGCCAGGATCGTTTCTGATAAATACGGTGACAGCAAAATCCTGTCACAGGCCGT
>JAEEGI010026968.1_pt1 | contig 11033 bp, 9 predicted proteins | sample 8958751 | NCBI WGS metagenome assembly JAEEGI01 (sample SAMN16246545, study PRJNA631951) | gut metagenome | biome: gut microbiome; feature: rumen; material: KS-attached | host: Bos | place: Iran: Karaj | collected 2018-10 | reverse complement strand
GAGGTGGTGTTGTCGATGACCTCGGCCACGAGGGACTCGTCGTCGCCGAAATACAGCTTGTTGCCGATGCGGATCTTGCGGGCCGGGTCCACGATCACGTCCCACAGGCGCTGTTCGCGGTTGAGTTCGCGGAGCAGGAAGACGATGATGTCGGCCCCGGTCTTCTCCTTCTTGCCGTACAGGCGGGCGGGGAAGACTTTCGTGTCGTTGAGGACGAAGGTGTCACCCTTGCCGAAATAGTCCACGATGTCCTTGAAAAGCCGGTGCTCGATTTCCCCGGTATCCTTGTGGAGGACCATCATGCGGGCCTCGTCCCGCCAGCGGACCGGCTCCTGCGCGATCCTGTCCTGCGGCAGCTCGAATGAGAATTGCGATAGTTTCATGGTTAAAGTACTTGTCTGTTGCGATACTCTATTAATACGTCTCCCGACGGAAAAAAGTTTCACTCTGTCATTTCGAGCGAAGTAGAAAAATCTAAATCCGCGCCTCGCGGAAAACCTCCTGGATGGAAGGGTACGTGTTCTTGAGGAAGGGCGGAAGGCTCGATTTCGCCACCCAGGCGGCCTTGCTGATGTCCTCTTCCCGCTGGGGGGTGAGGTTCGTCGGGTCCGTGTACAGCATGTCGTACCACCAGGTGTGCTTGAGATGCCAGATGCCGTTCCGGAGGTAGCAGTGGTCGGTGATGCAGATGAGGCGGCGGAGCTGGAGCTGGTCCACGCCGGTTTCCTCCTGCACCTCGCGGATGGCGGTCACTTCGATGTCCTCGCCGGCCTCCTGATGGCCTTTCGGAAGGTCCCAGAGGCCGTTCCGGGAAATGAGCAGGTAGTCGCCGCGTCGGTTCGAGACCAGACCGCCGGCCGCATTGACCTCCTTGAATTCGGCGCAGAGCCGGCGGTAGGTCCGCTGGGCGTCGTCGGAGGGGATGTAGATGCGGGACAGGGAGTCCTGCACCTCGAACATCCGGACGAGCGCGTGGATGTCCAGCTTCTCCCCCAGGTGGAATTCGACGGAGTTCGGGTCCGAGAGCGCCTCGTCGTCGGGGGCGCAGATGACGAGGCATCTTTTCTCGAAATAAATCTTGTGCATAATATTTGCTATATTTGCAGGACGCAAAGATAGTTTATTATGACCGAAATTGAAAGCAAGCACGGGATCGTTTCCCGCCAGCCATATGAATTGTACATGTCGTTCACGGACATGCGGAATTTCCTCCAGATGCTGCCCGAAGACAAGAAAGAAGGCGTCCAGGCGGATTTTGACACCATCACCGCGACGGTGCAGGGCTTCAACATCGGCGTGAAGGTCCATGAGCGCGTCCCTTATTCCCGCATCGAACTGGTGGACTACGGCGCCCCCTTCGCTTTCCACATCGAACTCCATTTCGACGCCTCCCCTTCCGAACCTTACAAGACCGACTTCTGGATCAGACTGGAGGCGGACTTGAACCTGATGATGAAGATGATGCTCGGAGGCAAGATCAAGGACGGCCTGAACAAAATCGTGGACGGCCTCGTGGACGCGTCCAACGGCAAGATGCCCGAGGGCTTCGACCCTTCCCAGTTCAAGTTCTGATGCTTCCGGAGGCCTTCATCCGGACGCTTCCGGAAGAAATCGGCCCCGACCGGGCGCAGGCGGTGCTGGACGCCCTGTCCGGTGAACCGTCCGTGTCCGTCCGTCTGAACCCCGCCAAATTGTCTGAATGTCCCTTCCCCGGAGCGGAGCGCATCCCCTGGAGCCCTTACGGCTTCCTGCTGAAGGAACGTCCCAATTTCACGCTGGACCCCCTGTTCCACGCCGGCTGCTATTACGTGCAGGACTCGTCGGCGATGTTCGTCGGCCATCTTTTCCGGCGCGTGCTGGACTTCTTCGGGCCGGGCGTGACCGTCCTGGACCTCTGCGCGGCCCCCGGCGGCAAGACGACGGACCTCGCCGCGTCCCTGCGGGAGCGCTTCGGCGACGGTTTCTCCCTGCTGGCCAACGAAGTGATGCGCAGCCGTTTCGGCGTGCTGCGCTCAAACGTACGCACCTGGGGTGACGCCCGGGTGGGTGTCGTTTCGCGGGACCCCTCGGTTTTTTCGGGCAAGCCGGTCTTCGACATCGTCGTCACGGACGTTCCCTGCTCCGGCGAGGGGATGTTCCGCAAGGACGAAAAGGCTGTCGAGGACTGGTCCCCCGCGACAGTGGAATTCTGCGCGGCCCGTTCCCGCCGGATTCTCTCGGACGTCTGGTCCGCCCTGAAGCCCGGCGGCGTCCTCGTCTACTCGACCTGCACCTTCAACCGGCAGGAGAATGACGATACCGTCGCCTGGATCGCCTCCGGACTGGGTGCCGACGTTCTGGATTGCGGGGATTTCCCGCCCGTCCTCCGCACCCGGCACGGCTATGCCCTGCTGCCGGGATACGTCCCGGGGGAGGGGCAGTACGCCGCCGTTCTCCGCAAGCACGGAGAGCCGGAAAGCGTCCGTACCGCCGACGTATTCTCCCTTTTCAAAGCCGACCTTCCCGTCCCCCCGCCGGACCCGTACCCCTGCTTCGACCTGGACCGGGAAACGGCGCTGCAGTACCTCCACGGCGACGCCATCCGCATCCCGGACGCCCCCCTGGGACTCCTGACATTGACCTATCAAGGCCACCCGCTCGGCCCCGGGAAAAATCTCGGCGGCCGCTGCAACAACCTCTATCCCAAAGACCGCAGAATCAGAATGGATATCCGATGAAAAGAATCCTCACCTTCCTGGCGGCGTTCCTGCTGCCCGTCCTCCTTCTCGCCCAGACCTCGCAGGAGGATTACATCCGCCGGTACAACAACCTCGTCAACCGGGTCGGCCCCGCCGGCATCGGCGTGGAAACCCTGCTGGACAAGTGGGCGGAAGAATATCCGGAAGACACGCAGCAGCTGCTGGCCCGCTTCTCCTTCTGGTTCAACAAGTGCCAGACTTCCAACGTCATCCAGCTGCCCCAGGACCGCTATCTGGGCCGCGAGCCGCTGCTGCCGCTGACCGACTCTCTCGGCCGGAAGAACAATTATTTCGAGGACATCGTCTACGAGGACGAGTCGTTCGGGCTGGCGCTGGAGGCCCTGGACAAGGCCGTCGCCCTGGAGCCGCGGCGGCTGGATCTCCGGCTGCTTCGCATCGACGCCCTGACCGCCTATGAGAAGGGCAGTCCGGACATGGCCCTGGCCTCTCTCAAGGCGCTCACGGACGAGCATTTCAAGCAGCATCCCGCCTGGACGCACGAATCCCTGGAAAAAGTGGACGACGAGGTCTTCAAGGCCCTGATGCAGGATTACTGCTTCACCTTCTTCCGGCTGGGGACCGACTCGTCGGCCGAAGCTTTCAAGAACCTGTCGGAGCATCTCCTGACCTACAGCAAGGACGACCCGCTGTTCCTGGACAACCTGGGTTCCTACTGGTTCGTCTGCAAAAAGGACTACAAGAAGGCCCGGAAATATTACGACCAGGTGCTCAAAAAGCATCCCGACGACGTCACAGCCATCCGCAACAGCGTTCTCCTCGCACGCAGCGACAAGAACGTGAAGCTGGAGAAGAAGTACCTTGCGATGATGGCGCAGTACGGTTCCACCGAGATGGACCGCGCTTCCGCGAAGGCGCAGCTGGAGGCGCTGAATCAGAAGAGATAAGTCACTTCCTGTGGTCGTGCTCGTAGAGCTCCCAGGAGTTGAACAGGTTCTGCCAGATGGCATAGAGGCCCCCGGCGACGGAAGTCACGGGGGTCAGATAATGATAGCCCAGCCAGATGAGGAAGCCGGTGTTCTTCTGGCCGAGGCCCTGGCCGGCGGTGATGGAATCCACCCGGCCCTTCCCGATGCGGCGGCCGGCGAAGAACTGCAGGAAGCAGGTGGCCGCGGACACGCCGACGATGCCGGCCAGGGCGCCGGTGCCGGGGTAGTTCGTAAACAGCGCATGGGTGGCGAGCAACATCGCGAGGGTCAGCCCGAAAAACCAGATGTAGAAGGAGTTGGGCGCGAACCGCATGAGTTTGCGCTGCAGCCGGTGCGCCGTGTAGCGGATGGTCCAGGCCAGGAGGCCGGGCAAGACCAGGATCGGGAACACTTTCAGGGCGATGCGGAGGACGTAGGCCCAGAAGCCGAGGTCGGAGGCGGGGCGGATCATCGGAATCACCATCGGTATCAGGAAGGTGGCGGCCAGGTTGGTCAGGCACATGTAGCTCACCGTGGCGGCGAGGTCGCCGTCCAGCTTCTTGGTGATGACGCCGGCTGCGGCCGCGCAGGGACAGATCAGGCAGATCATCGCGCATTCCAGCAGGATGCGGCCGGCGCCGTCCGGCGTGATTGCGGACAGGCCCGCGAACAGGACGAAGCCGAGCACCTGGACCAGCAGGGCGCCCAGATGCCAGCGCCGCAGCCGGATGTCGTGCGGGGAAATCTGCACGAACTGGAAGAAAAGCAGTACGGCGATCACGAGCCGCTGCCCTTCGGACGCCGCCTTGTGCAGGACGGCTCCATAGGGTTTCAGCAAGGGCGTGAAATGATAGAAAAGGTACAGGCTGATGCCCGTCGTGATGGCGAGGGGGAGCATCCAGTCTTTGAAGAACTGAACGGCCTTATTCATGCAGCAGGGGCTTGAACACTTTGTCCACCAGCGGGTCCGTGATCTTCATGCACAGGCCGGTGAGTGCGGCGAGGATGAGCGTGCCCTCCCGGATGACGATGTGCTCTCCGTCGCCCCAGGGACTGCCGAAGCAGATCCAGGCGAAGGCGGCGGAAAGGGCGACCAGCAGGACGTCCTCGCCGATCTTGGCGTTGCTGAACTTGACGCCCGTCACCGTGGAGAAAGTGTCGACGACCTGGTCGCCGGCGAGGATCCAGGTTTTGCCGATGACCTCGAGGCGGATGCCGACTGCGGTGAGGAGGACGGCCACAAGGATGAGGACGACCCTCATCAGGTAGGATGTGATGCCGACGTCCTTCAGCAGCCAGATGCAGGCGTCGCACAGGTAGCCGAATACGAAGGCGGCGGCCAGCTGGATGAGGTAGTGGACGTCCAGCACCTTGCGGCGCATCGCCATCTGCGCGGCGATGAAAAGCAGGTGCATCATCCAGGTGAAAGTGCCGAAGGAGATGGCGCCCCACCGGAGGTTGAGGACCGCGGGCGGGCAGGACGGGGGCGCGGTGCCCAGATTGGATTTCAGGGACAGTGCGACGCCGAAAGCGATCAGGATGAGGCCCAAAGTGCCGACCAGCCAGCGGGCGACGATATTGTTCTTGGCCATAAAAAACTTGTCAAAAGGACTACAAAGATGCATAATAATGTGTAAATTTGCAAACTTGCGCCTTTTGGAACGTATAATAATCAAAATATGAAAAAGTTCTCAATTCTCATGATGACGCTTTGCACCCTCGCGGCCTGCAATCAGCGCGGAACGGGAGCCCTGGACCTCACGGACCTCGACCCCTCCACCTCCCCGAAAGTGGATTTCTACCAGTACGCCACCGGCGGCTGGCAGGCCAAGAACCCCCTCAAGCCTGAATTCTCCCGCTACGGCTCCTTCGACGCCATCGCGGAGACCACCCAGAAGAACCTGAACGAGCTGTTCGAAAGCATGGCCACCCTCGAAGCGGAGCCCGGCACGGTGGACCAGAAGATCGCGGACCTCTACAAAATGGCCCTCGACTCCACAACCCGCAACGCCCTGGGCGCGCAGCCGATCCAGCCATACATCGCTGAGATCCAGGCCGTCAAGACCAAGGACGAACTTGCCGACCTGCTCGGTAAGATGAACCTCTACGGGGAAGGCGGCTTCTTCTCCTCCGGCGTCGAGGCCGACCTCACCAACAGTGACATGCAGATCCTCTACCTGGGCCAGGGCGGCCTGGGCATGGGCGACCGCGACTACTATCTGCTGGACGAAAACGCCGGTCTCAAGGCGGGCTACCAGGCTTTCCTTGTGAAGGCCCTCGGCCTCGCCGGCGTGGAGAATGCCGAGGAGATTGCCGCGAAGGACATGAAGGTCGAAGATGCGATGGCGACGGTCGCGTGGACCCGCGAACAGAACCGCGACATGCAGGCCATCTACAACCCGATGACCTCCGCCGAGATCGACGCCCGCTGGCCTGAACTCCGCTTCGGCCGCGTCTGCGCCGCCGCGAACATTCCCGCCCAGGACAAGGTCATCGTCGAGCAGCCCTCCTATTTCGACGGTCTGAACAAGTTCTTCAAGGAGTCCGATATCGAAACCCTCAAGGCCTACCTGCTCTGCCAGTTCGTCTCCGGTCAGTGCGGCGCCCTTTCCGACGACTTCTACACCGCCTCCTGGGAGTTCTTCTCCCACCAGATGTCCGGCGCGCAGGAGCAGCGCCCCCGCTGGAAGCGTGCGATGAGCGTTCCGAACAGCCTCCTCGGCGAGGCCGTCGGACAGATGTACGTGGAGCGTTACTTCCCGGAATCCTCCAAGCAGATGATGGTCACGCTCGTGGAGAACCTCCGCACCGCCCTGGGCCAGCACATCGACGGCCTCGAGTGGATGAGCGACGAGACCAAGGCCAAGGCCCGCGAGAAGCTCGCCGCCTTCACCGTGAAGATCGGCTATCCGGACAAGTGGAAGGACTACAGCACCCTTGCCATCAACCCGGAGAACACTTACTATGAGAACCTCCGCAACGCCAGCGCCTGGTACGTGCAGGACAATCTCTCCAAGCTGGGCAAACCCACGGACAAGACCGAGTGGGGCATGACGCCGCAGACGGTGAACGCCTACTACAACCCTACCACCAATGAAATCTGCTTCCCGGCCGGCATTCTGCAGAAGCCGTTCTTCGATCCGGAGGCTGACGAGGCGGTGAATTACGGCGGCATCGGCGTGGTCATCGGCCATGAGATGTCCCACGGCTTCGACGACCAGGGCTCCATGTTCGACGCGAAAGGCAACATGGAGAACTGGTGGACCGAGGAGGACAAGGCCAAATTCGACGCCCTCGGTGACAAGCTCGCCGCCCAGTTCAGCGAAGTGGAGGTCCTGCCGGGCGTCCATGCCAACGGCCGCTTCACCCTCGGTGAGAACATCGGCGACCACGGCGGTCTGTCCATCGCCTACTCCGCCCTGGAGAACGCCCTGAACGGCAACATGGACAAGCCCGCCATCGACGGATTCTCGCCCAAGCAGCGCTTCTATCTCTCCTACGGCAACATCTGGGCGCAGAACATCACCGACCAGGAGAAGGCCCGCCTCACCAACATGGACCCGCACTCCCTGGCCGTGAACCGCGTGAACGTGTCCATCCGCAACTTCCAGACCTTCTTCGACGCCTTCGACATTCACGAGGGTGATCCGATGTATCGTCCGGAGGAGGAGCGCGTTCATATCTGGTAAATGAGCCCGGACCGCTTCATAGCGCGGAAACTCAAGTTTCAGGGGAAACTCGCGGCGGCGTCCATCGCCGTGAGTTTCCTTGTCATCATTGTCGCCGTCGCCGTCTCGTCCGGTTTCAGACAGGCCGTGCGGGACGGCGTCTCGCGGCTCACCGGCGACATCCGGATCGCTCCGACGTCCGCCGTCGCCTCGGAAGGGGATCCGGTCCCCGTCCATCTGCCGTCGGAGAAGGCGCTGCTTTCCCTTCCCGGCGTGCAGTCCCTCCGTCCGGTCGCCGTCCGGGCGGGCATCGTCCGCAGCGGCGACATCATCCACGGCGTGCTGGTCAAGGGCGTCCCCGACCGTCCGGACTCCAGCCTGTGCGTGTCCATCCCCACCCGTCTCGCGGCCATCACGGGCCTGAAGGAAGGGGATGACATGACCACCTACTTCGTCGGGGAAAAGGTCCGCGTGCGCAAGTTCCACGTGACGGCCGTGCACCGCGACATGCTGGAGATGGACGACAACCTGGTCGTCTATGCCAATCTGGCGGACATCCAGCGTCTTAACGGCTGGAGCGCCGGCCAGGCTTCCGCCCTGGAAGTGTCCGTGGACCCGGTCCACCGCACCAACCTGTGGGTCAACGAACTCACCGACGAGATCGGAATGCGCCTCGCCCTGAGCGGCGAGGAGGATGAGGAAAGCCTCGTCGCCACTTCTTCGGTCCGGTCCTACCCCCAGATTTTCGACTGGCTGGACCTGCTGGACTTCAACGTGCTGGTCATCCTCATCCTGATGATCGTCGTGGCCGGCGTCAACATGATTTCGGGTCTGCTGATCGTCCTGTTCCGCAACATCGCCACCATCGGCACGCTCAAGACGCTGGGTATGGGCGACCGTGCCATCGGCAAGGTGTTCCTGCGCGTGGCGGCGGGCGTCGTCCTGAAAGGAATGCTCATCGGAAACGCCCTGGGGCTGCTTTTCTGCGTGATCCAGCAGACGACCCATCTGCTGAAGCTGGACCCGTCCAACTACTTCGTCTCCTTCGTTCCGGTCCACGTCGACATCCCCTGGATCCTGGCGGCGGACCTCGTGGCCTTCGCGGCCATCATGCTGCTGCTCCTGATCCCGACGCTCTTCATCGCGCGGGTGGACCCGGCCCAGACAGTCAAGGCCGAATAGGATTTGTCATTTCGAGCGAAGTCGGGAAATCTTTATCGGGGATAAACCTCCGCATACTCATCGTACGTGTCGAGCACTTCGCGCACGTAGGCGATGGTCTGCTTGCCGTGGAAGCCGGGGACTTCCGGAATGACGGAGACGATGCTGTCCCAGCGGGTGGGGTCGACGCCCAGCTCTTCCGCGGTCCGGATGCATTTGAGCAGATTCCCTTCGCCGCAGTTGTAGGCGGCCAGGGTGAATTTCAGGCACTCCACCGAGTCGGCCCCGTGTCCGGCGAACATGTTGGAAAGGTAGGTCAGGTACTTCGTGCCGATGGAGATGTTCACGGCCGGGTCCAGCAGGGTGTCCACGCTGTAGGTGGGGTTGTTGATCTGCATCAGGCCCACGGCCCCCTTGTCCGAGCAGGATTCGTTGATGAACTTGGATTCGTGATAGATGATCGCGGACAGCAGGCGCCAGTCCCAGCCCAGCGCATTCGCGTTCTGCTTGACGAGGGCGTCATAGGGGCTGATGGACGTCAGGCTGCTGCCCACGCGGCGCTGGTAGTTCCTTCCGAGCTTCCGGATGCCGCCGTTTCCGTTCATCTCGGCGATCCAGGCGTTGAGACGGCGGGTTTCGGCGTGGCGGTCGTCGCGCAGGACCCAGACAGTGCTGTCCCGGTAGGGGATGGTGCTGATGAATCCGTCGGTGTGGAGGCTGTCCGCCCGGTACATCACCAGGAGGTCCACCGCTCCGCTGCGGAGCGAGTCCAGATAGTCGGTGCTGTCGGCCGGGGTGATGAATTCCAGGTCCAGGGCGTGGTCGTCCGCGAATTCCCGGAGGATGATCCGGTTCATGCCCACCGTCAACCCCCGGACCGGTTCGCCCTTCAGGTCGATGACGCAGCGGAGCGTCCGCGGAGGGTACTCCGGGACGGGATGCCGCGTGGTCAAAGGCATGCTGAGCACCGCCGCGAGAAGGAGCGCGGTGGCCAGCAGGTATTTCCAGAAGGGGTGACGCATGGGATGAACATTATCTGCCGCCGAGCATGCCGCCGAGACCTCCTCCGAGGCCACCTCCGCGGCCGCCTCCACCACCACCGCCGCCGCTCATGCCGGAGCCGGCGCGGTCGGACATCTTCTTCGCGCCGCCGAGGCTCGGATAGAACGGCCAGGTGATGCCGAACTTGAAGATCCGGCGCGGATGGATATAATGGTGGGCGCTGAAATAGTCGTGTTGTTTCATCGGCCAGCCTTCACCGACGTTCTCCATCTTGAGGAAGATGCAGGCCATCTTCCACTGCATGTTCATGAAGACGTCGAAGTAAGGCGTGTCGCCGTATTGTTCCTCATGCTGGTTGTAGAAGGTGCCGGTGACAGGGTTGAAGCCCGGCGTGTACCATTTCGTATTGTAGCGGGCGTCCACGCCGATCTGCATCTTGAGCACGTCTTCGCTGACGATCGGGAACTGCAGGTACCAGCGGAGGTTTACGGCCAGTTTCGGCAGCGGGACCACGTCCTCTTTGGACGAGAGCTGGAAGAGGGCGCTGTTCTCCAGCCGGAGGATGCCCAGATGGAAATCCTTCCGCAAGGCGGCGGTCAGGACGCTCATGGCTTCCGGATTCTGCCGGATGACGCCGAGAGAGTCGTAATAGATGTTGTTCGCGAGCAAGGCATACCCGGCCGACGCGTAAATCTTCCATTTCGGGAAGTCCAGGGAGCCTTGGATGCGGGTCGTGGAGGTCTTGGAGAACGCGTTGTCCCACATGTAGTGGTTCGTGTACAGGTGCTGCTCGTAGAAGTCCGGTTCCTTGAGGTCGGTCTCGAAGCGGGCCGTGAGGCTGATGGGGCTCAGAGAGTCGCGGCGGAAAGGGAAAACGCTCAGTTTCGCCTTGCCCCGGATGAAGAAGTCGCCCGCCCCATGGCCGGCGAAGTCCAGCTGGCCCAGGGCGTCCCATTCGAAATACCGGCTGAGGCGTCCTTCCGCCCCGGCATAGGCGTACACCGAGTTCCATTTTTCCGGAGACGGCTTGTAGAGATAGCTGTCGGGCCGGAGGTTGTAATGCGACTGGTACCGGTCGCCGACACCGCCTTCAACCTTGGAGACGACGGCGTCCGCATGCCAGGGCTGGAAACGCAGGAATACGCGGTTGTCCAGCCGCAGCGTATGCAGGGAGTCGGCGCTCTTCGCCGGGTTCATGTAGAACTGATTGTGGTAGAACGCCCGTCCTGCCGCGTCGGAGGGTCCGACGGCGTCCGTATACATCTTATTGTAAACCGACCATTCGCTGGAGGTGCCCAGGAAGACGGAGGTCAGGTCCTTGTTCAGCGTATCCTTCCGGACATAGTTCGTGTCGTTCCGGTGCCGCAGGTCTTCGATGAAGGAGAACGGGACGCGGAGGGACTGGTCGAAAAAGACCGTCCGCTTGGTGTATTTGTTGGTGGCGGAGGTCAGGAAGACGTCCACTTCGCGCACGTCCACCGTCGTGTCCCGGATCCACATGTTGTCGATCACGCCGCCGTTCTCGACCCGGTTGATGT
>JAEEGI010026967.1_pt1 | contig 11034 bp, 12 predicted proteins | sample 8958751 | NCBI WGS metagenome assembly JAEEGI01 (sample SAMN16246545, study PRJNA631951) | gut metagenome | biome: gut microbiome; feature: rumen; material: KS-attached | host: Bos | place: Iran: Karaj | collected 2018-10 | reverse complement strand
TGCCAGTATGTCAGCCATTTCCTTGCCGTAATCGGCCTCGAAGTCCTTCATTACCTCGGCGCAGACGATCTGGCCTTCGGCCCCGAAGATGGCCTGGGTGACCTCTGCATAGGCCCAGTAGCTGTGGGCGCAGTGGTATTCGAAGGGCTTAAGGTACTCCTTCTTTTTGCCAAGCTCCTTGCCCTCGGCGATGTTGCCGTCCTTAAGGTAGTGGATGCAGCAGTCCGCCATGTTCAGGTTCTGGTCCACGGTGTAGCCCAGAGCCGGGTTGAAGCCCCTTGAAATAGCCGCATCCAGATAGGTGCAGTAGACCGCGCCGGCCTCCAGCAGGCCCATGTCCTTGAACTGGGTATGCCAGGGGCAGCCGGTGATGATGGTCTTGAAATCCGGACTCAGGGTGGACTTGTTCTGTATGCCTTCGTCTATGATCTCCTGAGTGTTGACCCATTCGCCGTACTGGTTGTAGGTGGCCTGGGTCAGGGGCTGACCGTCCCTTATGGCCCGCTGAGCCATGCGGCGGCCTCTTTGCATTGCGTAGTACTGGGTGGCGTGGATGAAGGCCTGAACGCCCCTCTCCTCAAAGTGCTCTTTAAGATGAACGTAGTATTTTGCCGCGATATACGCGTGAACTCTTTCGTTGAAACCCATGATTATCTCCTTGATCTTCTGCATATCGGCCATCCGGCCGCTGTTTTATTTATCATAACATATTTAAGGCCTCCGGTGATGAAAATCTGTTTGACTAAGTGCTGCCGGAGAGTATAATTTGCGGAGTACGGGAGGTTTGCGCAAAGTGAGCGGACAGATCGGTTCTTCGGGCAGCAGCCTGATGAAAAAAGAAAGATACATCAATTTCGTATACATACTTATAAACTCCATCTACTGGATAGTCTGCTGTGTGACCGGCGGCTATGCCTACAACTTTCTGTCGGAGTGCCGCTATACAGACGGACGGGTGGTCTCGGACGGAACAGCGGGGATAATAATAGGCATAATCTACCTGCTGACGGTTGCCATGCAGGCCAGGCTGGGCGCTGTGATAGACCGTTCCGAAAAAATCACGGAAAAGGACGCCATGACGGTGATATTTATCGTTGTGGCGATGCTTGCCGCGGTTTTATCCTTCATAAAGCTGGCTTCGCCCTTGATGTTTGCGGTGCTGATACTCTGCTACAGCCTGATGTCAACGGCGTCGCCCTTCATCAACAGTCTGGCTTTTGTGTATGCAGGCGAAGGGATCAGTGTCAATTACGGCCTTGGAAGAGGCATGGGCTCCGCCGCCTACGCTCTGGCGTCCCTTATAATAGGCAGGCTCTGGGCAGGCTTCGGCAAGGCGTTTGTGCCCTATTACATTATCGTGACCGCTCTTATGGGGCTTGCGATAGTTCGCATGCTGCCAAAGTACGGAAGCGGCGCGGAAGGCAGCATTCCCAAGGCAAAGAGCAGTCTCAGCTATGCTGAGTTTTTCAGAAAATATCCGGTGATGGTGCCGGTGGCGATCGCCACGGTGCTGCTCTTTATGGGCGGAAGCACCATAGGGATCTTTATGGCGAGGATAGTCGGGAACGTGCTGGGACCGGAAGCTTCGGCTGTGCCGGGAGCGGTGGCTCAGGTGCAGGGCAGAGCGCTGGCGCTTCAGGCCATAGTCGAGCTTCCCGCCATGTTCTATTTCAACAGGCTAAGGATGCGATTTCCGGTAAACAGGCTGCTGAGCGTAAGCGTAGTGGCCTTCTTCCTGAAGTTTCTTATTCTGGCCCTTGCAAAAAGCCTTGGACTTTTCTACTTTGGACTGTGCTTTCAGATGGCGGGATACGCGCTGCTTACCCCTGCCACGGTGTATTTTGTCCAGGAGACCGCGCAGCCGGAGGACAGAAACAAAGGTCAGGCCCTTATGGGCGCCTCAGGCATTTTCGCTTCCTTCATGTCCAGCAGCGTCGGAGGACAGTTGCTCCAGCGGCTTGGCGTTCCCCCGGTTCTGATGATCAGCGTTATCGTGATAGGCCTTGGTGCTGCGCTGATGATCATTAGCGTCAACAGAAAGAAATAAAAAGCCGGAGGCAGCTCCTCCGGCCGGACTAATGGGGCGTCATCAAGCGTCCCTTTATATTTATCGTTTATTGCCGATAGGCGATAAAGCTACAAAATACAGGACTTTAATCTTCATGTGCTTTTGTAAGCTCTGCGCTCTCCAGCTTTATTATTGTCCGAAGATCCGAGAGCTTCATCTCCACCTGATGGCCTATTTTTCCCGCGCTGAAGGCTATGGTTTCGAACTGCTCGGCGCTGGAATCTATGAAGCTGGGGAAGTATTTTTTCATCCCTATGGGAGAACAGCCCCCGTGGATGTAGCCCGTAAGCTCCAGAAGGTCCCTGGAGGGAACCAGAGCTATGTTTTTGTCACCGGCAGCCTTTGCTGCTTTTTTAAGATCCAGCTCCTCTGCCACAGGCACCATGAAAACATAGTGGCGACCCTTGGTCCCCATGGTCACCAGGGTCTTGAACACCATTTCGCAGGGCCTGCCTATTATATTGGCGCACTCCACCCCGCTGGGAGCCCCGTCGGTCTCGTAATTGTATTCGATGTGGGGGATCTTTTTCTGATCCAGCACCCGCATCACATTGGTCTTCTCTTCTTTTTTAGCCATTTTCGTAAATATTTAATATTATTGTAATCTAAGAGCTGTATATAAGAGGCTCTTATTTTGATATAATCACATAGTTAAAGCCTGCTCCAGGGCGTTTCAAAGCCCTGCCGCAGATATTTTATAGCCGCAGCCCATAAAATGCAAGGGAGGCTCCCATGGAAGAGCGCAAAAGAAAGCTGGACAATCCGTACATCAAGGCCATGTTCACCGGTTTCGGTATACTGGGCCTGAGCATTCTGCTGTTCTTCATACTTTTCAGGCTGGATACCTTAGCAGCCGGACTCGCCCGGCTGTCCCGCATCCTTCGGCCCTTCATCATAGGTGCCGTATTCGCCTACATACTGACCCCCTTATGCAACAGGCTGGAGGCTCTGTTCTACAAGCACTTCCCGGAAAAGCTCAAAAAGCGCTCCGGCGGCCTGGCGGTGGCCCTGTCAATGTTTTCCGGCCTGCTGGTCATCTACATCCTGGTGATACTCATCGTACCACAGCTCTTCGTAAACATCGTAAATCTGAGCGAGACCCTGCCCGGCAAGCTGGATGCCCTGGCAGTGAGGCTGGAAGCCCAGATGGCGGACAACGAGGTGCTGCAGAGCTACTTCGACACCGCCTACGAGTCCGTTTCCACCACCTTCGAAAACTGGCTGAAGGAATCCCTGATACCCTCCATGGGCTCCATCATGGGCAATGTGGGCAGCGGTGTTCTCAGCGTGGTGAATACCCTCAAGGACATAGTCATAGGCATAATCGTGGCGGTCTATGTGCTGGCCAGCCGCAAGCTCTTCAAAAAGCAGAGCGACGACCTTCTGCGCTGCCTTTTCAACGCCCACTGGAGCCGCATCATAAAAGAAGAGATCATCTACATGGATAAGATGTTCTCCGGCTTTCTCAGCGGCAAGATGCTGGATTCGGCCATAATCGGCCTGCTGTGCTACATAGTCTGCAGCATCGCGGCAATCCCGAACGCTCTTCTCATATCCGTCATCGTGGGACTGACCAACATCATACCCTTCTTCGGTCCCTTCATCGGCGCCATCCCCTCGGCGGTGCTGGTCCTGGTCGAAAGTCCTGTGAAGGCCCTGTGGTTCCTGGTGATAATTCTGGTGCTGCAGCAGCTGGATGGCAACGTCATCGGCCCCCGCATCCTCGGAAACAGCACCGGACTGTCGAGCTTTTGGGTGCTTTTCGCCATCATCCTTTTCGGCGGCTGCTTCGGCTTTGTGGGGATGATCATCGGCGTGCCCCTTTTCGCCGTCATCTACGACATTATCGGCAAGCTGGTGCACTGGGGCCTGGTAAAGAGGGGCCTGGAGGTTCCCGGCGGGCTTCAGGAGTACAGGCTGGAGGATAAGGCTTAGCAGGAGTTTCTCCAGATATTAGTGATTGTTAATTATTTAATTATTGATATAACTATAGACAAATCAAGCCGTTTCATATATTATGCTCGCAATGCTTAAGTGAGAGCATATCGGGGCTGTATAAGCCCTTATTATATGAGCGGTTTTTTTATGGCAAGCAAAGCGGAAAAAACAAAAGAAATATATATAATCGTAAGTCAGACAGGTTCCATAGTCTCCTGGATGCTGAAGAAAATAACCGGTGCCAAGTATAATCATGCCTCCATTGCTCTTTCCAAAGACCTGGAGTGCATGTATTCCTTTGGCCGCCGCCACCCCTACAACCCCTTCTGGGGCGGCTTTGTGGTGGAATCCGTGAACTATGGCAGCCTTAAGCGCTTCAAGAACGCCAAAATAAAGGTCCTGCGCATTTCCGTGGACGAGGAGCGCTACGAGCAGATCCGTCTGCGCATTCTGGAGATGCTCTCCAACAAGAAGCGTTATCACTACAACTATCTGGGACTGTTCCTTGGCGGCGCCAACATCCAGTGGCGCAGGGAAAATGCATATTACTGCTCCGAGTTCGTAAAGGATCTGCTGGACCGTGTGGATATGGAGGGCTGCGAGGTGCTCCAGCCTGTGGTCCATCCCATGCAGTTTCTGGACATGCCTCAGGCAAAACTGGTCTACACAGGCCTTCTGAGCGACTATGTGGCTGCTTCGGACTTTTCCATGGTTTTAAATTAATATGACCCGGCCTGCTGCAGGCCGGTTTTTTTTATGCCTTTGTGTGATATAATTAAATAAGCCGATTCTCCGGCAGGAGGAAATTAGATGATAGCACTTTTACATCTGTCGACAAGCGAGGTATTATATATGGGACTTTTTTTAGGCGTGCCCCTGTGCATGATAGTGCTTTTTGCATATCTGACAAAAGCCGTGTGGAATAAAATGAAGGAGGGCTCCATCTCCAAGGGCTGGGGCTATTTCCTGCAGACCATATTTCTTATCCCCTGCGCATTCTGCGTATTCATTTTCGTATTTCTGGTGGGTGCCTTCACCGGCATAATCCCGCTGATGTAAAAATGCACCATGATCCAATGAAAGACAGTCTATTTTACAAAATACTTGCAGCAGTAATTCTGGCCTGCGTGCTTGTGACCCTGCTTCTTGTGATCCACACTGTGGAGCTCAGAAGCAGCGTATCCATACTCAGCTATATAGCCACGGAGGGCCTGTGAGCATGGGCGGCATAGATAAGACAAAGCTAAAAAAGCAGCTGGCGCTGCTTTTTGCCGTTATACTGGTATTTGGCCTGCTGGACCTGAGCATTTACCTGCTCTTTACCCAGAGGGTCATAAAAAGGCAGAGCACGGGCATGCTGGCAAAATCCGTGGAGCTGAAGGATTTTCTGCCCTTTGATTCCTGCCTTGACGCCCTTCCCGAGGGCGTTTCGGGTGGCCTTGCGGAAAGGGTGGACACGGACTTCAGGCTCGAGGGCGAGCTTCCCGTCCTGGACGGAGCGGCGGCTCTTTATCCTGTGTTCTCAGGCATTGCGGCCTCCGTGTATCCGGAGGAGAGCATAAGCTTCAGCGGCACGGACTTTGCCCCCGGCAGCAGGCTTCAGATGCGCAACACCAGAGGCGCCTACAAGGCTATCGTGGACGGAGACGCGGACATCGTCTTCTGCGCCGGACCCTCCAAGGAGCAGCTGGCCTATGCCGCTGAAAAGGGCGTGGAGCTGGAGCTGGTCCCCATAGGCCGGGAGGCCTTTGTTTTCGTGGTCAATGCCAATAACCCGGTGGATGACCTGAGCATAGAGCAGGTCCGCGGCATCTACTCAGGACAGTACACCAACTGGGAGCAGCTGGGGGGCGAAAAAAAGCACATAAGCGTTCTTCAGAGAAATCCCGGAAGCGGCAGCCAGAGCTCTATGCTGCGCTTTATGGGCGACACCCCCATAAAGGACGATAAATTCAGCTTCCTCGGAAGCTCCATAGGCTTTTCCTTCCGCTACTATGTATCCAGCCTTTCCGCCTCCAGCGGAGTAAAAATGCTGTCCTTAAACGGTGTTTACCCCAGTCCCGAGAACATACGCAGCGAAAAATACCCCATAGTGTCCAACTTCTACGCGGTCTGCCGCAAAAATGACCGGAATCCCAATGTAAAAAGCCTTCTGGACTGGATACTCAGTCCCGAAGGCCAGAAAATCATCGAGCTAAGCGGCTACGCCGGGGTCTAGTGCAGATCCACGTGGCTGTTTATCGCCTTCGCCATGTCCTGCCAGTGCTGCATGCGCCTGGCCAGCTCCGCCTTGGACTCCTCATCCTCCCGGAAGGAGATCAGGGTCCAGTCCATTTCCTCCAGTGAACGGAAGAATTCGGGGAACTTGTTAAAGGGTACCGATATCATCCTCAGCCCCGCAGGGTAAGCCTTGCGGCGCTTAAGGCCGTGGTAGAGTCCGGTGGTTATGTGATTCACCTTCTTTGAGATCATGGGATAGGCATACATCCAGGTGCAGCTCATCACAGGCGTGGAAACTGATTCCCAGAAGTCTCCGGAAATATAGCTGGTGGCCCTCATCACGATGTCTGCCTCCTCGATATCCGTCAGGAAAAAGAGCAGGTCCGGATCGAAATCGCAGCTGATGGCGGGAGCGTATTCCACATAGCGTATGGTGCCCTTGGGAAGCATGGGCAGGTCCTTGTAGAGCAGGCGGTTTGGCATCTGGGTCTTGAAAACGCCAAAATCCTTGCCGGCCTCGCCGCTGGCGGTCACAGGCTGCAGATCCTCCATGCCAAGCGCCAGCTTGCCATAGCAGGCATCGTCCGCGGCCTCGATATAGAAATGCTTTCCGGTATCCTGAGCGTACTTCATGTACATGCAGAAGGCTACCTTATCCCCCTGATAATGCTCGCAGTCCGGCTTCTCCAGGCAGAACCTTACGGCAATGGCCGGGATCTTAAGATTCAGCTTTTCCAAAAGAGCGCTGTCATTTTTATTCTTCATTTTTCAACCTCATAAATAAGCGATCGCTGACTATACCAATTATACGATAATCCAATGACAAATTCCATCCGCAGCGGGCTGTTTGCCGGCCGCTTGTGGTAAAATAATATACAAAATTTCGCATATAAAGGAGGAAATATGGAAAACTTTATTCACGACATACCTACAAAGGTATACTTCGGTAAGGGCCAGATCTCCCATCTGGACGAGGCTCTGCGCCAGTTCGGCACCAGAGTCCTGATGACCTACGGCGGCGGCTCCATCAAGAAGACAGGTCTTTACGATGAGATCATGAAGATCCTTAATGACGGCGGCTTCACCGTATTCGAGCTCTCCGGCATCGATCCCAACCCCAGAGTCGAGTCCGTGGAGGAGGGCGTTAAGATCTGCAGGGAAAACAAGGTCGACGTGGTCCTGGCTGTCGGCGGCGGCAGCACTCTTGACTGCTCCAAGGCCATCTGCTCCGGATATTACTACGAGGGCGACGACCTCTGGTACATGATCAAGAACGTGAAGGGCAGAAAAAAGTCCCTGCCTCTTGTGGACATCCTGACCATCAGCGCCACCGGCTCCGACTTTGACGCAGGCGGCGTCATCTCCAACATGAAGACCAACGAAAAGCTGGGCGCATCCTTCACCTATCCCTCGGTCTCCATCCTGGACCCCACCTATACCTTCACCGTTTCCAGATATCAGACCGCTGCCGGTGCCGCTGACATCATGAGCCACATCATGGAGGGCTATTTCTCCGTGACTCCCGACAGCGAGCTCTCCGACGGACTGGCTGAGACCATTCTCAAGACCGTCATAAAGAACGCTCCCATCGCTCTGGCAGAGCCTGAAAACTACTCCGCAAGAGCCAATCTGATGCACGCCGAGTCCATCGCCTGCTCCGGCATCCCCGAGTTCGGAAAGAAGTACACCGGCTGGCCCTGCCACGCCATGGAGCATCAGCTTTCCGCCTTCTACGACATCACCCACGGCGTGGGCCTTGCCATCCTCACCCCCAGATGGATGCGCCACATCCTGAAGAAGGATCCCTCCTGCCAGTGGAGATTCGTAAGATTCGCAAGGAACGTATGGGGCCTTGAGGGCTACGACGAGGCTGAGCTGGCCCAGAAGGGCATCGACGCGCTGGAGAAGTTCTTCACAGACTGCGGCATACCCATGACCCTTACAGACCTTGGCATTGGCACAGAGCACTTCGAAGCTATGGCCGCTCAGGCCAACGGCGGCGGAAGACTCTCCGGAGCCTTCGTTCCCCTGACCGAGGAGGACGTGGTGGAGATCTACAAGGCCTGCCTGTAGAATTAAACTCTGCCGATGGCAGCCGAAGATGGCGTGCGTCACCTGAGGCAGAAATATATAGCCTTTAAACGCTCTCAGAGCCCGTTTGAGCGGGCTCTGAGGGTTTTTTCGTGTAATTATACTGTCAACACCGGTTTAAGCGCGTTCAGGACTGTTTAAGCAGCCAGAGCTGGCCGTCCGGCATCAGCTTGACATCCCCGGGCAGCACCTCCAGCACGGTCCCATCCAGGCTCCGCACTATGGTCTCCTCCCAGTAGCGGTAGTCTTCGCCCTCGCCCTCCTCGTGCCAGCGGCTGAAGAAAAGGCGTTCCCCCTGGCGCAGGAAGAAGCTGTCGTGGCTGTCCATCTCCATCCGGACCTGCTCCGGCCAGATGATCTCAAACTCGCCGCCTGCGGCGCTCTGCCTTGTGATGGTAAGGGGCGAAGGATCCAGCCTCAGATTGTAGCAGTCCTTTGCGCAGCCTAAGGGCAGCTCCAGGAAGACCCCGGCGCTGCAGCTTTCGCAGTCAAAGCGGAGGATGCGAAGGAGCTTCTCGTCAAAATACGCGGCAAGGATATATATGGCACCCTCAAAGAAGACGGGCTGCTCCGCAGGGTAAACATTTTCGGCCTTCGGAACAGGCCAGAAGACCTGACCCTCCGGAAAGCGAACAAGGCAAAGCTCCCGGCCTTCTATGCTTCTGCCGGCTTTAATGATCTCCTCTGCCTCGTAAAGGTCCCCGTATTTATAATCCGTTCCGTAGTACCAGTCACCGCTGCCGGGGACAGGCTCCAGCCAGCAGCCGTTTGTTTCGATAGTTTTCATGTGTCCGGCCCTTTCTTTCAGCCCAGAAAGCCCTCATTTTTAAGCATTTCCAGGACCCTGGCCTCCCGCTCCAGCATCACCGGGTCCTTGGGGCCGTGGCCCTTGGCGCGGTTCACCGCCATTGCCTTCTCGGGCTCCACAAACTCCAGAGTAAAGCGCTCCCTTGCCTCGTAGGCGTCCAGCTTCTGGGGCGCCCGGCCTTCCCCTGCCTCGCAGAGAAAGTAGAAATTGTCCTGAATAAAGCACTCCTCGCTGTCGTAGGTGTTTTTCTGTATGCGGTGGACATAGCCGTACTCCCGCATGGTGCTGCGGTCGATCCTAAGCCCCGACTCCTCCAGGGTCTCCCGCACCACAGCGTCCTCTATGCTCTCGCCCTCCTCTATGCCCCCGCCCGGGAACTTGTAATAGTCGTATTTAAGGCTGTGGACCATGGCCACCCGGCCGTTCCGTATTATTATGCTCCTGGCTGAGTTGCGGACATAGGAACGGGTGCATTTATCGTAGTCCTTCTTGTCCAGTTCAAATAGTAATCGCATTTATCCGGCCTCCTCAGGCTATTCATCCAGCCTGAATTCTACGATCTGGCCGTTATCCGGGTGCGCGCAGCCGGTTGTCGCCTGTATCATCATGCCGTGGCCCACCACGATAACCTTTTTATATCCGGCGTATTTCTTCAGTACCGCGAGAACCCGCTGTTTGATGGTCTGTGCGTCCTCCCAGGGCCGGTCCTCGCCCTCGGGATAGCGGCCCTCTCCGGCGGCAAATTCATCGTAATGTCTGTCCGCCGTCTCATCGTCGATCCAGCTGTAGCTTTTGTCTGCCACCCACTCGTGAAGATCCGTCTCCACGGCTATCTTTACGTCCAGCTTTCTGGACAGTATGGCTGCCGTCTGCAGAGCCCTGGTATAGGGCGAGCTTATGATTATGTCCGCCCCCTTGAGCCTCTTATCCTTTGCCGTCTTTTTTATCTGCTTTATTCCTTCTTCCGAAAGGGGAGCCAGCTCAGCGCCGAAGCCCTGATAAATGCCGGTATTCCTTTCGCTGTAATCCGTTTTTCCGTGTCTGACAAAATAAAACACAGTGCGCCTCCGATTTGATCATATTTGTTTTTATTATACTACAAATCCGCCGGGAAATAATAAAGATATGCGTTCTATTTGCTGTTTTGGAAGGATAGACGGGCTTATTTTATACTTTTGTTCATGGATAGGGCTGCAGGGGAAGGGTAATATATTATCAAAAGGAAACAGCGCGGGCAGATGGCCCCTGCGGAAAGGAGATGCGCAATGAACACAATGAAAGAGTACAGAGTAATAAAGACCTCTCAGAATGAGGCCGAATGGGTCATGAACGAGATGGCGCATCAGGGCTGGAGGGTCGTAAGCGTCACCTACTGGAGCTACTGGTGGATAAGCCTTCTGATAACCTTCGAAAGAGACGTGGAATACGTCGCTGCATAGGAAAAAGAATATGGTGACCCTAAGATGAAGCAGCAGCTGTGGATATTGTCCGCCGCCGCTGTTTTTTCGTTGATGGATGGTGACGCCTGCAGGGCTATTGAACGCGGCGCGCATTGCTGATATGATGAAAAAGACCGGAGCAATGCGGCAGAAGGAGCTAAGCCATGAAAAAAGACGAAAGTTTAAGAGATTCCATAAGAGAGGCTGCCCTTTCGGGGGGCTTTTTTCAGGCTGAATACGTGGATATGGACAGCATCGTCTTCTATCCGGAGCTCAGGGCCATCTGCGAGGGCAATCAGTGCGGCTGCTACGGCGCCAACTGGGTGTGTCCGCCGGCCTTCGGAAGCTTCGAGGAGGGCAGGGAGAAGATCCTGTCCTACGGCAATATGCTTCTGTTCACGAAAAAATACGATCTGGAGGACAGCTTCGACTTTGAGGGCATGCAGGAGGGAATGAGGGATTTCAGAAGG
>JAEEGI010026966.1_pt1 | contig 11034 bp, 7 predicted proteins | sample 8958751 | NCBI WGS metagenome assembly JAEEGI01 (sample SAMN16246545, study PRJNA631951) | gut metagenome | biome: gut microbiome; feature: rumen; material: KS-attached | host: Bos | place: Iran: Karaj | collected 2018-10 | reverse complement strand
GCTGGCGGGGCGCAGACTTGCGCCGCTGACGATCAGAGCGGAAAGCAGATCGGGACAGCGGGCGGCGAGCAGCAGACCGATGATTCCGCCGTCGGAAAAGCCGTAAAAGACGGGCTTTTCCAGACCGAGCGTCTGGATGAACTGCAGCATATCCTCCGCCATATCTTCGTAGTGCAGCGTTTTCACCTTCTGGCTTTTGCCGTGGTCGCGGGAGTCCGGAAGATATACCGTGTAGCGCTGCGCGAGTACCTGCGCCGCGCGGCGGAAGATCTTATGGTCCATGCTGTTGCAATGAACCATGACGAGCGGTTTTCCGCTGCCGATCGTTTCATAATACAGCTTGACGCCGTTGACAGTGATATACATTTGTTACCCTTCCAGCTGATAAGATGCGATATAGAATGTGTCCGTCCCGTGCGCGAGACCGGGGTCTTCCCGCAAGAACGAGACCGGGATCCCGCTTTCCTGCGCCGCCAGCGCAAAGTGGCAGAGCGCAATGCCCATATCGATTTTCTGGATATCCCACGCGCCCTCCGCGAGCGGCTTGCTGCGCTTTTCATAGAAGTGGACGCGGTCGCCGCAGACGACGGTGCGCCACGGCTGCTTGTTGACGGCGGACGGAGCCAGACGCACCGCTTCGAGCGCGTCATACAGTTTGCCGGCATCTTCAGGCGAGAGGGGACGGTCGAACGACCCTTCGAAGAACAGCGTTTCAAACGGCAGTCGGCTGTCCGCCCTGACGCCCTTGCGCATCACAGTCTCACGGAAAGACATCTTTTTCGCCGGATAGCCGAGCGGCGTGACGCATGGCATCACTTCACCTTCCGCGACGCCGGCCGCCCGCTCGAACGCGGCGCGGTCCATCGTCCCGGCGATCCACGTGGTGCCGACGCCAATCGACGCGGCAAACAGGACGATTTGTTCAAACGAATAGCCGAACGCCTCCTCGGCAAATGGAACGCGCTGCATGGTGCCGGCGAGAAAGGCGTCTTCGCCGACGATCACCGGGCTGGAAAGACCGGTCTGTTTTGCGTTCAGCAGCTGCCAACGGATCGGAAGCTGATATGGATTGTCTGCCTGTGCGGCGAACGCCATGAGCTTTTGGATATCTTCATCGCGCAGCGGCGTGCCGTCAAAGGTGCGGACGCTTCTTCTTTTGCGAATGACGTCAGAAATGGACATGACAGGGACCTCCTTTATCGTACAAACAAATGCCGGATCACGGACAGCAGATGAAAGAATCGTCCGTACAGATTCACGAAGATCGTGAAGACGCCGGTGCCGCGCGCGTCGATGCCGGGCGTATTGATCACGGGGACGGTCTCGCTGCCGAGCCCATTGTCATAGAGCGTTTGCAGCACGGTCAGCGCGATCTTTTCGTTGCCGACGGCACTGGGATGGATGCGGTCTTTGGCAAAGTCGTTGTCGGAGTCCGTCAGCGCCTGCGCCACATCTGCGACGAGGATCTCTCCCGGATTTGCTTCGGCGAACGCCCAAAGCTTTGCGTTGAGCCGGTCCGCGCCGAGCTGATAGACGTCGCCGACATAACCGGTCTGCGGGTTATAGAGTGTCTGCAGGAGGATCGCGGCGTCCGCGTTCAGCGCACGGATTCCGTTGACGATCTTGCCGAGATCCTCATAGAAGCCGTTGGCGATCTCGTCAAAGCGGGCGTAGTCCTCCTTGACGATGCCGTCATAGAGCAGATTGTTGATGTTGCCGAGCAGAAAGTTGTTGCCGCCGATGGAGATGTTGATGATGTCGGCTTTTTGGATCGCTTCGCGGACGGTATCGTTTTCCATCCGGCGCAGCAGGTTGGCGGTGGTGTGTCCGGGCACGGCGTAGTTTTCATAGGCGTATCCGTTGGTGTCGGCAACGATCTTCCCGTACACGGCTTCTTTCGGGTTGGAAAGCCCGGAGCCGTACGCGATGGAATCGCCGAGGACAAGATAGCGGGTCGGTTCTGCCGCGCCTGCCGTCAGACTCAGCAGGCTAAGCAGCAAAACGATGCAAAGAAAGATAGAGAGAATGCGCTGTTTCATCATGGGTGCCTCCTTCATGCTTTCATAGACTGGTTTTATTCTCAGCGCGCGGCGTCGCCGTAGGCGCGGATATCCGCAGGGTTGAAGCACAGCACGGCGCTGCCGCCTTTTTCGCCGAACACATCGTAGCCGCCCCAAACGTCGTTGCGGACGTAGGATGCATTGTGCGCGCCGTCGGGGTTCAGAAAGTAGTGCCCGTTTTCGCGGTGCGCGGTGCGGATCTGACGGATGAGGGCGCAAAGGGACGTGCTGCGGATATAGGGGATCATATCCAGAATATCCGTCAGACGGTGCAAAGAACCTTCACCTTCTCCTTCCACTTCCTCCAGCGGAGAACCGCCGCACAGCACGTTGAGAATCTCATACGTGTCCTGCAGTTCCTTGTCGCAGCGCAGGTGCTGCGCGGTCATGCCGCCGAGGCTGTGCCCGGCGAATACCAGCGCCGACCCTGCCGGAACGGTCTGGTTCAGGACGTCTTTTACGAACGCGGCATAGACAGCCGTTCCGCCGCCTTTCTGGCTGTTGACCTGCCCTTCGACCGACTTCATGCCCAGCATGGCAACGAGATAGACGTCGCGGTTTTCGCCGTTCTGGGTCAGGACGGCAGGCACGATACGCAAGGGTGTAGTGTACTGTTTGCTGACGATCACAAAGTCCAGCAGCTCCGCCGCCGTTTCAAACGAAGACGGCTGCGTTTCGGCAAATGCGGCGAACGCGAAAACAAAGCAGAGCACAAGACAGAGGACGCCGGTCAGTATCTTTTTCATGTTTCTCACCTCTCAAAGAATATAGCGGAACGCGTAGATCACAATATTGGCAAGATTGTTCAGCAGGTAGCGCAAAAGAGAAAACGCGTAGGGGAACGAGAAGGTCCACTCCCGCGGGCTGTCCAGAGAGCCGAAAAACGAATCGTCGTATGTCCGCTCCGGATGCAGGAAGGCTTTGGTGTGCATCTTGCCCTTGCACAGGTGCCGGACCGCTTCGCGCAGCGCTGTGCCGAAGCCGACGGGGTCGCGCCGGTATGCCTCGCGCATGGCGATCACGTGCGACGGTTTTTGCAGCGACCAGATACCGGTCAGCATCGTGTCGTTGCCGTTATAGACGGCGAGGACGGGGCTCATGTAGCCCTTGCCGGTGAAGTTGGAGGAGTAATCGGAGATCACATAGCCGTCGAAGCCCCATTCTTTGCGCAGCAGGTCCTGCAGCAGGGCGCTGCTCGCGCCGCACCAGTCGTTGCCGATCCGGTTATAGGCGCTCATCACGCCGACGGTGCCGCCCTCTTTGACAGGCCGCTCGAACGCACGCAGGTACAGCTCGCGGATCGTCTGTTCGTCCGCCCAGGTGAACAGTCCGCCGCGGTTGGATTCCTGATCGTTCATGACGAAGTGCTTGACGGTCGTCACAAGCTCATATCGGTTGGCGCCGCGGATGATCGCCGCGCCGCACACGCCGGACAGCAGCGGATCTTCTGAGAAGTATTCGAAATTCCGTCCGCCCATCGGATTGCGGTGCAGATTCACAGCGGGCGCGTACCAGACGTCTTCGCCCATATCCGCGGCTTCCTTGCCGACGCCTTCGCCCAGCCGTTCGGCAAGTGCGGCGTTCCAGGTGCAGGCGATCGCGGTCTCGCACGGATAAGCCGTGCCGCTGTCCACATACACGAGCCCGTGCCGCCCTTTAATAGAGGAAGGACCGTCGTTGTCTTCGGTCGCCGGGATCCCGAGCCGCGCGACGGCCTGGGTCTCATAGCCGGAATGAATCACGAGATCGATCATCTCGTCGAGCTTGAGCTGGTCGAGAAACGTCTCCCACTTGCTCTCGTCCGCGGCAACGTCCCGCAGTGTGATGGGCGTGTCATACCTGACGCCGGTTTTAGGCGCTTCTCCGCCGGTCGCGGGGGTGGGGAGGACGTCTTTGTTTTTGACGGCGTCGTCCGCGGTCAACTGCCGCAGCGCCGGCACAGCGCCGTCTTTGCGCGAGAGAATCGAAAGACCGTTGTTCGCAGAAGCAAAAAGATTGCGGATCGGCGCGTCGGTCGTTTCGTCGGTGTTGTAAACGGCTTTTTTCAGACGGAAGGTCGCTTCGGCGTACGGCGAGCGGACGTTGTCGCCGAGGAAAAGCCGGTAGTCGCCCGCGTCGAGGACATACGCCTGCTTGTCCGCCTGGTCGTAGGACGCCATCTCGCGCAGCGGCAGAGAAAGCGTCACGCGCTCGCTTTCGCCGGGAGAAAGCAGCTTTGTTTTCGTAAATGCGCCGAGGACCACGGCGCTTTTTTCGATTCCGCCGGGCGTATAGGGCGCGCTGTAATACAGCTGTACGACCTCCTTGCCGGGGCAGCCGCCCGTGTTACAGACCGTGACCTGCACTTGGATTGTGTCTCCGGCGCGGACAAAAGAGGCGTCCGTTTTTTCAAAGACGGTATATGACAGCCCGTAGCCGAACGAGAACTGCACCTTATCAGGCGCGAAAGTTTCAAAATAGCGGTAGCCGACATAGATGCCTTCGCTGTATTCGACGTAGTGATCGCCGTTGTCATAGGCGTGGGAACCGAAGCAGGCCGAAGACGGGTGATCATCGATGCGGTACGCAACGGTATCCGCGAGCTTGCCCGAGGGGGACACTTCGCCCGAGAGAACCTTCGCCGCGCCTTCAAAGCCGAATTCACCGGGGATCCAGACCAGCAGCGCGGCTTTGATACTGTCGTAAGCATCCAGCCAGCCCATCTCCATCACGTTGCCGGTGTTGAACACCACGATCACCTTGGAGAAAGCGGACGTCACTTTTTCCACCAGACGGGTTTCTTCTTCGGAAAGCCGCAGGGTATCGGCGGAAAGGTCGCGGCCCTCCGCGCTGGTGCGGCTGATCACGAGCAGCGCCGTATCGCTGAACGCGGTCGCCTGCTGCATGACGGCGTCGGTCAGATATTTGACCGGCATTTCGTCCAGTTCGCTTTTTGCGAGCGCCAGCTGGAGCAGATTATTGATCACGGTGTTGTCCGTTTTCGGGGAAACGGCACGGACATGTTTTTCGTAGAGCTTTTTCAGCGACGGGTTAAACGCGATCCCCGCTGTTTCCAACGCTTCATAAAGGCTCACCGGATCGTCGGACGTGACCGCGCCCGAGCCTGCCCCGCCATAGAACGGCTGGACGGACCCTGCACCGAAGACGTTGACGCGTTTGCCCGTCAGCGGCAGCGCGCCGTCGTCGTTTTTCAGCAGCACGACGCCTTCGCTTTCGATCTCAATGGCGAGTGCCCGCGTTTCGGCTGCGATCGCAGCGTCCAGCGAGCCGCTTTTTGCCGCGGCAAAAAGTGACAAAGCGGGCAGCACAAGCAGACACAGCAGCCCGGCGACGATTCTCTTTTTCATGGACGATCCCTCCGTCCTTCAAGTGGTGTTTTTTTCATTATATAAGGTTTGAAACACCGCTGTCAATACAAGGCGGGAGGTTTAAGTTTTTTTAACCCTTATGGATAGTTTGTGCGGACTTTTTTTGACAGCGGCATGACGCACGTTATGAAGCGTTTTCCGTGCCTCTTTTTTCTGAAATACAGATCTCCGGGATACGCGTAAAAAACTTGTTTCCTATTATAAATGCAGGAAACGGCCTCTTTTGAGAGAAATCAACGTGAAATGATAGTTGTTTTTGGACCCGGTCCCGTCTGCTGCCGTGTCGCGACGGGAAGAGAGATCACACGGCGCAGACCTTAAGATTTCATTAAGATTGCGCATTTTTCTCATTAAAAGAATTGAAAACGGCGGTTTTATTCTATATAATGAATAACAAGTTAACTCAAGAAGAGGAGGATGGCGGTAGAATGTATCGTATTTTGATTTGTGACGACGATAAGGATATCGTGCGCGCCCTCAGGATTTATTTGCTCGCCGACAACAAAACCTATCAGATCGTGGAAGCATATAACGGCAAAGAGGCGCTGGAGGTCCTGCGCGACCAGACGGTCGATCTGGTGCTGATGGATGTGATGATGCCGGAGCTGGATGGGATCGAAACGCTGTATGAGATCCGGAAAACGTCGGACGTTCCGGTGATTCTGCTGACCGCAAGGAGCGAGGCGGAAGATAAACGGATGGCGTTTCAGATCGGCGTGGACGACTATATCACGAAGCCGTTCAACAAGATCGAGGTCGCTGCGCGCGTGGAATATCAGCTCAGACGCAACAGCCGCCGCGACAACGCACAGCCGCAGCAGAAGCCGGGGCTTATCTGCAACGGACCGATCGTGATCGACGACGTGGAAAAGCGCGTGACCGTGGATGATGCGCCCATCAGCCTGACGCCGACGGAGTTTTCCATTCTCAAGCTCTTGACCGCCAACGCGGGTACAGTCTTCTCGCTCAAGGAGATTTATAAACGCGTCTGGAACTGCGACCCGCTGGGCGCCGAAAATACGGTGTTGGTGCATATCCGGCATATCCGTGAAAAAATCGAAATCTATCCCGCACAGCCGCGCTATCTCATTTCCGTGTTCGGCTACGGGTACAAAATGGAGAAGATGGATTGACCATGAAGTACATGATGAAAAACCTTTCCGACAAGATCACGGCGATCTTTCTGTATCTGCTGCTGGCGGAGATCGTGGTTGCGCTGCTGCTGGCGATCGACTGTATGGTGGACTACCATTTCTATGCGGAAGACTGCGATACGTATGCGATTCAGGAGACCTACCGGGTCAAGACGGGCGAAGATTTTGAAAAGATGGAGCACGGGCTGACTATGCTGCTTTCGGGCGAAGACGTCTCCGCGCTGCTGCACAGCTACAGCAAGGCGACAAGCAATGTCGTCATGATCGCGCAGGACGCAAACGGCAATGTCCTGCTGGATACCAGCGCGCAGGACGGCGGCTTTGACCCGGCGAGCGGCGTCGCCTATTCCGTTTATCGGCCGTTTACCGTCTGCAACGCGGACGGGCAGACGACCGAGGGCGTGATCCATCTCTATCTGCGTGCGGGGCTGCCCGCCCGGGACAGTTATCATTTGGCGGCGTCTCTCGTCAATATGGCAAACGTCGTCAAATATCCGATCCTTGTTCTGCTCGCGCTGTTCATCCTGCTTTCGATTCTGGTGCTCGGCGTGATTATGAGCAGCGTCAGCCGCAAGGACGGAAAGAACCAGTCTGCAGCGCCGGAACGGTTCATCGACAAGATCCCCTTTGATTTGCTGCTGATGCTGATGGCGCTGATCATGGCGTTTGTGACGCTGTTGATTGTACTGACTTCCGTCGCGGACATCAAGCAAACCAATCTGGTGCTCTGGAACGCGGTCATTCTGCTTCTGGCGTTCATCATCTCGGCGATCATGCTGCTGTTTGTGATCTCATTGGCAACGCGAATCAAATACGGCCATGTTTACCGCAACACGCTGATCTACAAGCTGATTGCCGCGATCCGCAAAAAGAATCCCGGCAAAAAAGACAAAGGCGATTTCAAGGTGCGGTTCATCAGCAAGGTGCTGATCACGATCATCGCCCTTGTTACGTTCGAGGTCCTGCTCACACTCATCTTTCTGTTCCAGTATAAGACCCACCAGAACGGACCGCTTTCCGAATTCAAGTTCACCTACTTTGCGATCGTACAGCTGATTGTCGTCAGCATTATCGGCTCGCTCTTTTATATGATGATCGTCAATATCCACCAACTGCGTGTCAGCAGTAAAAAGCTTGCGGAAGGCAAGCTGGACGAGACCGAGGACGCGGCGGCTGTTCTCTTCGGCGATTTCAAGGAGATCTCGGACGACTTTGTGAGCATCAAGGGCGATATTCTGGAAGCGATGCAGGAAAAGCAGCGCAGCGCCGAAATGCGCAACGAGCTGATCGCCAACATTTCCCACGATATCAAGACGCCGCTGACTTCCATTATCAATTACGCCGATCTTGTCAGCAGCGGCGGCTGCAGCGAAGAGGAACTGCGCAACTACCTCGGCGTCATCAGCCACCAGTCGGAACGGCTGAACGATCTGCTGCAAAGCCTGATCGACGTTTCCAAGCTTTCCACCGGCACGGTGAAGGCGACGTTCGAATCGCTGGATATCGGGCTGTATCTTTCGCAGGTGCTTGAGGAGTTTGCTCCCGCGTTTGCGGAAAAACAGCTGGAGCCGGAAGTCGTGTTCCCGGATCAGTCGCTGCTTGTCCGCTGCGACAGCTCCATGCTGTGGCGCGTCTTCCAGAATCTGCTGCAGAACATCTGCAAATACGCGATGCCGCAGACGCGCGTCTATATGGAAATCGAAAAGTGCGGCGAATACGCGGCGGTCTCGTTCAAGAATACCTCGGCGCAGCGTATTACGCTGAGCGAGGAGGAGCTGATCCAGCGCTTCCGCCGCAACGATAAGGCGCGGACGTCCAGCGGCAACGGACTCGGCATCTCCATCGCGAAACAGTTCACGGAGCTGCAGGAAGGTACTTTTGACCTGCGTGTGGACGGTGACCTGTTCAAAACCGAGCTTTTGTTCCGGCTGTCCGAACCGGCGCCGGAAACGGAAGCGTAAAACAAAAAAACAGACCGGTTTTGCGAAAGCAAAGCCGGTTTTTTACATTCTTAACGTCTTGTTAATACGTTCTTAATGTGATATGAAATTGAATCTTAAGCAGTGTACGGGTATAATCATATCAACAAATCGCGAAGGAGTCGGAAGACCATGAAAACACTTTGGAAATGTATTGCATTGCTTTGTATCGTTCTCACCGTTGCGGGATCCATCGGTATGACTGTTGACGCCGCCACCATCAGCACAGGCGGACGCCAGGTCAGCGGGATCAGAGGCGGGCAGTCGGTCTGCCTGACGACCAACAAGGCGTGGTACACCAGCCTTTCCTGCGGAATCGTCAACACGATCGTGAAAATCACAATCCCCATTGCTTACCGGGACAATTATCGTGAGAGCAAAACGGGCGACACCAAAGCGATCCAACTGACCGTCTATAAAAAAGCGGGCGACCATTGGGTCAAGCAGGACAAGCTTTCCGGCAAGTTCCACTGCAATCCGTATTCCGGCATCCTGACCGAAAATCTGCGGCTCCCCGGCAAGGGCGTCCAGTATAAGATCACCATTACGCCCGAGCGGCAGGGTTCCCTGCACAAGGCGTCCGATATGACCGGCATCAAATTCGAGATCAACTACGGTGTCATCATCGGCGTAAAGTGATATCCTCCCATCACTGCACCGCAGTCCGTCTGTCAGGACGAACTGCGGTGTTTTTTTAAGAAATCTTCATCAAAAACCACCCGACTTTTTTTCGTTCCCGCTTGCTTTGCACAGCGGGATTTGTTATAATGCGATTATAGAATACCTATGGAAAGCAGGCGGGGAATCATGTTGTATAAAAAGAACAAAGAAGCGGTGCTGTCGGACGCGCTGTTTCGCTCTCCTACAGCGGAATACCGCGGCACGCCGTTCTGGGCGTGGAACGGTTACCTCGAAAAAAAGGAACTCGCGCGGCAGATCGGTGTCTTCAAAGAAATGGGGCTCGGCGGCTTTCATATGCATGTCCGCACCGGCCTTGAAAATGAGTATCTGAGCGACGCGTTCATGGATCTTGTCTCGTTCTGCGTGGACAAGGCAAAGGAAAACGAGATGCTCGCCTGGCTGTATGACGAGGATCGCTGGTCCTCGGGCGCGGCGGGCGGCATCGTCACGAAAGACGTCCGCTACCGGGCGCGGCATTTGCTGTTCACGCCCTTTGAAAAGGCTGCCGCGGACGGCGGGACGCTGCTTGCCTGCTACGATATCGTGCTGGACGACGAAGGCTTTCTCTCTTCGTACCGCCGCATCGGCGAAGCGGACGCCGCCGAGGGCAACAAATGGTACGCCTATCTCAAAATCGCGACGCCGGACAGCTGGTTCAACAACCAGACCTATGTCGATACATTGAACGAAGAGGCGATCAAGCGCTTCGTGGAAGTGACGCACGAACGGTACAAAAAGACGGTCGGCAGCGAGTTCGACAAGACCGTGCCCGCGATTTTCACCGACGAGCCGCAGTTCTCGCGCAAACGTCTGCTGAACAATTCGTTTGATCAGATGAACATTGAAATGCCTTGGACCGACCGGGTGCCGGCTTTGTATAAAGAAACCTACGGCGAAGATATCTTTGCGACGCTGCCGGAGCTGTTCTGGGACCTCCCGGACGGCAGAATCTCGCTTGCCCGCTATCGCTATCACGACCTGATCAGCGAGCTGTTTGCCCATTCGTTCGCCGACACCGTCGGCGCGTGGTGCAAAGAGAACAATATCGCGCTGACCGGGCACATGATGGAGGAGCCGTCGCTGCGCAGTCAGACGGCCGCGCTCGGCGAAGCGATGCGGTCCTACCGCGGCTTCGGACTGCCCGGGATCGATATGCTTTGCAACAGCCACGAATTCACCACCGCGAAACAGGCGCAGTCCGCGGCGCACCAGTTCGGCAAAGAGGGCGTACTCTCGGAGCTGTACGGCGTCACGGCGTGGGACTGCGATTTCCGGATCTATAAGCATCAGGGCGACTGGCAGGCCGCGCTCGGCGTGACTGTCCGCGTGCCGCATCTCTCCTGGTACTCTATGAAGGGCGAAGCCAAACGCGACTACCCCGCGTCGATCCACGATCAATCTCCGTGGTATAAAGAGTACCGCGTGATCGAGGACCACTTCGCCCGCGTCAATACGGCGCTGACCCGCGGCAAACCGATCGTGAAGGTCGCCGTGATCCACCCGGTGGAAAGCTTCTGGCTGCATTGGGGGCCGAACGACAAGTCCGCGCTCCTGCGCGAAAGTCTGGACGACCGTTTTTGGAGCGTTACAGACTGGCTGCTTAAGGGCAGTATCGACTTCGACTTTGTTTCGGAGTCGCTGCTCCCGTCGCAGTGCAGGACGCCGGGCGCGCCTTTGCAGGTCGGAGAGATGCAGTATGACGTTGTGATCGTGCCGGGCTGCGAGACGCTGCGCGGGACGACCTGCAAGCTCCTTTCCGCGTTCCGCGACGCGGGTGGAAAGCTCGTCTTCA
>JAEEGI010026964.1_pt1 | contig 11035 bp, 8 predicted proteins | sample 8958751 | NCBI WGS metagenome assembly JAEEGI01 (sample SAMN16246545, study PRJNA631951) | gut metagenome | biome: gut microbiome; feature: rumen; material: KS-attached | host: Bos | place: Iran: Karaj | collected 2018-10 | reverse complement strand
ACCTTCTGGGATATTCTTAATCTGTGAAACCGTCACGACACCATCGCCTACTCCTGTCGCTACAAATGCACCGATACCTTCAGGCAGTTCTACATCGCCATCAGCGCTAAAGTATGTTGCCCAGTGATTGTGGAACGTCACTTCACTAGCAGCCAACGTACGATTAACGATATTAAACGTTGCCAATGCTGTTCCTGTAAAGTTGCCTTTACCAGTCACAACGACATTGTAACTACCGACAGCTTTCACATTCTCCTGAGTAATTGGAGTTGTTGTCTCGTCGTCATTTATCTTCTCATAGCTGACTGTATAATCATCTGTACCAAGCACTATGTCACCAGCCTTCACGCTCTCGATAGCTACTGTCTGCGCATTACCGTTATAAGGTAACGAAGTTTCTTCAAGAGTAACATCTGTAATAGTAGCAGGAACGATTGTATAGCTAACAGTCCTTGTGCCTGCATAATCACCTGAGCCTTGAATAGTAACGGTATATGCACCGGCATTAATAGGCGAATCAACAGAGGTTTCACCAATCTGATAACCTGTAATAGTGAAATCTGTTTTATCCGTAGTATTGGTAAGTACTATTGCGTCACCACCTGCTGCAGGCGTCAATGAAACTGATGTAGGTATCAATGCCGAACCCGTATAAGTTGCATTAGCTATCGAAGCGGTAAACGCTGTAGATGAGATATCAAATGATAATGTAGCATTAGCCGTTGCATCAGCATCAGGCATTTTGAAAACATATATATAATTTCCATCACCAGTCCGTTCTTCGTCAAGCGTAGGCGTAATAGTCTTTTGAGTCTCGTCTTCAGTATATGTTACCGTTACAGAAGAGACCAAATAGCTTGTGGATGGCGTGACACGAATAAATGCATCTTGAGCTGGAGCAAATTTTCCGTTCTCATTATATCCATTTTGCTCTGGATACCAAATAGCTAATGTCGCATTCGAAACCGTACCTGTTGACAAAGTCTTAGTATACATCACAGCACCGTTGTTGGTTGTGACGTCAGGAACTTGTTCGTATTCTTCCGTTTGGGGATTCTGAACCTGGTTATATCCTAATGCACGTGGTTCATAGCCACTCTTGGTAGTATAGTTCTCTTCCTCGATAGCCTTGGTCTTTGTGGAAACAGAGTAGTCGTAGTAATTATTGGTCAGGGTTGAACTTGCATCAACTCTATGACCGATAATTGCTCCTGCATGTACTTCTGATGAGAAGGCATGTGAGCTCTTAATGACTGATTCTCCCATTACACGGCAATTGCTGACTGTACCTGAAAAAAGGTTACCTAAGATACCACCGGCATAGCTGGAAGCGCCAGAATTTTGACTGTCTTCAGACTGCGCGTTAATGGTGATGTCCTCCACACTGCAATTGGTGATTGTACCACCTGTGTTATATCCTGCAATACCTCCAATGCATGGATTCGCATACGCTGTGCCACACTCAATAGTAGTGTTCTTCACCACACAGTTGTTGATGGTGTGGTTGGCAGAGAGATAATCGGCGATGCCTCCAATGGGGTCAGAATGACCAGTGCTTTCAAATGATAGCTGGAGACCATCAAGAGTCAGGTCTTTCACAGTGATGTTTTTACCACCGGTTGTCTTAAACAAACTGAAACCGTTAACCTTCAGTCCTGTAATGGTTTTCTCGTTTCCGTCAAAAGTACCTCCAAAATGCTTAATCTGCGGAAGGGTTGATGAACTCGGCCAAGCAGATGCAAAGTTGTCGCTCAGTTTTACATACTTGGTTAAGATGGTGCCATCAATGTTTAGCATCGTACCATCATCTTCATAGCTTGTAGCATTATTGACGTATGCAGCAAAGGTGTTCAGTTCATCTGCTGAAGTAATCAAGAATGGAGATTCTGACGTTCCTGCTCCACCACCTAAGAGGGTTGTTGCTACAAGAGCGTGAGTAGCATCAGACATCGCCCAGAACATACCAGTGAAATCTGGCCCTGTGAAATTGAAAACAGGCTGGAAACCCGTTCCGCAGACCATAGACAACGAGCAGGCATTATCAGCGTCGCCTCGTTCAAACGTCAGCGAAGGTTTTGGATATGTAGTATTATAAATACAATTTCCGCCATTCTCTCCATCATTCTCTGAATCACTGCTATCGATAGAGTTGGTACCAATGACCTTGATGGTCAAGGCTGCCTCCTCACTCCATGTTATAAAACCGTTTATCGTAGCACCGTCCAGCGTCAGCGTGGCTGGGGTAGCTGGCGATGTAGTGTTATCCGCTGGAGTGAACACGACAGTAGGGGTCTCATCATCGCCCAGCACGTTCGCAGCATTGGCGGTTGTCACCTGTGTGCCGGCAATCCACAAATTATAAGCTTCCGCTGTCTCTACAGTGACAGTCACAGGAGCATCCGGCATCGTGAACGTGTATTGCATGACTCCATCACCCAACTCCACAGATTCAGTGGAAATAGCAGTAGTTGTTTTTGTATTCGTAGCTGTTAGCGATGAAATAGCATAATTAGTGCCAGGAATTACTTTTACGGTTGCCGTCTGTCCAGGGGCTACCCAAATACCGGTATCTGTTGCATCTCCATAATAGATGCCAGCTGCAGTCACAGTTGCTCCCTCGATATCTCCAGGCAGGGTCACTTTTTGGGTGTACATCTCAGCACTACCTGTAACATCGGTACCATCTACATATTCATATTCTGATGTATCAAAGAATCCTCCTATTCCGCGTGGTGTATAACCCTCTCCAACGATAAAGTCAGCGTTACCTTTCTTTCTCTTAGTTGTTACGGTGTACTCGTAGGTGTTGTTGCTTATTTCGAATCTGTCTTCGTTGTATGGGCATCCGATTGCACCAGCACTGGAATAATCAATATCGCAATCTACGCAACCATCTATGCAGATGATTTCGGTTTCACCCTTAACCTCATTGTTAGAAATGGTAATGGTAGCTGTACCCTCTCCTTCGTAAGCGCCATAGATACCTCCAGCACTCATACCGTCTGGATTGGTGTTATTGGCGGTAACAGTACTATTACTAACTTCACAAAATTCAATAGTAATACTTTCTCCATCGGAATAATGGAGTTTTCCGGCAATACCACCGGCAAAAGTAGAACCTCCTCCCCATTCATATTCAGTGGTTGCGGAAATGGAAGAACCCTGAACCGTACAATATTTAATCGTTCCTCCTGCCATTGACCCTGCAATACCACCTGCATTAATACTCTGCCCATTCCTAGTCGATACTTCACACTCATTAATGGTACAGTTCTGAATAGTACCGCCAGACATACTGCCAACAATCGCACCGCTTTCATCTCCTTCGGATATTGTACAATTGTCGAGTGTTAAATCTGAGATGACAGCACCCTCTCCAATCATTCCGAACAAACCAGCAGGAACATAGTTGCTACCTTCGGCCGTCAGATTGCTGATAGTCTTGTTTTTACCCTCAAAAGTTCCTGTAAAGCAATGGTCAGAATTAAATCCGATTGGCGAAATACCTTCCAAGCCAGAACAATCAATATTGTCTCCGAGTTCTACGTAGCAGTCTGATGCTAGTTCGTTATTATTGAACTTTGTGGCAAAAGCCTCTAATTGAGTGGGCGTAGAAATAACATAATGAGAACTTTCGGTTCCTGCACCTCCGAATACATTTGTTGTAATAAGAAAAGAAGTTATCACGTCACCAGTGTATGTGGGCTTCCAGTATAATCCGAGTTCAATATCGTAGAAATCGTTTCCAGTGATACATTCTGAAATAAAACCTGATATTGCTGCATCTGTTCCGTTTCCAGACACAGTCAGCGAATGTGTGACAGTATTAGTTTCTGCACGATTCACATTAAAGTAGGCTTCTGACTGACTGGTGTGAGTAATCCTTTTCACAGTACTAGCTCCATTTAAATTGATCCATAAAGAGCTTTCACTATCTTCGGAATAAACAATATCACCATTAATCGTCGCTCCCTCCAAATTCAGTGTAGCCATATGGTTTTCTGCATCATATTCAAATGATACTTTTCCCGCAGTAATGTTGTCACCGATAATGTTCGCTGCATTGTCACTGGTTACTTGTACACCGGCAACCGTGATGGGATAATCTTCTGCCCACGAAACAAGTGGTGTCAGCATCACGAGGGCTAATAAGAAAAGCTTTATTAGTCCATGATCGATTAATTTTTCTTTTCGTCTCATATTGCAATATCGTTTTTAATTGTTATTTCATCAATATCTTATTTTATTCCTTTCACAAGTTTAACAGGATTCATTCGCATATCCCAGAAGTCAACAACCCTAACTTTCTTTGAAGAATAAGAGTAATAGTAAACTATCAAGAAGTTATCCATCACGATTGCGCCTCTATATTTTCGTTTCTTATCCATTAACTGCTGAACAGGAGGATATGATACTGGAAAATCGATTAACCGTTTCTCTATCAATTCGAGTTCAAGAATAAAACGCTTCATGGTCTTTTTTCCGAACTCAGTATACGAGAACTCTAAGGCTTTCTGCAGTTTTTTCCGCGCTTTCTCCTGCCAGATTACCTGAACCATGATTGATGTTCCTGCTTGAAATCGGAAAGTATCTCACTCAACGACGACCACTTACTTTTATCTCTTAGTGTCGCATCAGCTTCTTGCAACTGCTGTTCTATCTCATTCGTAGAATAGGGACCAATATGCGGATCTAAATCCGCAGGAATGTGGAACGTTCCCGTTCTTGCAGAGGAAGGCTCTGTGTAAGCATACGCCACAGCTGGTTCACTAGCCATCATCACCTCATCACTATCAAGTGCTGAATTTTTCGTTTCCTCATATGAATCTTGCTGTTTCATATTACTTTATATGTAAGTTATTATGTTATTATAGTCGATTATTCACTTATTTGCATAAGTCGGTGCAAAGTTACGAAGTTTCCGGGACATAACCAAAGGTTATGAGAAAAAAATCATCAATAAAAAAAGCGACCCGCCTACAAGTTGTAAGCGGGCCGCCTAAGGGAAACACTAAAATTACACAATAGGGTCGGTTCTGCTGTGTAATTTAGATGGGCAGTGAGAGCACGAAGCGGGCACCGGGCGTCTCCTTTGTGGTGTCGAGTACCACGTCGCCACCCAGACGGCGGGCAATGTTACGGGCTACGGTGAGTCCGACACCCTGTCCGTCGAAGAACTGGTTCAGCTTCACATACGGCTCGAAGATGCGCTCAGCATCAGCAGCATCGATACCCGTTCCGGTATCCTCGACGCTGTAGATGGCCTGCATCTTGTCCATATCGACATTCACGCCGAGCGTTACCCCACCCTCGGTGGTGAACTTCAGCGCATTGTCAATCAGATGCGTCAGCGCACGGACAGCCTTCTTCAGGTTCGTCGACAGCATCGTAGCAGCTGCTGCGGGGTCGACGGTCTGTTCGAACTTGATGTACTGCACCTTGTCGACGCCAGCCTGACGGGCAGCCTCTTCAGCCACCTGAGCCACCATCACGTTGTCGGTACGCTCGAAGGGAGCCTGATCGGCCTTCAGGTCGTCCAAGTCGGAAATCTTGCCAGCCAGCGCAGTCAACTTTGCATCGCCCGAAGCCTGCAGGGCACCGATCACCTCCTTCATCACCTCAGCCTGCTTCTTGGCATCCTCCTGCAGCTGATTGTTAGCCTGCTGCAGGTTCATCACCGTCTGTTGCAGGGCCTCGTTGGCAGCACGGGCCTTGTCCTGCTCCTCGTTCATCTTGTCGAAAGCCAGCAGAGCCTGCTCGTAGCCTTCGCCAACATTGTCAAAATTTTTCTCCAGCGCACGATAGTCTTCCAACAGCTTCTGCTGCTCGTTGACACGCTGCTGGTAGTCGTCCAGCAGTCGTTGCTGCTCTTCGGCCTGTCTGGAGTTGTTTTTGCTCTGCGTATGCAGTGCGAAACCCAGCACCAGCACGATGACGGCTAATACAACAATAGCGTAAATCATAAGGCTTATTATTTAATGTTTTTTATTGAGGCCTTTGGCCGCAATCAAGCCTTCTTCTCCACCTTCATAAACTTGGTGAAACCGGTCATAGCCAGCACCTTGTAGATTTCGGGGCTTACGTTGGTCATCTTAAACTGACCCTTCTGCTGCATAACGGTACGCATGGTCTTCTGGATAATGCGCAGACCTGAAGAAGCCATGTAGGTGAGATCCGAGCAGTCCATCTCGAGTTCAACGCCTCCGTCGGCCAGAGCGGGCTGGATGTCTTGTTCAAACTGGGGTGCATTCATTGTGTCAATACGCTCACCGGTCTTAATGATGGTCTTACCACCTTCTTTGATAATCTGTGTCATAATTTTTTTAGTTATTTAATTGTTATTACTCTTAATCTTTTTCTCCTTGAATGTCTTTCTTCATGGTGAGCAAATTCTTGCCCTCCAGACGCTGATAAGTTACTTCGTTCATGATGTTCTTGACAATGAAGATACCCATACCACCCAGGTCGCGCTCAGCCGGATTGACATCCATATCAGCGCTTTCCTTCATGGTTGGGTCGAATTCCTTGCCACGATCTGTCAGGACGAAGGTAAGTTCCTTTCCGTCCGACTCGGCCAGCAGTTCTATCTCTGCCGTCTTGCCTTCAGGATACGCATAGGAAATGACGTTGACGACCATTTCCTCCATCACCAGGTTGAGATTCATCTGGAGCTCCATGTCAAGACCCAGTTCCTCGCTGATTTCATCGACGAACTGGTTGACGCGCTCCATCTCGCTCATCTGGTTTTTTAGTACTAGTTCCTTTCTCATAGTCCTATGGTTTAAGTTTAGCTATTATTCTCTTCTTTGATAAATTTCACGCACAGCATGGTGAGGTCGTCGTTCGGCTCTGCGCCGTCGCGGTGTTTCTCAACCTCCTCACGCAGCATTTCGATGGTCTGCTGACAGTTCTCGAAGGGCACCTGCTCCATGATTTCCAGCAGTCGCTCGTCGGTAAACTGTTCCTTCTCGCGGTTCTCGGCCTCGTTCAGTCCGTCGGTATAGATAAACAGCGGACAGTTGGTGATGTCGGCAATCTCCTCGCCCTCGAAGTCGAGTTCGGGAATGATACCCACAGGGGCGTTAGGAACCATTTCAATGAATTCCGGCTTGCCGTCGCGCAACAGCACGGGCGGATTATGTCCGGCATTACAGAAGTCGAGATGTCCCGTCTGAAGGTCGAGCAGACCCAGGAACATCGTCACGAACATGCCCGTCTCGTTGTCTTCGCCCGACAGGGCGTTGTTGATGCGGGTAGCAATCTCGGCAGGCATCATCTCCTGTGCTGCCAGCGTGCAGAACAGTCGTGTGGCCTGAGCCATAAACAGTGATGCCGGTACGCCCTTGCCCGATACGTCGCCCAGACAGAAGTACAGCTTATCGCTCTTGCCCTCTTCGCTGCTCTCTGCCAGATAGTATCCGTAGAGGTCGCCACCGACCTCCTTCGCCGGCGTCATAGAGCCGTAGAGGTCGAGGTCGGGACGGCTGGGGAACGTGCGCGGCACCATACCCATCTGAATGTTTCGGGCGATACGCAGGTCGCTCTCGATACGCTCCTTCGCTGCCGTCGTCTCCTCCAGCTGGTCGTAGGCCGTCAGCAGTTCCTCGTGAGTAGCCTGCAGCTGGTCGTGGGCTTTCTTCAGACGCCGTGCAGCTATCGTGCGGAACACGATGAACACCACCAGACTGACCAACACCAGTCCGCCGATAATCAGCATATTGCGGAACTGGGCACGTTCCTGCTCCATCTTCAGGCGCTCCTGCTCCATCTTTAACCGTTGCTGTTCGCGTTCCAGTTCGTCGACATGCAGTATGGAGTTCATCTCAGCCAGCTGGCTCTTCGTGTCGGCACTGTTCAGCGAGTCCTTCAGGAAATACATCCGCTTATACAGTTTCGACAGTTCCTCATAGCGGTGCAGACCCTCCAGAATATCTGTCCGTTGCGCAGCAACAGAAAGATATACTCCCCTATCTTCAGTCGGATCCACCAAATCCATTCGTCGGTTGTTCAGATGCAGGGCTTCCATGAAGCGTCCCTGCTTCAGTTTCAGTTGGGCAGCAACCGTCAGCCACGTACTAGCCAGATAGTCTTCTTCGGAATGGACGTACTGATAGGCTTCGTCGAGTACTTTCTGAGCCCGTTGGTAGTCGCCCAGTCCTGTCGCAGCCTGCACGCAGGCCACATCGTAGAGGAACCACAGAATTTCAATCTGTTCCTGTTTGAAACTCTCAGTGTTTTCTTTGATCAGTTCTTCCAGATATGTTTTCCAGCCTACCGTCAATTTGTCGAGTTCCATGAAACGCTGCTGCTCGTTGAGCACATCACCATAATAGGAGTAGAGCTCAGAGACGACACTCAGCAGGGGCTTTATCTTCAGCAGGATCTCAAGTCCCTTCTTATAGGCATTGGCACTCTCGTCGAGGTTGTTCATATTCAGATAGACATTACCCATCGTATAATAGGCAATACCCATACCCTTTTCGTTGTTGCGTCTCTTGGCGTCGTCATACATCGCCTGTACCTCGCGCAGCGCCTTGTTCTTACTATTACTATAATATATTAAGGTATTAACCAAGTAGGTCCACGTCTCGTAGTAGCGGTCCCATTGTTCTATCTCACCCAGCGTTTGCAAGTCCTCAGGGACGTGCAACAAAATGGAGTCTGTCCACCCGTTGTTATAGAACTTGCCTGTGCGACCAACAATCAGATTACCCAGACGTTCATAGTCATGATTCTTCTTTGCTATTCCAATCTCCTGGATGTAGTTGAGCTTTTTCTCTTCAGAAGCCGCACTGGTGGTGAGAGGCATCACGATGCTTCCCAACAGACAGATGGCTACGGTCAAAAACACTCTTCTCAACATACGCTTGCTCAGACTATGATTCTCGTTTTATGGTAATTCTCGCGGAACTCTGAGGGTGAACAGCCTTTCTTCTTCTTGAAGATGCGGTTGAAGTTGCTCAGGTTGTTGAATCCGCTCTGGAAACTGATTTCAGCAATGCTCTTGGCCGTATCGACCAGCATTCGGCTGGCATATCCCAGTCGCATCTCGATGATGTATTCGCTGAGGTTGCGCCCCGTATGGAGCTTGAAGAAACGGCTGAATGCCGACGGACTCATGCCTGCGATATCGGCCAGCGTGTTCAGTCGGATTTCGTCCATATAGTTCTTCGAGATGAAGTTCTTCACCTTCAGCACGCGGCGTGAGTCGCTCTCCACCTCGACCTTTGCATAGCTCGACGTCGCCAATGTGCGGGCTCCCTCACAACGTGACAGTTCGTAGAGTATGGTCATAAACTGCGTGACGGCATAGAAACCGTCCTTCACCGAGCTCAGCGTGTCGAGCTGCTGGTAGACACGCATGATGGCCGACAGGGGGAACGACAATCCCTTGCGGGCTTCCTTCAGCATCTTGCGCACGCTGTAGAAGGGGTTGCGCGACAGGAAACCGTCGTCGCTCATGTCCAGATAGAACTGGATGGTAATCTCGCGGATATCGTCGCTGGTGCATATGTTCTGTTCCCAGACGTGCTCCAGGTCGGGACTGGTGATGAGCACCAGGTCGTAGTCGCCGATGACCTCGTTGGAGTCGCCCACAATGCGGCGCACCCCCGAGGCGTGCTCCACGAAATTGAGCTCGAAGACCTCGTGATTGTGAATGGGATAAGTGAACTCCTTCTTCCTGCGGTCGGCAATATAGAGGGCGTCCTTACCCATCAGCGGGGTGATTTCGTGTATGACTCTCGACTCTTCCATAGACGATATACCGGTTTTCCGGAATTCCGGTTTATATCTTTAACTCCTTTAAAATCTCACTCATGCGCTGCACGTTCTTGACACGCATCGGCACCAGGGGCAGGCGCAGCACATTCTCGATATAGCCCATCTCGCTGAGCATCGCCTTCACACCGGCGGGATTACCGTCGACGAAGAGCAGCGAGAAGAGGTCGATGAAGCGGTGGTGAATCTTGCGGGCAGCATCGTACTCGCCACGCATCTGCAGGCGGATCATCTTCGAGAACTCCTTGGGCAGGGCGTTACCGATGACGCTGATGACACCTACTGCTCCGCACGACACCATGGGGAACGTCAGCGCGTCGTCGCCGCTGATGACGTCGAAGGTGCTAGGCTTGTTCTTGATGATTTCGTCGACCTGCTCCAGATTACCCGACGCTTCCTTGATGGCCACGATGTTCTTGCAGTCGGTAGCCAGGCGCACCGTCGTCGCTGCCGTCATGTTGACGCCCGTACGACCGGGAACGTTATAGAGCACTACCGGCAACTTCGTGGCATTGGCAATGGCCTTGAAATGCTGGTAGAGTCCTTCCTGCGAAGGTTTGTTGTAATAGGGACATACGCTCAGTATGCCGTCGATACCCTGAAAATCACGAGTCTGCAACTCTTCGATAATGGCCGCTGTGTTGTTACCTCCACATCCCATCAGGATGGGCACACGCCCGCCAACCAGACTGACTATCAGTTCCTTGATGCGTTGTTTCTCGTCGGCAGTCAGTGTGGGTGTCTCACCCGTTGTCGCCAGAATGCAGAGGAAATCAGCTCCGTTGTCGAGCTGATATTCGACCAATCGGATGAGCGACTTGTAATCCACTGACCCGTCCGCATTAAAGGGCGTGACCAGTGCAATACCCAGTCCTTTGAATATATTACGTACCATAAAAAAATAAGAATTCTTACTATTTGTGTGCAAAATTACTAATTTTTATTGTAATTGGACACTATTTTGCAAAAAAAATATCATTTTTGTCTGCAATTATGTATAAAAATACCATAAAACCCACCGCTTTGGTGGGTTTTATAGGGATAAGCTAAGAAATTAACTCCTTTAACTTCTTCAACTTCTTTAACTTCTTACTGTTTCTTCAGCACGACAGCCGAACGGGCGGGAATATAGAGTTTGAGCCACTCTTTACGGTCCTGCACATACAGCGGGTCGTAGTTGGTGATATGTGTCACCGAGTCGTCGGCGAACCCGTTGCCGCCAAACTCCTTGGCGTCGGTGTTCAGCACCACCTCG
>JAEEGI010026963.1_pt1 | contig 11035 bp, 10 predicted proteins | sample 8958751 | NCBI WGS metagenome assembly JAEEGI01 (sample SAMN16246545, study PRJNA631951) | gut metagenome | biome: gut microbiome; feature: rumen; material: KS-attached | host: Bos | place: Iran: Karaj | collected 2018-10 | reverse complement strand
CGGTCGCTGCTGTCCATCTCGAGCAGGTTCTTTCCGTCGAGTTCTACGCTGCCCTCGTCCAGGTGGTAGGCGGGGTGGCCCATGATGACCTTCGAGAGCGTGCTCTTTCCCGAGCCGTTCGGGCCCATGATGGCGTGGACTTCGCCCGGTTTCACCTCGAGGTTGATTCCCTTGAGGATCTGTGTACCGTCTTCGATGCTTGCTTTGAGATTCTTGATTGATAACATAGGGCTATCCTTGCGTGGCGGCTAGAATATGTAATAGCGGTTGTTTACTTTTTATAAGCTGGTCGGCGAGTGCGTCGAGCGAAAGCTTGCCCTGCTTGTAGAGACTGTAGAGTTTTTCCATGTTCTGCATGAACTTGTTCAGGTCGAGCCTTTTCTGCACGCCTTCGGGCGTGTCGAGCGCAATACCCTTGCGGAACCGGTCGCAGAGCCGCAGGTTCAACACCATGAGGCTTTCGTAGAATTCGTAGATTTCTTTCGGGCTGGTCCACGTTTCTTCGGGCAGGTTTTCCATGAACTGCTTGAGCAGCGGGGAAAGTTGCTCGTAGAGCGTCTGCGGCGAAAAGTAACCTGTTTCGGTGTAGCCCGCGATGACCGTGTTCACGAACTCGTCGATGATGCTCGATTCGAAGAACTGTATGCCGCTTGCGGCGAGTTCCACGTCAAAGTATTCACAGGCGCGGTCCAAAAGCGTGGGGTTGCGGACAAGCAGGTTCGCAAAGCGCACCTCGAGCGGTGCGAGGAGTTCCCACGGGACGCGTTCGGGTTCGGCAGACTGTTGCGGCACTTCGCCGTATTCCGCGTATTCCGCGATATCTTGCGGGGCTTGGGGTGCGGCTGCCTTGGGTTTCTTTTGCGGGCGGATTCCCTGGATGCCTTCCAGCGTGGGCTTCGTGTTGAAACGCTCGGCGATGAGTTCCACGTACTGGTTCTGGAGTTCCTTGTCTTGGATGCTCTTGACGACGGATTTCACGTAAGTGATAAATTTCGCGCGGTCCTCGATGCCCTGGAGGTCGCTGTTGTGCGAAAGGTAACTGAGCCAGTCCTCTGCGCCCTTTAGTTGCTCGTGGAACGCTTCGGCTCCCTGCTCGTTCACGAAGTTGTCCGGGTCAATCTTTGTGCCGTCGGGGCGGGAGAGCGCGAAGATTCGCGGAACGATTCCCTTCGGGAGCACAATTTCTATGGTGCGGTGGGTTGCCTTGCGCCCCGCCTCATCGCCGTCGAACACGAGGTATGCGGTTTTCGCGTAGCGGGCGAGGATATTCGCGTGAAATTCGGTGAGGGCGGTGCCCGATGCCGCGACCACGTTCTGCACGCCGCCCTGATAGAGGCTGATGAGGTCGAAGTAGCCTTCCACGATGATGACCGCATTCTCCTTTGCGATGGCAGTGCGGCTGTGGTTGAGCCCGAAGAGAATTTCGCTCTTGTTGTAGAGGGGCGTTTCCGGGCTGTTCATGTACTTCGGGCGTTCGAAGCCTTCCTGCTTGGGCGCGAGGTCGCGGCCCCCGAATGCGACGACTGTCCCCGATTGGTTCTGGATGGCAATCATCAGGCGGTCGCGGAACTTGTCGTCGATTCCGCCGTTCTTCTTTTCGACGGCGAGGCCCGCCCTGAGGCAGTCCTTGGGCGAAAAGCCGTTCTTTGCCGCATAGGCGATAAGGCCTTCGCGCTTGTCGGGGGCGTAGCCGATGTGGAACTGCTTGCGCGTCTGTTCCGAAATGTTGCGCTTTGCGAGATATTCGAGGGCTTTCTCGCTCAGCGAGAGCTGCTGCTCGAACCAGTTGCAGGCAAGTTCGTTCAGCTTGCGGATCATGCCCTTTTCTTCTTGCACTTCCGCGTTTTCTTTTGATGCGAACTTGGGAAGGCTGAACCCGACGAAGTTCGCGACCCACTCGACGGCGCCATTGAAGTCGATTTTCTCGTGTTCCTGCACGAACTTAAAGACGTCGCCGCCGGCCCCGCAGGCAAAGCACTTGTAGATGCCGAGCGTCGGGTTTACCGTCATGGAGGGGGAGTGGTCGTCGTGGAAGGGGCATACGCCCACGAAGCGGTTTGTGCCGGAGCGTTTCAGCGGCAAGAACTGCTGAATCACAAGCGAAATGTCCGCCTGCGATTTGAGCTGCTGAATGACGTCATCCGGGTAAAAGGGCATGCGCCAAATTTAGCAATTTTTATTGTTGGAGATTAATTATGTTGGCTTCGGTCACGCCCCGCACGCTCGCACAATCACTTCGTTCCAGTGCTCTCTTAGCGGGGTGTGCTCCTCCGCCAAAAAGTAGCGGTTGCTCCAGTAGAAAATAGTTTATTGCTATGGCGCATGTAGGGAATGAGCGGCGGGAGGAAATCCTCGTGACTGTTAGTCACTTCGGATTTCCTTTAAACTGCAGGGGAAAGATTAAACTGCTTTTATTCAGGTAATGTTTGCTACGAGGGGCGCTTCGCACGCTCACACGATCAGAAAAATGTGAAAAAATGTGAAAGTGGCGGTGAAATGGAGTAAAAAGTGTCAATTTCACCGCCAGAAATTAACTTGTGTGTATTGAAATGTATCTTTTTCTTGTCGCGGAGGGTGTTGACGGCGGTGAAATGGGGTAGAAAATGCGAATTTCACCGCCAATAATCGCGGAAGAACTTCATTTTATGCCGAATGTTTACAAATAAACTAACAAAATGGCGGTGAAAATAGCAAAAAAGTTCCGATTTCACCGCCACTTCGGTATTTTGAGCGTAAAAGGATCTTATATTTTATGCAGATAATGGAAAAAGGAGGAAATATGACGAATTTGTGGTGTCATCCAGGATTGCGGTCATCCTCGCCCATTCGACATGCTCAGGGCAGGCTCCGGCGAGGATCCATACATCTTGTACTTTCGCTTATCTTGGCTGCATTCTTTGTCGCCTGTAGCGACAACGATAGCGATGTTACGACCCCGCCTTCGGACGATTCTTCATCGAGCGTGTGCAATGACTGCGAAGATGGTTCCTCGTCCAGCGTTACACCGCAGTCGAGCAGTTCCTCAAAGGTCCCTGAGCCTGTCGAAGGGTCCAGTAGCAGTACTATATCCAGCAGCAGTTCGGTCGCTTTGGCAACGCCCTGCAAAACAGAGACAGAAGACAACTGCGAATACGGCGAATTAACTGACGACCGCGATGGCAAAAAATACAAGACGGTAAAGATTGGTGACCAGTGGTGGATGGCGGAGAACTTGAACTACGAAACTGGAAGTAGCGATTGCTTCAGTTATGGAAATCCCAATTGCGTCAAGTACGGGCGCCTTTATGCTTGGGGTGATGCAATGGATAGTGCAGGGACATGGAGCACGAACGGCAAGGGTTGTGGCCGTTTTGGGAAGGATTGCTCGCCGATTTATCCCGTGCGCGGGATATGCCCTAACGGTTGGCACCTGCCGGACACAACGGAATGGGGAACCTTACTTGCCGCGGTTGGCGGTAGAGAAATCGCTGGTAAAAAACTCAAGTCCATGTCTGGTTGGTATGATTACAAAGGTGAAAAAGGCGGCGGCACGGATGATTTTGGGTTCTCGGCGCTCCCTGCAGGCCTTTTGGGTGACGATGGGTATTACGACGAAGGCGAAGCCGCGTATTTCTGGAGTTCTGTACAGCGCAGGAGCCTTGATGCGTATGAAGTGTTCTTGTGCAACCAATGGGACAAGGCGGAAATGTCCAAGTTTACCGGCAGTAAGGACTATCCTGTTTCGGTCCGTTGTATCAAGGACGATTTTCCTGGGCAAACTGCGCAATTCAGCAGCAGTTCGGCGAAATCTTCTTCCAGCGTTACACCGCAGTCGAGTTCCAGCGTCACACCGCTGTCGAGCGATAGCGAGACAAGTGTGTCTAGCAGCAGTTCGGTCACTTTGGCGACTCCATGCAAAACCGATAGCACGGACACTTGCGAATACGGAGAGTTGGTGGATGACCGCAATGGTCAGACTTACAAGACTGTGAAAATTGATGACCAGTGGTGGATGGCGGAGAACCTCAACTTCAAAACGGACTCTAGTTTCTGCTACAATGATTCTGCCGAGTATTGTGAAAAGTACGGCCGTCTTTACATGTGGGGTGCTGCGTCATCCGCTTGCCCTAGTGGTTGGCACCTGCCGGACACAACGGAATGGAAAACTTTGATCAATGCTGTCGGTGGACAATCGACCGCTGGCAATGTGCTCAAGTCTATGTCCGGAAGGAATAGTAGTGACAACGGTACGGATGATTTCGGGTTCTCGGCGCTCCCTACTGGTTATAGGAATGAAGATGGGGATTACTTCGGCGAGGGTAGCGACCCGGACTTCTGGAGTTCTACGGAGAACGGTAACAGCTACGCGTACCACATGGGCTTGGAATCCGGCGACTATGCGTACTTGGGCTGCATCTATAAGGTCGATGGGTTCTCGGTCCGTTGCGTCAAGGATTAGGAGAAATTATGAAGAATTTGTGGTGTCATCCTGGATTGCGGTCATCCTCGCGTAGGCGAGGATCCATACATCTTGTATTTGCGCTTTTCTTGGCGTTTTTCTTTGTCGCCTGTGGCGACGACGATAGCGATTTCGCGGTGCGGCCTTCGGATGGCTCGTCGTCGAGCGTGTGCGAGGACTGCGATGACGGGTCTTCGTCCAGCGTCACACCGAAGTCGAACGATAGTGAGACAAGTGTGTCCAGTAGCAGTACTAAATCCAGCAGCAGTTCTGTGGAGTCTTCGTCTAGTTCACAAATAGGCTGCAAAACCGAAACGGAAGATAACTGCGAATACGGAGAGTTGCTGGATGACCGCGATGGTCAGACCTACAAGACGGTGAAGATTGGTGACCAGTGGTGGATGGCTGAGAATCTAAACTATGCATACATAGACGATCCTTTTGATTCTGGAGAAGTTACTTCCGATTCCACTAGTTGGTGCTATGATAACGTCTCTGCCAATTGCAATAAGTATGGTCGCCTATATACGTGGTCTGCGGCCATGGACAGTGCTGGTAGATGGAGTACGAATAGCAAGGGTTGCGGCTATGAAAAGATGTGTTCGCCGACATACCCCGTGCGTGGTGTTTGCCCCGAAGGCTGGCACCTGCCAAACATAACTGAATGGGAAATTCTGTGCAACGCAGCTGGCGGCAAAGACATCGCTGGAAAGAACCTCAAGTCTACATCTGGCTGGGATGATTACGAAGATGAAAGTGGCAACGGTACGGATTCCTTCGGATTCACGGTGCTCCCTGCTGGCAGCTGGAACAAGTATGGGATTTCCAACTTCGAGGGCATCTTCGCGTTCTTCTGGAGTTCTACGGAGGACGATAGCAACTACGCGTATGAAGTGTTCTTGCTCAACCTCACCGAAGCAGCGGCCCTGAGCAGCACCAACGTCAAGTACAACGCAGTCCCTGTCCGTTGCATCCAGGACTAAACCACGGCCTTGCTTTTCCAGCGGCCGCTGCGCCAGCGCCAGATGTTCGCGAACGAGCGGTAGAATTCGTCGCTTGCCATGCCGAGCCAGAGGCCGGGGAGGCCTAGCCCCACGACAAACGCGAGGATAAGCGAAGTCGCAAGCCCGAGCGTCCACATCATGCCGCTCCCGACAATCGCGGGGAACTTGGAATCGCCCGCGGCACGTAGCGACGTGGTGAGGATGAAGTTCACCGCCTTGAACGGCTGCACGGCTACGTCGCACCAGAGGCATATCTTCCCGAGCCTGAGCACTTCGGGATTGTCGGTGTAGAGCCGTAGCAGGTGCTCGCCCAAGAGTGCGACGACTATCGAGAGCAATAGCCCGCTCGTGATGCCCACGGCAAGCGTCTGGTAAACGCGGCGGTTCGCCTTCACAAAGTCGTGGGCGCCTACGAGGTGTGCCACGAGAATCTGGTTTCCGCTGCCGAGGCCGACCCCGAGAATCACGGAAAGGGCCGCGAAGTTACCCGCAAACACGCGGGCGGTCATCGCGGTGGTGCCCACGTACACGACCATCGCGGTGATGAACACCTGGAAAAGCTGGAAACTGATGGGTTCTGCGGCGGCGGGGAGGCCGATGCGGATCCAGTCGGGGAGGAGTATGCGGGAGCGCTTCCAGTCGCGGGCCCTGCTCTGGTGCTTTACCTTGAACTTGAGCACCAACCACAGGATGCCCGAAGATATCAGCCACGAGAGCGCTGTCGCGAGGGCCACGCCGTAAACGCCCATCTTGGGAAGCCCGAAATACCCTTCGAGGAACACGACGTTCAGGCCGGCGTTCGAGGCGATGGTGAGCGTGTTGCCCACGAGGTTCCATACGGTAAGGCCGTGCGTGGCGATGAGTGCGGTGAGGATGGTCTGCAATGCGCGGAAGGCGAACCCGAACGAGACGACGCTCAGGAACATCATCGCGTATTTCGCGGGTTCCTCGGTGAGGCCCATCCATTGCGGGATGTGCCCTGAAAGCGGGAAAATGACGAGCGTGAGGGCGACCCCGAGCAAGATGCTCCCGAAGAGGACCATCGTCTGCGTGCTGTTCGCGTGGCTGTTCTGCTTGGCGCCGATGTACTGCGAGACGATGCTTGCGCCGGACTGCGCGAAGGCGTGGAGTGCGGTAAAGAGTGCCCCGAGAATCGGGAGCATGGCGCCGACGCCGGCGGCTGCGGTTTCGGAAGTGCGCGAGAGGAACCAGCTGTCCATCATGGGCTGGATCATGCCCACGGCGAACGTGAGGATAAGCGGCCAGGAGAGGCTTATCAGGGAGCGGTCTTTGACGTCTTTTTGGGGTCCGCGCATGGCACAATTTTAGAAATAGCCACCCCCCGCGAAAAGACAACCGATATAATAATATGGTTCCCGGTGTATACAGAATCTGGACCGTTTTTTTTATTACATTGAAAAAATGAGGATAAAATGAGCTTTTTTCAATCCCTTATCTTGATACTGAGCTTTATTCTTCTCTTTGCTGCCTGCGCTTTCGCTGCCCCGCAGACAGGTTCCTTCACGGACTCCCGCGACGGTAAGACGTACAAGACGGTCTCCATCGGCAAACAGACCTGGATGGCGGAGAATTTGGATTACGAATACAACGAGGGTTCTGCGAAAAGTCATTGCAATAGTAGCGAGTCCAGAAATTGTGACAAGTACGCCCGTTTATACACATGGGATGCGGCAATGAATGTTTGCCCCGAAGGCTGGCATTTGCCCGATACCGTGGAATGGAATGCTTTGCTGAAATTTGTTGGAAACGGGCTTGAATGTACGAAAGAATGCTATGTGCCGGATGGTTGTAATGTTTTTTGTGAAAATGTTGGAAAAAAGCTCAAGTCCACCGTCGACTGGAAAGATCGTAGGGGAGAAAGACTTTGGGATGAAAGTGGCAACGGTACGGATGCCTTCGGCTTTGCCGCGTTGCCGGTCGAAACGGAATTATACTCGGGATTATACACACGTTTCTGGAGTTCCGTCGAACGCGCACCACTCTTCAATCCCGACAACCACGACTATGCGTATTGCCTATTGCTGAGCAACGACTATGATGGTGCAAGCTTGGTCAACTACGTTAAGAGTCTCAAGTGCTCTGTCCGTTGTATTAAGGACTAAAAGGGCTTTGGCAAACCTGAAGTCCTAGCTCGTTGGATATAAAAATTCTTCGTGACTAACCCAAGTTTTTCCCCAATTCAATCCTTGCCTCTCGGCGGACAAGCGCCTGCTCGTAGCGGCGGCGGGCTTCGTCGGAATCGGGTTCCACGGGGGCAGTGGCGGTGGGCCTGCCGTTGTCGTCGATGGCGACGAACGTGAAGTAGGCGTGCGCGACCGGGAGTTCGGCCCCGTTCTCGGGGTCGGTTTCGGTTATCTTGAGCCCGATTTCCATGGAGGTGTTGAACACGCGGTTCATGCTCGCGTGGATATTGAGGATGGTGCCGACCGCCGTCGGGCGGAAGAACCGCACGCCGTCGATGGAGACGGTGTTCACCTTGCGGCCTGCGTGCTTGAAGGCGACGATGCAGGCGGCTTCGTCCATGAGGCTCATCAGGTAGCCCCCGAAAGCGTTGTTCAGCGCGTTCGTGTCGACGGGGTGAACGATGGCGTGCGATTCCAGCGCGGACTCCGAGACCTTGCGGGGAGTCTTGTCGTTGGCGATTCCGGGTATCAGGCCTGTATTTCTCATAGGACGGACCTCAGCTTGTTTATGATGAAATCTACATCGGTAAAGGCGCAGACGGGGAGGCTTACTGCCTTCTGGCTCGCCATGATGGCGTTCCTGTTTTCGCTGCCCTGTGCGAGCCCCCTGAAGCAGGGCTGTTCGTGCAGCGGCATGGGGTAGTGGATGCAGTGCGGGATTCCCGCTTTGTCCAGTTTCTTGATGAATGCTTCGCGGTCGTCGGCCTGCACGGTGTACTGCGCGTAGGTGCTCGTGCATCCGTATTCGATGTGCTGCGGCACGACCTTTGCGCCTGCACCCGTAATGTCCACGCCGTCCAGGGAACGGTTGTATTCAGCGAAAAACTCGTCGTACTTGCGGGCGTTCTCGCGGCGCACTTTCAGTTCTTCTTCGAGGTGGCGGAGCTTGACCCGCAATATGGCGGCCTGCAATGCGTCGAGCCTGCTGTTCATGCCCACGGTCTCGTGCAGGTAGCGTTCCCTGCTCCCGTGGTTCGCGAGCATGCGCACCTTCTCGGCGAGCTGCGCATCATGGGTAAAGATGGCACCGCCGTCCCCGTAGCAGCCCAGCGGCTTGCTCGGGTAGAAACTCGTGATGGAAATAGTGGCGAGGGTGCAGGCGCGGCTCGTTATGATATCCGAATATGGCGGCACTCCGATGTCGTACTTCGCCCCGAATGCCTGTGCTGCATCTTCTAAAAGCCAGAGGTCGTTCGCGACGGCGATTTCCCATAGCTCGTTGAAATCCGCAACTTGCCCGAACAGGTCCACGCCGATAATCCCGCGCGTCTTGGGGCCAATCAGCGCCTTCACGCTTTCCGGGTCAATCAGCAGCGTCTCGGGGTCGATGTCAGCGAACCGCGGTATGCCGCCCAGGAATGCCACGCACTCTGCCGGCGCGATGAAGGTGAAGTCGGGGACTATGACCTCGTCCCCCGGTTTAAGCCCGAGGGCCATGAGGGCGATGGTGAGGGCGTCGGTGCCGCTCGCGCACGTGATGGCGTGAGTTTCGGGTTCCGCGCGGTCGCATCCGGCGTCAGAATTGCAAAAATCCGCAAGTTCCCTTTCGAGGGCGGCCACCTCGGGCCCGCCAACGAAGCATCCGCTGTCCAAAACGGCGCTTTCCGCGGCCGCGAGTTCTTCGCGGTAGGCCTCTCTTTGCCCTGTCAGGTTCACAAATTGCATCATAATGCCCAAAATTAGCATTTTTTGAGGTCTGGGAGGGCTTGACAAAACGCAAAGCTTTACTATCTTTGTGCCTACAATTTTTTGAAAGTTTTACCCGGAGATAAAAGGTGCCGCAACATAAATCTTGCAAAAAGCGTTTGCGTCAGGCCGAAAAGGCCAATACCATGAACCGTGCAGCCCGTGCAGCGATCCGCGCTAGCCTCAAGGTTATCCGTACCGCTACCACGAAGGACGCCGCCCTCGCCGAAATGCCGAAGCTCTTCAGCATGCTCGACAAGGCCGCCTGCTCCAAGCGCGCCGGCTTCAACGCTAACCGCGCTGCCAACTACAAGGCCAAGGTCGCTAAGGTCGTCAACGGTTTCGCTTAATCGCGAACCTGGGCTTCTGGCCCGACCGCTTCGATTTGGGACGCCGATGCACGGATGTGCACCGGTGTTTTGTATTTCCTTCGGAAATCCCCGAAGAGTCTAAAATGCCCGTTTTGGGCTATCCCGCTTCAGCGTCCAAAATTATTTTTGCTAGATTAAGGCTAAGAGTATCAAGGATATAAAATGTCTTCGATAAATTTTGCTACACGAGAAATCAGCTGTAAAGTGGTTTATTATGGACCTGGTCTTAGCGGAAAGACCACGAATTTGCAGGTTATACACCAGAAAATGCCCCAGGACAAGCGCACGGACATGGTTTCGCTTGCGACCGAAGGCGACCGTACGCTGTTTTTTGACTTCTTGCCGTTGAACTTGGGTGATATCAAGGGTTTCAAGACCCGTTTTCAGCTTTATACGGTTCCCGGACAGGTTTACTACAACAGCACCCGTAAGCTAGTGCTTCGCGGTGTGGACGGTATTGTTTTTGTTGCCGACTCCCAGCGTTCCCGCCAAGCGGAGAACATCGAGAGCCTGCAGAATCTTCGCCAGAACCTGCAGGACTACGGCATGGATCTGGACGATATGCCCTTCGTGCTCCAGTACAACAAGCGCGACATGGACAGCGTGTTTACCCTGGACGAGATGAACGCCGAACTGAATCCGCGCAACGTCCCGTTCTTCCCGGCGACCGCCCATAACGGCAAGGGTGTCGTTACGACGCTCAAGACAATCGCCATGCTCGTCATCGAGAAGTTTAACGTGAAGCAGGGATTCCTCCGCAAGGCGGCCGAAAGCGTGAACAACACTGGTGTCCACGACGTGAGCCTCACCAAGGAAGGCGTCTCCGTTACCCAGTCTGCGCCCAAGCCTGCTGCCGCTGCCGCAGCTCCTGCCAGCGCACCCGCTGCCGCATCCCCGTTCAAGATGCCGTCCTTTGCGGCCAAGCCTCCTGTCGGTGGAGCGCCGTCTAGCAGTAGTGGTTCGGGATTATTCCAGAAGGGAGTTACGTCCTCGCCCTTTGGTCGCCCCCGTGCGGCGGCTCCGGTATCGCGTATGCCGACGTTCGGACGAGTCGTGGATAAACCGCAGGAGGCCGCGGACGACGAAATCGAATTGCGTCCGTACGTGCCCAAGAAGAAATAGGCTTTCTTGAATTTTTACCTGTAAGGAATAGGTGCTGATGAGCGATTTTACCATTTATTCTGATGATGTAGGCAAGGTCCGCCGCTTGATGCTTGCATACCAGGCGAGCGTGAAGGCTGAATATATTGTGCTGTGCCATCGTGATGGATCCATCATTGCGTAATTGGGCTCTCGCGGAATCGACGGCACCCCGCTCGCTGGCCTCAGCAC
>JAEEGI010026962.1_pt1 | contig 11035 bp, 7 predicted proteins | sample 8958751 | NCBI WGS metagenome assembly JAEEGI01 (sample SAMN16246545, study PRJNA631951) | gut metagenome | biome: gut microbiome; feature: rumen; material: KS-attached | host: Bos | place: Iran: Karaj | collected 2018-10 | reverse complement strand
TAATACTTGCTTTAATGTTATTTAATCTTTTAAAAAGAAAAACTTATGGAAAAACAATAGATGATTTTATATATGAGCAATTAACTAAATATTTTGCAAGAATTCAAAATCAATTAAGTGAAAATATTTATTTTAAATATGATAAAAAGAAAAAAGCTTTAATATTAAAATATCCTAATCCTCTTACTTATAAAAAAAGTAATCATAAAAATGAACTTGCATTTGATTCTGAATATAATTTATTAAGAAGTAAAGAAAGTAGAAAAAGAGGAGAATATATAGAACATAATACTCCTTCTAATTTAAATTTTCAAAAAAAATATCATGGAAAATTTAAAAGTGATTTTTGAATTAGAATTTATTATTTAAATTTTATAATTATTATTATATTCAATTTTATTTTGATTCGTTTTGTGGGCTAATTTATTTAAATGAATCAAAAATATTTATATATAAATTATAAAGTATTCATTTTTTATTTTTTTAAATAAACAAACTTTTATTTTCATTTAAATTTATACAATTAAATTTCAATTAAAATATATTAAAAAATTGATAAAATAATAAATCCATATTATGAATTTCCAGAAAATTATTCATTGGTCATATAGTAAATAAAAATAAATAAGAAGAAAATTAAGTTTAGAAACAATAGAAAATAATTTTGATTTAAGGGTGAATGAAATGAAAACTTTTATATAAATAAATAATTAATAAATGAAATTTATGTTTTATGGAAAACTATAAAATAATGGGAAGATTTTATTTATGAATTTATTGTTAAAAGGAAAATCATAAATAAATTATGATATTTAGATTATATTTGTTATAATAAAGAAAAAAAAGTACTTAAAATTTTAAAAAAATAACAAAAAAATCTTTATTAGTTGATGATAATAACGATATAATGATGTCATTATTATCAATAAAGAAACTTAAATTATAATTTTTTCATTTTTTCATTTTTAAATAAATAAATATTATTTAATTATTATAAAATTTTAATCATTTTTTTTCTCTGAAGGAGTTTTAATAGGTGAAATCTTATTTAAATCATCTTTTAAATTTCTAATTTCCTCTTCTGTTGTTCCAATTCGGATAAATCTTTCAGTAAATTTATGAATAGCTAACAACATTGCAATAGCAATAATAAATATATAAAAATTTCTTTGATTTCCTCTTGCAGTTAATCTTTTAGATTCTAATTCTGCAACTTGAGCATTGTTTTGCAATAAAATAGCAAGCAAACTCTGAGCATTATAAAATTTATAATAAAAATACCCTGCAAAAATACCACATAACGATAAAAGATATGAGAATATTTCATGGTTATTTATTTTTGAATGAATAATTTTTGATATTATATTCATAAGAAATCTTGGTTTTCCTATTAAAGTTACGATAAATAAAGGGAAAATACAACTTAAAAAGATAAATTTATAGAATATTCCTACAATTGACATTTTAATTATTATATAAATAAAAAATTATATCATTATTTAATTTAAATTGAATAATTAATAATAATTAAAATTTTTTTCAAATAGGCATTTTAAATACAAATATTAAATTAAAAAAAATGCAAATACAAAGCGATGAAAAAATTCCAATAGCGAAAGGTAAAATACATATATAAAAAGTACTTTCAAAAATTGTCTAAAAAAAAATTAAAAATAATAAAAATACAGTAATAACAATGGGAGACACTTCAGTAGGAAAAACAAGTTTATTAAGTGTATATATGAAAGGAGTATTTCCAGATAATATTCTTCCTACAATAGGAGTAGAATTTTCATCAAAGGAAATAACATTAGAAGATAATTCAAAAATAAAAATTCAAATATTCGACACGGCAGGACAAGAAAAATATAGATCAATAGTATCTAATTATTGTAGAAAAGCTTTAGGTTGTTTTTTAGTATTTGATATAACTAATAAAAGTACTTTTGAACAATGTAAAAATTTTTTATTTGATATTAAACAAATTGCAGAACCTGATTGTGTTTTTTTACTTGTAGGAAATAAAATTGATTTAGAAGAACAAAGACAAGTTGAAAAAAATGAAGCAAAGAATTTTGCTACTAAAAATAAAATGTATTATATTGAAACTTCTGCTAAGAATAAATATAAAGTTAATGAAGCTTTTGAAAAACTGTTTGAATGTAAATTTTATTTTTTATGTTTTTTTAGTAGTAGCAGAAGAAAATAAAAAATGTGTTTATTATGGTTCTGATAGAAATTATGACCATATTTCAGAAAGAAAAAATTTTCAATATAATAAAGATGTAAATGATTGTTGTTAAGAAAGAGACAATATTTACTCAATTTTTTTATTTAATAATAAATATTTTTTTTATTGTTTAAAATTTAAAATTTAATTTATGAAAAGCATATATATTTTTAGTCAAATAATAAAATTATGATTTAGTTACTTATATAAAATGGGAAATTATCAATCAAATCAACAAAATGTAAATATTAATGAAGTAGAAATAGAAAAAATTGATGAAAATAATCCTCCAAATCCACCACAATTTTATGCTAATAAAGATATATTTAACAATACTAAAATCTCAGATTTAATTTCTCAATTTTGTTCAATTAATTCAAAAGAATTAAAAATTTATGAAAGAAGTAAAACTAATGAATTAAATACTTTAAAAAAAAAAGAAGAAATTAAAAATGATAATGAAATAACAGAAAATCATTTTAGTGATTTAACTTTTAAAAAATCTAAAACTGTAAAAATGGAAATTGAAGAAGAAAAAAACGAAGAAAAAGGAAATATTATAAAAAAAAACGATTTAAATAAAGAAAAAACAGACCACTTACAAAAAAATAATTTAATATCACCTTTTAATCCAACAATTCAATCTCAAACAATAAATTCAAAAATAAGTAAAAATAGTTCAAGTAGTAATGATCAAAAAAAAGAAGATGATTACACTGATAATAATAATAATAACATAGATTTAAAAATAAAAGAAGAAAATATCATTAATGTAAATAATAAAATAGAAAAGAAAGAAAATCCAAAAACAGAAAAACAAGATAATATAGAAATAAAAAACAATGAAACAAGTAAAAAAGAAACTATAAAAAAAGAAAATTCAAAAGAAGAAAAACCTCATAAAGAAAAAAGAATAAAATTTGAAAAAGAAAAGGAAGATAAAATAAATAATGAAACAAAAGAGGAAACATATGATGATTTTTATCTTGAAGAAATGCTAAAAGTTCAAAAAAAATCTCCAAAAAAAATAACAAAAAGATTAGATTCAGTATTATTAAAAAAGCCAATAGAAACAACAGCAGGAAGTTTACTTCAAGACATACGTAAAATATATAAATTTAAAGAAGTACTTGGAGGAGGTCATTTTGGTACTGTTAGAATAGCTTATAAAAGAAAAGAAGAACCAAGAAGATATTATGCTATTAAATCTATTTCAAAAAAAAATTTATCTCCTTCTGATTTAGAAGATTTAATTAAAGAAGTAGATATTATTTCAGGTTTAGATCATCCTTTTATTATTGATTTTTATGAAACTTATCAAGATCAATTTTTCTTTCATATTGTTATGGAATTATGTAAAGGTAAAGAAGTTTTTCAAAAAATAGCTTCTGAAGGGAAAATAGAAGAAAAAAAAGTTGCTATTGTTATTAATAAAGTTTTAAATGCTATTGCATATTGTCATTCAAGAGGAATTACTCATAGAGATATAAAACCAGAAAATATATTATTTGAAACAGATGAACCAAATTCAGAAATTAAATTAATAGATTTTGGTTTAAGTAGAAAATATTCTGTTGATCAAAAAATGCATACTATATTAGGAACTCCTTATTATATTGCTCCTGAAGTTTTAAAAGGTAATTATGATGAAAAATGTGATATTTGGTCTATTGGTGCTTTAACATATATAATGTTATCTGGAGAACCTCCTTTTAAAGGTAAAAGTAATAATGAAATATTTATGAAAATTATTAAAGATCCTATTAAATTTAATCCTTATAAATGGAATATTTTATCTGAAAATTCTAAAAATTTTATTAAATTATGTTTAAATAAAGATCCTAATAAAAGACCAAGTGCTGTGGAAGCTTTAGGACATCCTTGGTTTAATTATATTGAAATTTCTTCTCCTAAAAATATAACTCAAGATATTTTAAATAATATTAAGAATTTTAGTATTAAACAACAATTTAAAAAAATTGTTTTAAGATATATTTTATCTACTTTAAATGAATCAGAAATTAAAAAATATAAAAGAGCTTTTTATGCTATTGATTTTAAACATAATGGAACTATTTCAAAAGAAGAATTAAAAAAAGCTTTTGAAATTGGAAAAATTGAAATTACTGATGATAATATTAATAAAGTTTATAAATTATGTGATGAAAATCAAAAAGGAAGTTTAGATTATACTGATTTTTTAATGTGTGCTTTTGATAAAAATTATTTATTAACTGAACAAAAATTAAATTTAGCTTTTCAATATTTTGATGTTGATAATTCGGGAATAATTGAAATTCATGATGTTAAAGATGCAATGTTAAGATTTGGAAAAAATGTTGTTGATTCTGATGATACTAAAAAATTAATAATGGAAATTACTAAAGATGAAAATGTTGAAAGTATTGTATTAGAACAATTCATTCAAATGTTTAAACAATAATTGATTTTTAAATTTTTATTTTATTATTAAATTTATATTTTTTTTTAGTTATATTATTGATCATTATTTTAATTCTTAAAATAAAGAATTTATTATTTTAATTCTTTTTTCTGTTTTTTTATTTTAAATAAAAAAATTATATTAATAAAAGATTAAATATGGATAAAGAAAATAAAGATAATTTAGAAAATGATGATTCTCATTGTCCAAAAGAAAGAATATTAAGTTATAGTGAAGGAGGAAATAAAAGTCCATTTTGTAATTCTCTTTCTGTAAATTTTAGTACTGATAGACAAAAATTTTCTTTAGCTCCTGAAATAAAAAATTCAATGACTTCGAATTTAAATAGTATATTTAGAGAAAGTATATTATTTGCTCAAAAAAAAAATAGTTTAAGAGATTTATTATATAGACAATCATTTGAATCTGAAAGAAAAAATATATTAGAAGATAATAAAGAAAATGAAATAGAATTTGGTAATTTTACAAATGAAAAATTAAATAACTTGAAAAATACTTTTAATTCTTATTTAAATGAGATTCAAAATCAAATAGAAGAAAAATATAATAATTATATATCATTTATTGATAATTATATTGATGATAATGAAAAAAAAATTTCAAAAATTGCAAGAGGAAAATCTACAGAAAGAGCTTTTATAAATTATGCAGATAGAAATATTTTTAAACAAATTGATTTAATTTTTGAAATTTTAGATAATTTATTTAATTCAATAAAAGATAATATTTCTCTTTTATCAAAATTTTTAGATGAAACTTCTTTAGTTTTTGAAAAAAATCCTCTTGAAACTTTTATTAATAATAATTCAAAATTAATACTTGATTCTTTTATTCTTTCAAAAATCGATTTTCAAAAATTAAACTTAACTAATTTAATTGATAATTCAACATTAGCTGAAATATGTAAAAATTATTTTTCTAAAAAACAAGATAATACTTGTTCTTCTTTAGAAATTGAAAAAAAAAATGATGAAATATTTAGAATAGAATCTGATTTTATGAGAGATAACTTTAAAAACTTACAAAAATTAAAATTAAAAAAAATAGAAACTAATCAAACGACAATTTATTCTTATTTACAAAGGAATATAACAAATAATATAGAAAGTTTATATATTGATAAATGTACTGAATGTGGACTTAATAGTTTTCCTATTTGTCCAAATTTAATTAAATTTGTTATTAAAAATACTACCATTAGAAAAATGTTTATTGGGGAAAAATTAATCTTTCGTCATTTACAACAAATTAAATTTAAGAATTGTAAATTAAATGATGATTTATTAAAAGAATTTTTTAGATTATTAGTTAAAAATCCTCAAATAAAAGAAAATTTAGAAGTTTTAGATTTATCAGAAAATTTATTTACTTTTATTAATTTAAAAGAATATATTGATGATAATGGAAATTTAAATAAATTAAAATATTTTGATTTATCAGGGAATAATATTTATAGTTTTATTTCTGATAATTATAGAATTCTTAAGAATTTACAAGTTTTAGATTTAACTAATAATAATATTACTTCTTCAAATTTATTTGAAGGAATTTTAGAAAGAATTAAAATACAAAAATTTTTAGTTTTATTAGGTGAAAATTTATTTGTTTCTAATAATAAAGAAAATTGTGAAAATTATAAAAAATATCTTTTTGACAATCTACAACAATGTGAATATCAACTTTCAAATCTTGTTTTTTCTTTATTATTTAATCAAAAAAATTGTAATTCTCTTCAAAATTTAATTTTATCTCCTTCGATAAAATTATCTTTAAAAAAATTAAATTTATCATATTGTGGTTTAAAAAGTGATGTTTTAATAAATTTTTTACAAGGAAATTATGGATTATTAAGTTTAAAAAAGATAAATTTAAGTTATAACTTTTTAACAAATGATATATTTAATTTATATAAACCAAAAAAAATAGAAGAAAACGAAGGAAAAGAAGAAAAAATAGTTTTTGAAAAGTTATTAAAATTAGATTTAAGTTTTAATGAACAAATTAAATGTGAAAACATAAATGATTTAGAACAATTATTTGATTTTATTTCTGAAACTCCTTCATTAAGAAAAATAAAATTACAAGGGACTAAATTTGAATATGATTATTGGAATATATTATTAAAAGAAAAAGAAAAAGTAAATGAAATTGAAAGCAATATTCCAAATAAAAATCTAAAATTATTTTTCCAAATGAAATATGTAACAAAAAGAAAAGATAAAAATCAAAATATAATTGCTTATAAAAATAAAATAATTTAAAAAAAATAACTAAATATATTATAAAATATATTATACAAATCCAATTTTTAAATTAATAAAATAAATCAAAGTAATTAAAAGAAATTAAATAAAAAAAGGTTTTTTTCATAAGAACTAAAATAAAAAATATAACTTCCAAAAGAAAAATATAAAAAAAAATTAAATAAAAAAATGACTTCAAGACAATCAAATCAATTTCCAATTCCTGAAGGTTTCCCAGAAATTTTACATGATTTTGCAAAAGAAGTAGTTCGTTATCAACCAAATGATATATATGACTTTTCAATTCAATATTTTAATTGTTTAGAAAATGAAATACCTTTACAATACATTCCAGGTGGATCTTCTAATATAGAACATAAAGAAGAGATAAAACAAGAAAAAAGAGTTGAAGATGCAAAACAAATTAATGAAAATCAAATAAATGAAATTAATAATATAAATAATGATAATGTTAATGAAAGTGTTCATAGTTCTATTGGTAAAGAAGAAAGTGCTAGAGAATTTGTTGATGATGTTTTTAAAAAATCTTTTCATTATGTTAAAACTAGTCAGGAAAATCAAGATAAAGAAAATGAAAACGAAAACGAAGAAGATGAAAAATCAAAAAATGAAAATCCAGAAATGGAAGAAAATAATTTAATAAATGAAAATATGATTTTAAATAGTGAAAATAATAATGAAAGAGGAAATGAAGAGAATGTTATGTTAGGACAAACTATAATGAATACTCAAGGAAGTGAAACTAATTCAAGACCATTTAGTTCAAGTTCTATTTCTAATAATTCGGAATTGAGAAGAACTGCTCATCAATTCATTGGAGATGTTTTTAGGAATGGGAATGAAGAACTCAAAAAAAATAAAGATAATATTTAAATAGTTTTATTTTCTTCAAAATTTTTTTTTAAATTAATGAATATTTTATTATTCTTATAAATAGCAAATGATATATTTTAAAGATAAATATAGATATTTCCTTTCAAAAATTATTAATCATATAATATAACTAATTAATGATTATTTGTAATATATTTGAATAATTTTCTTTTGATTTTTGTCAATTCAGGATATTTTATGATTTAAACATGATATAAATAACATTTTTTTTTTCTCAACTTAACAATAACTATAAAACAAAAGGGAATAAAAGAATTAAACAATGATGGCACAATTACAATTCCAATCAAATTTATGAATTATATTTTTAAAAGAATACATTAATAAAAAAATTTACTCAAATTTCCTAAAAGAAAATAAAAATAAGAAATATATAAATAGAATAACAAATAAATAATTAATACCCACTTTAAAAACTCATAAATAAAAATTAAAAATTTTTTTTTCTTTTATTAAAGTAATATTCATTTATTTTGGAGAATTAGGTATTTTATTATTTTTATTATAAATTTTGGTATCATAATCCTTATTAACGTTAATTCTCCTGTTTTTATTTTGATTATATTTATTTAAAAATCTAAATCTTTCCAATGATTCATCAGAGCTAACATAATAATTTGCAAAATCATATAATTTATTATCAGATATTGTTTGAAGAGTTATTTGAGAATTTGAACTTTTTCTACTTAATCTCTCAGAACCATATTCATTATTAATAATTTTTTCATTTACTACATTACGTTGAATTTCTAAGTTATTATTCTTTTTATTAGTACCAAAATAAGAATTAAAATTAATATCATTTAATTTATTTTCGTTTACATTTCCTTCAGTATTTTTTCTAATTGTATTTTGAGTATTTATTTTATTATCATCTCTTGAATTTTCCAAATAATTACTTAAAGTACCAAAATTATTACTTCTATTAGTTATTATATTATTTCTTTCTGTTGTTTTAGGAGAAACAAAATAAGTACTTTTATAAGAATTACTATAAGTATAAGGAATAATACCAGTTCTCAAAGGATAAGAACCATTATTTTGACTTACATTTTTTTTCTTATTGTCTATTTTTTTCTTTGAATTATTCAATTCATGATTAATTGTACTTAAATGTTCTGTTCTACTCCCTTTTTCTGATATATAATTTGTTCGTTTTTCATTATAATTTGAATAACTTGAATTCTCATAAAGTGATTTTTTTATTTTATTTGATTTTATTGGAATATTATTGTTATTATTTATATTATCATTGTTAATATGTAATCTAGATGAAAATAATAAAGATAAATTTTCTGGAATTGTTGTAGTATAAAAAGGCTTAATAGAGGGATTATTAAAAATTTCTTTTTTTTTATCTTGTAGTGAATCCATGTATGAATTTTTTATATTTCTTTTTGTATTCCTTATTTTATAATTTCCATTAAAAGATTTATTTCCTTTTTTTTTGAATGAGATATATTTTGGAACATCTAAAGAATAGAGATATAATGGTTCATTTTCTGAAAAAGTAAAATTAGAATTGTCTAGATTTTGTTCAAATTGATTCATTGAAATATTTTTTGATGGATTGATATTTGAATAACTAATAGAAATAGGATATTTTGGATTTGATTTATTATAAAATGATTTTGAATTTTTTTTCAAAGATATTTTGGAAATATTATTTTGATAATATTTAATTGGATTAAATATTATTTTTTCTTTATTTATTTGGGGAGTGAAAGAATATAATTTTTCTTCTTCTTCGTTAAATTTCCTTGCAAGTTCTTTTAAATGTTCTTCTTTTAATTTTAATTCATTAAATAATTTATTATGTATATTTTGTTTATTTATATAAAATCCAAATTTTTGAGATTGATACTGATTTAATAGAATAACATTTAATTGAAATTTTTGAAAATAAATTAATTTTTTCTTAAATAAGAATCTTTGATATATTAAAAAAATATTTTTTAAAATTTTTATAATGTTTGAATTGTCGTTTGCTATAAACATTGAGAAAATATTATCAGAAAGAACTAAAAATATATGATATTAAAATATAAATTACTTTTAGAATTTGTATAATTTTTTGATAAGCAATATTTAAAATAAGTAGCTAAATTATAAGATGCTATTTTAGGATTCTTTGAAGAAAAAGCCAAATTTTTATCAATTTCTGCAATTCTAATCCCCTAATTTAAATTTTAAATAAGTTATATTTACTTCTTTGAATAAAAAATTAGTCATATTTAACTTTGATGAGATTTCCATTTTTATTTCTTTAAAATAATAAATATAATATCAAACATTAAAACTAATATAAATATTATTGATATTATAGATCTATAAATTTTCAAATACTTTTTTTCTTTAAGTTAAATAAGTTTAATAAAATATTAAGCAGATTCTTTCAGACAATATATTAAATAAACTTTAATCTATCAATAATAAAAATAATAAAATATAAATAATAAATTTTTATTCATAAAAAAATTCATGATGAAATATTAATATAAATAATTAACTAACTATTAGTTCCAAAATTAGAAACTAACCAAGAATTAAAAGAAACACCATTAGAACAAACTAAATTTCCATCAACAATTCTTAAAGTAACATTTTTAGATTGTCTATCATTTTCAAAAGAATACGTAATTGCATTTATTTGATCAATTTTAACATTTTCAACAATTTGTCTTATATAAAGATCATTAACATCTCTTTCAATTAAACTTACTATTTGATTTCCTAATTCAATATCATCTTTTAAATCTTCATCTTCATCAATATTATTATTCTCATTTTTATTTAAATTATTATTTGAATTATCTTCTTTTGCATTTTCAGTTAAGTTTAATATATTTTTTAATTTCACTTTTTCTTCATCATTTAATCCACTTTGAGAAATTACATCAATTCCTAAATTATTTAATTTCTTTAATACCTCACTTAAATTATTTATATCATTATTATTATCATTTTGATTATTATTATTATTTGCTATATCTTCTTCACTTTGAATATTTAATTTATTTTTTAAAACTTGAGTTTCATTTTTTAAATTTTCAATTTCATTTAATAGATTTTTATTATCTTCATTATTTATTTCAATTTCTTTTTTTAATTCTTTATTTTTTTTCTTTATTTCATCTCTTTCTTTTTATCCTTTTTTTTTAATTTTTTTATATTTCTTTTACT
>JAEEGI010026959.1_pt1 | contig 11036 bp, 9 predicted proteins | sample 8958751 | NCBI WGS metagenome assembly JAEEGI01 (sample SAMN16246545, study PRJNA631951) | gut metagenome | biome: gut microbiome; feature: rumen; material: KS-attached | host: Bos | place: Iran: Karaj | collected 2018-10 | reverse complement strand
GGCTGGAGGTGAAAGACAGCCTGGGGGAGAAGGATATCATCCTCTATGTGGGCATCCCCTTCTGTCCCACCCGCTGCGCCTACTGCTCCTTTGTGAGCCACAGCGTGGAGAAATCCCTGAAGCTGGTGGACGCCTATGTAGATGCCCTGGCCCGGGAGATGGAGAGCGCCGGACGGCTGGTCCGGGAGGCGGGACTCCGGGTTCGGGCGGTGTACTGGGGGGGCGGCACCCCCACCACCCTCAGCGCCGACGCCCTTCGGCGCCTCATGGGCACCCTGCGGGAGCAGTTCGACCTGAGCGCCTGCCTGGAATACACCGTGGAGGCCGGCCGGCCCGACACCGTTACGGAGGAAAAGCTTCTGGCCCTCCGGGAGGGGGGCGCATCCCGCATCAGCATCAATCCCCAGACCATGGAGGACCGGGTGCTGGCGGCCATCGGACGAAGGCACAGCGCCCAGGCGGTGCGGGAGAGCTACGCCCTGGCCCGGAAGCTGGGCTGCTTTGAGATCAATATGGACCTCATCGCCGGGCTTCCGGAGGACAGCCCGGCCGGCTTCTGCGGCAGCCTTCGGGAGGTGATGGCCCTGGAGCCGGAGAACATCACCGTCCACACCCTCACCCGGAAGCGGGGGGCGGCGCTGAGGGAGCTGCCCCTGGCGGTCCCCGGCGGGGATGCGGTGGGGGAGATGCTGGAGTACGCCCTGGCCGCCCTGCCGGAGGCGGGGTATGCCCCCTATTATCTCTACCGGCAGAAGTTCTCCGCCGGGGGTTATGAGAACGTAGGCTGGACCAGGCCGGAAAAGGGCTGCCTCTACAACGTGGCCATGATGGAGGAGCTGTGTCCCGTTCTGAGCCTGGGCGCCGGAGGCGCCACCAAGCGGCCCCTGCCGGGGGGGAAGATCCTGCGCTGCTTCAACCGGAAGTATCCCTACGAGTATATCGGCTCTCTGGGGGAGGCGGAGGAGGAGAAGCGGGCGCTGTTCCTGCCGAAAAACGAGGAAGCCGGCTGAATTGGCGGAAAAAAACATTTACAAGCCGCCGGAGGGCGGATAAAATACAGCTGTCGGAAGGCCCTCGCGGGCCAAAGCTTCGGGATCGGAGGGGGAACGATGGCATATTCGATCATCACCATCAGCAGGGAATTCGGCACCGGCGCCCGGCTTATCGGACGGGAGGTGGCCGCCCTTCTGGGCTACGGCTACTATGACCGGGCCCTCATCGAAATGGCCGCGGAGAAGAGCGGCCTCAGCGAGGAATTCATCGAACGGACGGAGGAGAAGGCGTCCAACAGCTTTCTCTACAACCTGGCCACGGCGGCCTATCTCGCTTCGGACCTCACTATGGAGTATTCCGTGCCGGTGAACGACCGGGCCTTCATGGTCCAGTCCGATGTGATCCGGGATATCGCCCGCTCCGGCAACGGGGTCATCGTGGGCCGCTGCGCGGACTACGTCCTGCGGGAGCATCCCAGCCTTCTGCGGGTCTTCATCTACGCGGATAAGGAAGACCGGGTCCGGCGCATCGTCAACGAGTACGGGCAGGACCCCAAGAATGCCGAGAGCGTTCTGACCAAGATCGACAAGGGCCGGGCCAATTACCACAAGTTCTACACCGGCACCGCCTGGCGCAGCCTGGATAATTACGACATCTGCATCAATACCTCCACCACCGGCATCCAGGGCGCGGTCATGGCCATCAAGGCCGCCGCCGAGGAAAAGTTCGGCAAGGCGGGGAAGTAATCGAGTACATAAAAGCGCTCCCGGCGTCTGTTCAAAGGACGCCGGGAGCGTTTTTGCGGAAATCAGTCAAACAGGATGATGGGCTTGATGGCGGAGCCGTTTTTGGAATCCTCGAAGGCCTTGCCGACCTCCCCGAAGGAGTAGTAATTGGCCAGCCTGTCCACGGGAAGCCGCCCCTCCTTGAAGAACTGCACCAGCTTCGGAATGAAGAGCTGGGGATTGGAGGCACCCTCCACGGTGCCCGCCAGGGAGATGCAGGGCCCCACGAAGAGCATGGTGGCGTCCAGCTCCACGGGGCCGGAGAGGAAGCTCACCAGCACCGCCAGGCCCTCCTTCCGCAGGGCCGCCAGCATCTGAGGCACCAGCACCGGCGCCCCGGAGGCCTCCAGGGCGAAGCGGACCCCCTTGCCCCCGGTGAGCCGCCGGATCTCTTCGGCGATGTCCGGGCACTCCCGCCCGTTGATCACATGGGTGGCCCCGCACTCCGCGGCCAGCTCCAGCCGGGAGGGCACCGCGTCCACGCCGATGATGACGCCGCAGCCGGAGAGCTTTGCGGCCATGATGGCGCTGATGCCCACCGCCCCGCAGCCGAAAACGGCGATGGCGTCCCCCGCGTCGGGCTTCATGCGGTTCAGCACGGCCCCGGCCCCGGTCTGGGCCCCGCAGGCCAGGGAGCAGAGGGATTTCAGCTCCACCTCCGGGTCCACCTTCACGGCGTTCCGCTCGGCAACGATGCAGTGGTCCGCCAGGGAGCCCTGGCCGAAGAGAGCCCCCACCTTTTCTCCCTTCCCGTCGGTGATGCGCCGGTCCCCGTCGGCGTAGATGCCGTGGAAGAACAGCTCGGTGCTCTGGTCGCAGGCGTAGGGGCGGCCCTCCAGGCACTCCTCACAGCAGCCGCAGGAGGGGAAGGACATGATGACCCGGTCGCCGGGCTGAAGGCTCTTTACCCCCGGTCCGATCTCCTGGACGATGCCCACGCCCTCGTGTCCCAGGACCATGGGATACTTGCCCGGAACCTGCATAAAGAGGGCGGAGGAGTCCGTGTGGCAGATGCCGCTGGCAGTGAGCTTCACCAGCACCTCCCCGAAGCGGGGCTTCCCCAGCTCCAGCTCCTCGATCTCCAGCTTGCCCGCCTCCCGGACCACCGCTGCCTTGATTTTCATGGATGCTTCCTCCCTGTTCCCGGACCCGCAGGCCCCGGTATTGTGTTTGCTTTTTCCCCATTTTACAGGAACGGAACGGGGATTGCAACCGTGGCTTGACGCCTTCCTCCCGGACATGCTACACTTTTTGACATTAAATAAAACCGTCAGGAGGCATCCGAAATGGGCATCACCTTCTCCGAGGTCCCCGCCGCCTTTGGGACCTTTCACCTGGCCGCGCTGGGGATCATCGTCCTCGCTTCGGCGCTGCTGTTCCCGCTTCTGAAAAAGCTGCCGGAGGAAAAGCTGCTCCGGCTCCTGGGCATTCTGGGGGCGGCCATGCTGGCCGCCGAGGTGTGGAAGCAGTGGTTCGTGTTCCGCTATGTCTATGAAGGGGCCCTTTCCACCTGGTTCTTCCCCTGGCAGCTCTGCAGCATGTCCATGTACCTCTCCTTCCTGGCCCCCTTCCTGCGGGGGAAGGCCCGGGACACGGCCCTGTCCTTTCTCGCCTCCTTTTCCCTCCTGGCGGCGGTCTTCGCCCTTGTGTTCCCCGGCGACATGCTCCGGCCGCAGATCCTTCTCTTCTGTCACAGCTTCCTTTTCCACGGCGTCATGATCGTGGAAAGCCTGGCCGCGATCCTGCTCCTGCGGCGGCGGGAGCGGCCGCCCTTCCTGCCCGTCCTCTGGCTGTACCTTGGGATGGCCGCCGCGGCGGAGATCATCAATGTGGTGAGCCACCGGCTCATTGAAGACCGGCGGCTGGCCTCCAACATGTTCAACATCACGCCCTACTACCCCTCCACCCAGCCCGTCTTTCACGACATCGCCCTGCGCCTGGGCATCCTCCCGGAGATTTTGATCTATCTGGCCCTCATCGCCCTGGGGAGCTGGGGCCTCTTCCGCCTCGTCTGCGCCGGAAGAAAAAAGCGCTGAGTCCGCTTTCCGGAAACGGAAACACCGCGGCATGACCGAAATCCCCGGTCATGCCGCGGTGAATTGTCCTGCGCGGTTTCTCAGCCCTCCCGCTGTCCCACCGTCCGGTCGAAGAGGTGCTTGATGCCGCAGCGCCAGCAGAGCAGCAGGCCGAAGACCACCCCCACCCCCGCCTGGAGGAACTGGAAGGGGAGCTTCAGCAAGGCGTACTCCGGGGTGCTGTAGACGTAGGCCCGGCCCAGGGTATAGCCCGCCACCATGATGACCGCCCCCAGCACCGCGCCCAGGACGGAGGCCGGCTTCGGTCGATTCCGCAGGAGGCGCCGGGAGACCAGGGAGATCACCACCGCCTGCAGCCCGTGGGTCACCAGGGAGACGAACATGGGGGCAGGGTAGAAGAAGAGGTCCCCCAGGAAGGCGCCGATGCCTCCCACCGCGAAGGCCTCGAAGGGCCCCAGCAGCACCGCCGCCAGGACGATCACCACATCGTTCAGGTACAGGTGGCCTCCCGGCACCGGGACGCCGAAGGAGCTCAGGGCCACGTTCATGGCCATGAAGAGGGCGGTAACGGTGAGCCGGAGGGTGGTCCGGTTGATTTCTTTTCTGGCTGTCATAGCACATTGCCCCTTTACAATTGGATGTGCCGAAGGATATACTGTGTCTGACCATATGAAAATGACCAGAATAAGAAAGGAATATATGACCAGATGAACTATGCCATCGACCCGTCCAAGGGGGAGGCGGCCTATCTGCAGCTCTACCGGCTGCTGGTGCGGGACATCGTCTCCGGGGCCTACCCCTATGGGAGCCGCCTGCCCTCCAAGCGGCTTCTGGCCGCGGAGGCGGGGGTCAGCGTCATTACGGCGGAGCACGCCTTCGGGCTGCTCTGCGAGGAGGGCTACGCGGAAAGCCGGGAGCGGAGCGGCTGCTTTGTCCTCTACCGGGCCGCCGACTTTCCGGGGCAGCCCCTGACGGAGCCGCCCCGGCTGCCGCCCCCGCCCCAGCTCCGGGGCGGGGGAGAGTTCCCCTTTTCCGTCCTGGCCAGAACCATGCGGCGGGTGCTGCTGGACTACGGGGAGCGGATCCTGGTGAAGTCCCCCAACCACGGCTGCCCCGAGCTGCGGGAGGCCATCTGCGCCTATCTGGGCCGGAGCCGGGGCCTCCGGGTGCTGCCAGGCCAGGTCATCGTGGGCTCGGGAGCGGAGTATCTCTACGGCCTCATCGCCCAGCTCTTCGGGCGGGAGCGGGTCTTTGCCCTGGAGAAGCCCTCCTATGAGAAGATCCGCCGGGTCTACGAGAGCATGGGCGTCCGCTGCGAGCTGCTGCCCCTGGCGGGGGACGGCATTCCCTCCCGGCTGCTGGAAAAAACCGGCGCGTCGGTCCTCCACGTCACCCCCTTCCACAGCTTTCCCAGCGGCGTCAGCGCCGATATCTCCAAAAAGCGGGAATACCTGCGCTGGGCCCGGGTCCGGGAGGGCTTCGTGGTGGAGGACAACTACGATTCCGAGCTGACGGTCTCCCGGAAGGCGGAGGACTCCCTCTTCGCCCTGGCGGAGGGAAGGCGGGTGCTCTATCTCAACACCTTCTCCAAGACCATTGCACCGGCCATGCGCGTGGGCTACATGGTCCTGCCGGAGGAGCTGACAGAGGCGTTTTCCGCCCGCCTGGGCTTCTATTCCTGCCCGGTGCCCCTCTTCGAGCAGTACGTCCTGGCGGAGCTGCTGCGCACCGGGGACTACGAGCGGCACCTGAACCGGGTGCGCCGGCGGAAGCGGAAGGAAAGCGCCGGCAGGGAAGGGGAACCCCTCCCCGCCGACCCGGTGGATGCATGATAGACCTTTCCGCTCCTTCCGCCCGCCGAAACCATCCAGGGGATACGGCTTCGGGAACACGGAGCGGGCAGGAGGCCGGGGCCGTTTCATAAGCCTGCGGCGCGGAAGCAGCGGTAGCCGCTGTCTCCGCGCCGCAGTTCCGGGGCGGGCGGAAGCCCGCCGCGGTCATCGCCGGGCCTGCTAGTTCCAGCGTTGAAAAAGCGAGCGTCGGGATTTAACCGTCAGTACGACCAGGATCACCAGGAGAAGCAGGATCATGACGAATATCAGAATGCCCACAAGCCGCTGCCTGCCGCTGCGCTTCCGGAGCGGCGCATCCGTTCCCAATGCGCCCTCTGGCCAGTCGGGCATGGGTTCGCTGCTCTCCCCGGTCTTGGGGAGACCCAGGGTCAGGATGAGGCTGCGCTTTGTCTTCCGCAAGGATGCGAAGGCGCCGGGCAGGGTGAATATCGCCTTGCGCAGCTTCGCCCCCGGGGCGTCCATGTCCCTGGGGCCCCGGTAGATGCCGTCCCACAGAAGCCGGAAGGCCTCGTCCTTGAGCAGCTTGCAGGGCACCTCCACCTCAGTCAGCAGGAAGCCCGCCTGCTCCCGCGTCCGCAGGGTCAGGGTCCCGTCCTGCTCCGTATAGGGCACGATCTCCCGGAACAGGGCCAGGCCCAGGTCCTCCAGCAGCGCCGGGGTGGCGGGAACGAGCCCGTCCGCCGCCGTTTCGTGGCTGAGCCGCAGCCGCCGGTCCCGGAGGATGGGCAGCATCTTTTCCTCGCAGTACCGGAGCATGGGCCGCAGCGCCGTGAGGGGAGCGTCCTCCGTCCGCTGCCGGGCCAGGAGCCGCACGATCTCCGCCTGCTGCATCTGCCGCCGCAGGAGGTGGCCCGCCAGGGGACCCCGCAGCTCTTCATAAGGCGTGCGGAAATCGTATTCCGCCTCCGTCACCGCCATGGGGTCCGCCCGGAGGGCGGCGTCCAGGTCCCGGAGGGGCCGCAGGAGGGTCTTCCGGAAGCTCAGCCACAGGGGGATACCCAGGAGCTGGCAGAGAAGGAAAAAGAGAACGTAGACGGGGATGAGCGCTTTGACCGCCGTCTTCAGCGGGCTCCAGCCGCAGGCCCCCAGGAAGAAGCCCTCCGCCAGTCCTTCTTCGTTTCGCAGCCAGCAGCCCCGAAGCACAGAGGAGGAGAAGAGCCCACGGGACTCAAAGACCAGCGTGCCGGCGTCGATGCCGTCCAGGAGCAAGGGGTCCGTCAGCATGGCGGAAGGGTCCATGGCTGGGGAGAAGAGCGCCGGGTCCCGCACCCCCTCCAGGGTGTAGTCATGGATGCGCTCAGGGGCGCTCGCGTAGTAGGTCAGGTCCGGCCGGGCCGAATAGCTGCCCGCCAGGAGGGGAAAGCTGCCGTCCTTTCCGGATGCTGTCCGGAAGGTGAGATAAAAGAGCTTATAGGTGACATCTCCGGGTTCCGCGATGTTGCGATAGGGTTCCTCCGGACTCAGGGCCAGCTTGTCGTTCACCACCGCGAGCCCGCTTTCACCCGCAGGGATGGTGCCCAGGTCAAAGCCCTCGTTCATTACGACGGCGGTCTTCTCGTCCAGGATCATCCCCGCGGTCCAGGAGCGCATTTCCTGCTTCCGCAGGAGGGGAAAATCCATGGAAGGGACGAACTTCATCTCCGGGGGAACGGTCAGGGCCGCCTGGTCGTCCCCAACATCCCAGGGGATGGAACCTGCGCCGTACTCCGCCGCCAGCTTTTCCAGGGCCGGGGTATAATAAGCCGTTCCCTGGTGCTGCAGATCTCCGGCAAGGGCGAGGGTCAGCGCCAGCGACAGCAGGAGCCACAGGGCCGTCACGGTCAGGGCCTGCTTCGTGAGGATGGCGCGGGACAGGGACCTTGCCTTGATTGCTATATGCTTGTTTTTCATCGGTCGCTCCTCTTTTGGGGGATCCGGAAAGGCCTCCGCCAGATCTTCCGCGGGAAGGGAGAGGGTCGACGCAGCCTTGTCCAGTTGGGAAGCCAGATCGTAAACGTCCGCAGCCTTCCTTAGGTCCCCCTGCCGCAGCTGTTCCCGCAGCAGCCCCGCGGAGGACCAGGTCTCCTCCACCCGCTGCTGCACCGCCTGCAGGATCTCCGGGATCTTTTCGGGGGTGTCCATCAGCAGGGCGATCTCGTCCACCCGGAAGGAGGCGCGGCGCAGGACCGCCACGGCGGCAAGCTGCCGGACGTGCTCCTCCGTGTAGTCCCGCCAGAGCCGCCCGTTTTTCTCCTCCATCCGGGGGATCACCAGGCCGCAGCTCTCGTAATAGCGGATGGTTTTTTCCGTCAGACCGGTCTGCTGAACGACTTCCTTGATGCGCAATCGTCTCACCTCGGGCCTACCGTAGCATATCCCCTCAGGGGATAGTCAAGGGGTTTTTTATCGTTTCGGCGGATCCGGGCGGTTTTTTGCTCTCTTTTAAGCGAGATCCGGGGGATTCTACCGCCGGTCGGTTGCCCCGGGGACCGGCGCAGGCTATTCTTGGGGCGAGGTGATCGACATGGAAAAGGCAGAATTCGGCGCCTTCGTGGCGCAGAACCGAAAAAAACTGGCGCTGACACAGAAGGACCTGGCGGAACAGCTCCACGTGACCGACAAGGCCGTCAGCAAGTGGGAGCGGGGCCTGAGCTACCCGGACGTGACCCTGCTGGAGCCGCTGGCGGAGGTCTTCGGCCTGGGGGTCACGGAGCTGATGGCCTGCGGCCGTTCCCAAGGCTCCCCCGCCCCGGCGGACCCGGCGGATCGGGAGCTCCCGCCGCAGGAGGAGGAAAGCCCGGGGGAAGAAGCGGTGCAGGCGCTGCTGGACATTTCCGGGGAGGGCCTGCGCATGGAGCGGAGGAGGCGGCGGCGCACGGCGGCGCTGCTGGGGGTGCTGGCCCTGCTCCTGGGGGCGGCCCTGCTCGTGGTGGGGATCCTGTCCGGAATGCGCAGGACGACCGAGACCGGCCGGATCAGGGTCCTTCATACGGAGGGGACGGGCGGCGGCCTGGTGCTGTATACGGAAAAGGAAGGGCATATTCTGTCTCTGTCCTGCGCCCCGGAGCTCGACACGGACGCCCTCCTGGAGCTGATCGCCGACGGAGACGCCTTCCCGGCGGAATACCGCTGGGACCGCCGGAATTGGACGGGCACGCTGATGAGCTTTCGCCGGGAAGGGGCCGGAGCGGCCCTCGGCGGCCCCATGGACGAGATCGGCTCCGTCCTTGTCCTGTACGACGGAGACGGGGAGCTTCTCGGCTTCTCCCGGGTGGTCGAGAGAGTTCTGGATCGGCAGCCCAATCCCTACGGCGCCGGTTTTCTCTCCACCTATCAGTTCTATCGGATGGACGAGGACGGCCGCTGGGAGGACGGGGAGTTCCTCCGGGCGGAGAACTGTCTGGGCTTCAGCCGCTACGGGGACGGGGGCTGGCGCATCGCGGATACGGACGGGGACGGGACAAACGAGCTGCTGGTCCGCACGGTCTGGCCGGAGAAGCCCTGCATCGTCTTTGACCTGGAGGAGGGGCGCATCACGGAGACCTGGCTGGACGAGATGCCGGAGGAGCTGTCGGGGCCCGTGGAATAAGACGCGGCGCGATGCAAAGCAGAAAAATATAACAAAAACGGAGGCGCGGCAGTTCCCGCGCCTCCATTCCGTATTTGCGTATTTTGCGCCGCTGCGGCGTGCCGCAGAGGGGCTCTCCTTACAGGGCCTTCATCAGCTCCCCCAGCACCGGCTCGAAGGCGGCGCCGTACCAGTGCTCCGGCAGCTGCCGGGTGAATTCGATGCACTTCACCACGTAGTCCGCCGCGACGACGGCGGCGTCGTAGGCGCTCTTCCCCCGGAGAAGCGCCCCCACGAAGGCGGAGGCGTAGATGTCCCCGGTGCCGTGGCAGCCCTTCTCAAAGCGCCGGTGCTCGTAGTACCTTCTCTCCCCGTTTTCAAAGACCAGCACCCCCGTCCGCTCCGGCCGGAAGCTCACCCCGGTGAGCACCACGTTCTTCGCCCCCAGGCCCAGGAGCTTTTCCGCCAGGCCGTCGGCGTAGGCTTCGCCGTACTCCTCCCGGTATTCCGCCCCGGTGAGCAGGGCGGCCTCGGTGACGTTGGGGAGCAGGTAGTCCGCCTCGGCCGCCAGGGTCTTCATGCTCTCCACGAAGGCCCCGTCGAAGCCCACGTAGAGCTTCCCGTTGTCGGCCATGGCCGGGTCCACCACCCGGAGGCAGCCGGGGGCCGCCACGGAGCGGAAGAGGCTCTTCACGCAGGCGATCTGCGCCTCGCTCCCCAGGTAGCCGGTATAAACGGCGTCGAACCGGAGTCCCTCCTTCACCCAGTGGGCCTCGATGGCGGGCATATCCTCCGTCAGGTCCCGGAAGGTGTAGCCGGAAAAGCCCCCGGTGTGGGTGGAGAGCACCGCCGAGGGCAGGATGCAGGTCTCCAGACCGCAGGCGCTGAGGATGGGCAGGGCTACGGTGAGGCTGCACTGGCCCACGCAGGAGACGTCCTGTACGGTGAGAACGCGCTTATAATCCATGATCCTCCGTTTTCTCCTTTCTGCGACCCTTCCCCCGCCGGAGCCTCCGGCGGGGGAAGAAGTCAGATCGGTTTCAAAGCAGCTTTTTGATCCCCTCGTCGTCCAGGGTGGAGACCCCGGCCTCCCGGAGCACGTTCTCCGCATGGGCCACGTCGTCCACCCGGAAGACCACGTAGGCGCTGAGGGTGTCGTTCCCGGTGAAGGCGTAGACGTACTCCACGTTGATGTTGGCCCTGTTCAGGGCCTGGAGCACGTCGTTCAGCGCCCCGGCCTGGTCATCCATGCGCACGGCGATGACGGGGGTCTCCGTCACGATGCTGAGCCCCTGGAGCAGCTCCCGGGCCTCGGCCACGTCCGAGACGATGAGGCGCAGGATGCCGAAATCCCGGGTGTCCGCCAGGCTCAGGGCCCGGATGTTCACGCCGCCGTTGGAGATGATCTTCACGGCCCGGGCCAGCTGGCCGGGCTTGTTTTCCAGAAATACCGAAAGCTGTGTGATGGCCATGATTCGTTCCTCCTTGTTTCAGGGTCCGCCGCTTCAGTCGTGCAGCTTCCGCTTGTCGATGACCCGGACGGCCTTGCCTTCGCTGCGGACGATGGACTTGGGGGCCACCAGATGGACCTTCGGCCCGATGCCCAGCATCCCGCGCATGGCCACCTCCAGGCTCTTCTCCCGCCGCTGGATGTCGGCCACCTTGTCGCTGAACTGCTCCGGGGCCAGCTCCACGTTGATGTCCAGGGTATCGGTGTTGTTCACCCGGTCCACCAGGATCTGGTAGTTGGGGGTATAGCCCTCGTTGAGAAGGACGGTCTCGATCTGGCTGGGGAAGACGTTGACGCCCCGGATGATCATCA
>JAEEGI010026958.1_pt1 | contig 11036 bp, 7 predicted proteins | sample 8958751 | NCBI WGS metagenome assembly JAEEGI01 (sample SAMN16246545, study PRJNA631951) | gut metagenome | biome: gut microbiome; feature: rumen; material: KS-attached | host: Bos | place: Iran: Karaj | collected 2018-10 | reverse complement strand
AAGGAAGCGCTGAAACTGGCGCTGGATTTCATACGCACCTTCCCCGCGGGGCCGGCGGAGCTCTGCTGGATATCCTACGAGCCGGAGAACGAGACCGCAAGGAAGCTCTATGCCTCCTTCGGCTTCGAGGAGACCGGCGAAATGTGCGGCGATGAGATCGTCGCGGTACTTAAACTATGATCATTAAGGAGAAATATTATGAAATTTTCGGAAATGCCTTATGAAAGGCCCGACGTTGAGGAGATGAAAAAGAGCATCCGCGCTTTCACGGAAAGGCTCAAAAACGCCGCGAGCTATGAAGAAGCGCGCGAGGTATTCCTCGAATACGATAAACAGTACAAGAAGGACGACGCGCCCATAACGCTCGCCTACATCCGCCAGTCGATAGACACGCGTGATGAGTTCTATAACGCGGAAAAGGAGTTCTGGGACGAGAACCTTCCCGAGATAGAGGAATACGAGCAGGAGTGGATAGAGGCGCTGGTAGAAAGTCCCTTCCGCGCGGAGTTCGCCGCCGAGTTCGGCGACCTCATGTTCGTCAAGGCGGAGATGGAGAAAAAGACCTTCTCGCCCGCGATAATCGAGGATCTGCAGAAGGAGAACGAGCTCGTCAGCGAATACGACGATCTCATTGCCTCCGCGCAGATACCATTCGAGGGCGGCGTCTACACGCTCTCACAGCTCTGGCCCTTTGAAAGCGACCCCGACGACGAAAAAAGGCTCGCCGCCAACATCGCCGACGGCAAATGGTACGCGGAAAACGGGCAGCGCCTTGACGAGATCTACGACGAGCTCGTGCGTCTTCGCGACGGCATGGGCAAGAAGTTAGGCTTCGGCGGCTATACCAAGCTCGGCTATTACCGAATGGGGCGCAACTGCTACACGGAGGAGGACGTAAAGAGCTTCCGCGAGGCGGTTATAAAATACGTCGTTCCCATTGCGGAGCGCTTGAAGCGCCAGCAGGCGGAAAGGATAGGCAGGCCGTATCCCATGTATTGGGCGGATCAGGGTCTTAAGTTCCGCAAGGGCAATCCCCGCCCCGCGGGCGACGCGGATTACATACTCGGGCAGGGAAAGAAGTTCTATGACGAGCTCTCCCCCGAAACGAGCGAGTTCTTCCGCACGATGCTTGACGAGGAGCTCATGGACGTGCTCTCTACCGAGGGCAAGCAGTCCGGCGGCTATGAGAACAGTATCGATTATTATGAGCGCCCGTTCATTTTCGCCAATTTCAACGGCACTCAGGGCGACGTGGAGGTCGTCACGCACGAGGCGGGGCACGCCTTCGCCTACTGGATGAACCGCAAGCGCGTTCCCTTCACAAGCTGCGAGCCCTCCGCCGAGGCGTGCGAGGTGCATTCAATGAGCATGGAGTTCTTCGGCTGGAGGAATGCCGAGGGCTTCTTCGGAGCGGACGCCGATAAGTTCAAATACAGCCATCTTGCCTCCGCGCTGACCTTCATCCCCTACGGCACGCTCGTGGATCATTTCCAGCATATCGTCTATGAAAAGCCCGAAATGACCCCTGCCGAGCGCCACGCGGAGTGGAAGCGCCTGAGCGCGATCTATATGCCATGGGAAAGGCTCTCCTGTGACGATCCCGTGCCCTTCTACCCCGAAGGCAGGGTCTGGCAGAGCCAGGAGCATATCTATCAGGCGCCTTTCTACTATATCGATTACTGCCTCGCGCAGACGGTCGCTCTGGAATTCTGGGCGCTGCTGCAGAAGGATGAAAAGGAAGCATGGGAGCGCTATATGGACTATACCAAGCAGGGCGGCACCCGCACCTTCACGGAACTGCTGAAGCACGCGGGCCTCAAGACCCCCTTTGACGAGGAGTGCTTAAAGGAGGTCTGCGAGACCGCCGATAAGTGGCTCGACGAATTCGATCTTACCGGGATCGAATAAATATGAACATTACCGAAAAATAAAGGAATTTATTATGGAAACCATAACCTTAAGGCCCATAACCGATGAAAACCGCGAGGCGGTGCTCGCGCTCACGGTAAGAGACGATCAGCCCTTCGTCGCGCCGAACGACGCTTCATTGGAGGAGGCGGAAAAGGCCAACGCCGAAAACCCCGGCTATGCACGCCCGTTCGGCATCTACGCCGATGATAAGCTCGTCGGCTTCTGCATGTTCGCCTTCGATCCCGAGGACGAGGATGAGGAGGATCGCTACTGGCTCTGGCGCTTCATGATCGATAAAAACGAGCAGGGTAAGGGCTACGGCCAGGCGGCGCTTTCCGAGATCATCAATTATTTCAAGGAAAACGGAGCGGACAGGCTCTACCTTTCCACAGAGCCCGAGAACGAGCTCGGCCTGCACGTTTACCACAAGGCGGGCTTCCGCGAGACAGGCATGATCAGTTACGGCGAGGCCGTTATGATGCGCATGCTGAAGGGGCCGAACAGGCTCCTCAAGGACTTTTACGGCTTTGATATCGACGGGCCTCTCGGCATCAAGGGAAAGAAGGGCTACGGCGTCAGCATGGCGGCCAGCTGCGAAGACGGCGTGATCAACACCTACTGCTCCGGCAGCGGAAGGTTCGGGCAGGATCTCCCCGTGAACCCCGACATGCTGTTCCAGGCGGGCTCAGTTTCAAAGCCGGCCTTCGCCGCGACCGTGATGCGCTACGTCGACAAGGGCAAGATAGACCTTGACGCGGATATTTCGGGGATCGTTCCGGAGTTCGTCAAGAAGGGCCCCGTTACTTTCTCCGCGCTGCTTTCGCACACCGCGGGCTACAACGTGCACGGCTTCCCCGGCTACCGAGCGGATCATGCGCCGCTTTCGCTGGAGGACGTATTGAACGGAAAGGGCGTCACTCCGCGGCTCCGCAGGATAAAGCCCTACGGCATGCAGCATGAGTATTCCGGCGGCGGCATCACTTTAGCGCAGCTCGCCTTTGAGCGCATCACGGGCACGACCCTGCGCGAGGCATTCCAAAGGGAGGTCGCGGAGCCTCTGGGCTTAAAGCGCACCGGCTTCTTCCAGCCCCTTGACGAGGAGCTCGTCAAGAACGCCGCGTTCGGCGGAAAACTCGGCATAAAGGAGGATCCCGAGCACGGGTATCATTACTATCCCGAGCACGCCGCGGCGGGCCTGTGGTCAACGCCCACCGAACTCGTGAAGATAGGCCTCGCGCTCTCGAAGAGCTACCGCAGGGGCGGCTTCCTCAAAAAGAAGACCGCGCGCCGCATGCTGACCCCCGTTATGGACAGTTACGGCCTCTGCGTTTACAACCTCAGAGGCGATATCGGCGAGCACGGCGGCTGGAACGAGGGCTTTGTGACCGAGTGGATGTTCTCACTTCGCGAGGATATGTGCATAGCCTCCATGCTCAACCACTCCACGGATGATCTCGATTGGGGTCAGACCAAGCTCGCGCTCAAGCTGTTCCAGGACGGTGAGGAATACCTTGCCGGGGAACCGAGCAAAAGGGCGCTGAATTCCTATTGCGGAAAGTACTCGCATCCCGATGACGCGGAATTCTTCGTCGAAGAGGTATTCATGAAGGACGATGAGCTGTATGCGAGATTCAAAGACGCCGACGAGGAATTCGAAAACAGGCTCTATCGCATAGAGAAGAAGACCTTCGGCCGCATCGGAGGTTTTACAAAGCTCGTATTCGATGAGGACGGCGCTTACGTGAACGGCGTCACGTGCAAAAAGCTGTGATACTGTGAAATAGACCGAATATAAGGAGAAATATCATGGAAAAGAAAGAATCAATGGAAAAGCTCGCCCACGCGGCGTATGAAAGGGCCGGCTTCAACGGCGTATGGCTTTACGCCGAAAAAGGCGAGATAGTGTCGAAGGGCGCTTACGGCTGGGTGGACGCGGAGAACACGCTCCCCATGCAGGAGGATACGGTATTCGAGATGGCGTCCATAACGAAGATGTTCACCGCCACGGCGATAATGCTCCTCGTGCGCGAGGGCAAGCTCTCGGTCGACGACGAGTACGTGAAGTACTTCCCCGAATTCCCCTATGAGGGCGTGACGATCAAGCATCTTCTCACCCACACGAGCGGCATGCCCGAGGACCTCGGGACCGACGACTGGGTGGAACCCATTTGGGAAAACGAGCACAGGATCCCGCCCTGCAGCGAGATCATCCGCTTCCTGATCGACAGCGGCAGGGAGCTCGACTGCGCCCCCGGCGAAAGGTTCGAGTACAGCGACATCCACTACTGCCTGCTGGCGAATCTAGTTGAAAAGCTCTCCGGCGAGAAGTTCGAGGACTACCTCAAAAAGAACGTGCTGGAGCCCTCCGGCATGAAGGATTCCGCCATACTCCACACCCGCAGGGACGGCAGGCCCTCGAGCCGCATCGCCCGCAATATGGTGCTGGAGGACGGTGAATACGTGCCCTCCGACCTTTCGAAGGACGCCTCCTACGTGTGCGGTTCGGACGGCCTCAACGGCTGCGATTATCTCTACACCACGGTATTCGACATGCTCGCGTGGGACCGCGCGCTGCGTGAAGAGAAGGTGCTCACCCGTGAGGAGCAGGCGGTCATGTTCACGCCCGTGAAGCTGAATTCGGGCGAGGACTACGCCGACGAGGACGGCGACGGCTACGGCTTCGGCTGGGGCGTCAAGCGGGATGAGGAGCACGGCCTCATCGTCTCCCATTCCGGCGGCATGCCCGGCCTTAATACCTGGTTCGAGCGCTACGTCGATGAGGATAAGGTTCTGATATTCTTCTTCAACCGCGACTTTACGGATATGCGAGCGTGCGGCGGCTTCTGGGATGGTATGATGGCGATCGCCAACGACGATGAGCCCGAACCCCTCGTCACGATCGAGGACGTTATGGTAAAGGATCCCGATAGGTCGGATTGGGAGAGCTTCTGCGGCAAGTACGAGCGCCCCGAGGACGAGGAATTCATGATCGACGAGGTCTTCATGAAGGACGGCGAGCTTTACGCCAACGCGGTCATCGAAGGCGACGAGGAGACCTTCCGCCTCTATCCCCTCTCCGAGAACGAGTTCGGCAGGAAGGGCGGCTTCTTAAAGCTGGCCTTCGCCGAAGGCTGCATCAAGTACGACGAGAATACCTGCAAAAAGCTGTAAAAGGCAGATCGCCAACCTTGTTGAAGAGCTTCTAAAATAGGTAAATTCGTGCAAAAAAGCAGGTCGAAAGGCCTGCTTTTTTTGCCCCGTTTGGGTTTTGGTTTGGGTTTTGGAGGTCTCTGACAAAACACCAAAAAAGAGCAACCCCGAAAACCTAAGGTTTATCGGGGTTTTTTTGGAGCTGGTGAGCAGATTCGGACTGCCTACCTCTTCATTACCAATGAAGTGCTCTACCTACTGAGCTACACCAGCACGCCGTCAAGCGACGGTTGATATTATAACCGTTCCGACAGGATATTGCAAGCCTTTTTTCGGCGATTTAGCAATATATTATCAAAACTTATCACGCTCCGGAATGTAAAATCCATTATAAGTCAAAAATATTATTCAAAACATCTTGCAAAAAAGCCGGGTATGTTGTACAATCCCATTGATTCTAATGAAAGGAGATCAGAATAATGGAAGAACTCAGGGATTACGTCACCTTTACCGATGAGGACGGTAACGAGTTTGAACTCGATGTCATAAGGTATTTCGACTACAAGGATAACGAGTACGCTATCCTTGCCGATTGCAGCGGCGAGTGCGATTGCTGTGATGAGGAGTGCGACGAGGAAGAAGGCGGTCTCTACATCATGCGCATCATCGTCAACGAGGAGGAGAACACCGAGGAATTCGTTCCCCCCGAGGATGAGGATATGGATGAGCTCATCGCCCTTGCGGAGCAGCTTCTTTCCGAGGATGACTGCTGTGACTGCGAAGACTGCGACTGCGAAGACGACGACTGCGGCTGCGGCGAGCACGAGCATGACTGTCATTGCGGCTGCCACGACAAAGAGTAATCTGGTGTATGAAAGACGCTTCCTTTTGGGAAGCGTCTTTTTCTTTCGCTTCTTCCACAACCCGTGGGGTTGACAAGAGGGATGAAAACCAATATAATGTATATGTAGATTTTTGTGCCAAAGGAAGCGACAAGATGCACGATTATACGGTAAGCGATATAAAAGTCATGGAAGGGCTCGAGGCCGTCAGGGTGCGCCCCGGTATGTATATCGGGTCGACCGGGTCGAGGGGACTTCATCATCTGCTTTGGGAGATAGTTGACAACGCCGTCGACGAGGCGGCGAACGGGTTTGCCGACACCGTTTCGGTCACTCTCGAAAGGGACGGCTCGGCTACTGTTGAGGATAACGGCCGCGGGATACCCGTCGGCATTCACGAGAAGCTCGGCGTTTCGGGAGTCGAGGTGGTTTTTACCCAGCTGCACGCCGGCGGCAAGTTCGGCAACGACAGCTATTCCTATTCCGGCGGTCTGCACGGCGTGGGCGCATCGGTCGTCAACGCGCTTTCCGAGTGGGTAAAGGTGGAGGTCGCCACGGGCGGCAGGCTCTATGAGATGAGCTTCAGAAGCTATGAGGATAAGGACGGCATGCATTCCGGCGTGCCGGAAGGTCCCCTGACCGAGACGGGCCGCACCCGCCGCCAGGGCTCGAAGATCAGCTTCAAGCCCGACGCGCGCGTATTCGAGACGGTCGATTTCAATTTCGAGATAATCGCCCGCCGTTTAAGGGAGCTGGCGTATCTTAACAGGAGCGTGCGGTTCAAGCTTTTGGACCTTCGTGAACGCGGCAACGCCAAGGAGCGCGAGTACTATTTCGAGGGCGGCATCTGCGATTTCGTCAAGTATCTTAACGGCGACAAGCTCCCGCTTTACGAGGAGCCGATCTATATCTCCGGCAAGAAGGACAATATCGTCGTCGAGATCGCCATGCAGCATTCCGACGGGTATTCGGAGAACGTGTTTTCCTACGTGAACAACATACCCACGACGGAGGGCGGCACTCACGAGACGGGCTTCCGCTCCGCGCTCACGAAGGTGATGAACGACTACTGCAGGAGGATCGGTCTCCTAAAGGATAAGGACGCCTCCCTTTCCGGCGAGGATTTCCGCGAAGGCCTGACGGCGGTCATTTCGCTCAAAATGAGCTCCATCCAGTTCGAAGGCCAGACCAAGACGCGCCTTGGGAACACCGAAGCGCGCGCCGCGGTTGAATCCATCGTTCAGGAAGAGCTGATGCCGATCCTCGAAAACCTCAAGAACGCGGAACTCGCGGGCATAATCGCCGATAAAGCCGTCAAAGCCGCGAAAGCGAGGGAGGCGGCGCGCCGCGCGAAGTCCATGGCGAGGGAAAAATCGAAGCTCGAGAACGCACCGCTCGTCGGCAAGCTTTCAAGCTGTACCGGCCGAAATCCGGAGCAGAACGAGCTGTTCATCGTCGAGGGCGATTCCGCCGGCGGCAGCGCGAAGCAGGGGCGCGACAGGCGTTTCCAGGCGATACTGCCCCTTCGCGGCAAGCCGCTTAACGTTGAAAAGCGCCGCATCGAGCAGGTCCTCGAAAACGACGAGTGCCGCTCGATCATCACCGCGCTCGGAACGGGCATCGGCGAGGACTTCGAACTCAAAAACCTGAAGTATCATAAAGTGATCATCCTCTCCGATGCGGACCAGGACGGCGCGCATATCCGCGCGCTGCTTCTGACCTTCTTCTACCGCTACACGAAGGAACTCATCACGAGCGGCCACGTCTATATGGGCATGCCGCCGCTCTATAAGGTCCAGAAGGGCAGCGACGTCCGCTACGCTTACGACGACGAGGAGCTTGCGAAGATCACGAAGGGCATGAAGGGCTACACCCTCCAGCGCTATAAGGGCCTCGGCGAGATGAACCCGGAGCAGCTTTGGGAAACGACGCTGAATCCGGAGAACCGCTCTCTCGTGCAGGTCACGATCGAGGACGCCGCTTATGTCGAGCACCTCGTCACGCTGCTGATGGGCGACAAGGTCGCGCCTCGCAAGGAATACATCACGGAACACGCGGATTTCAATAAAATCGATACTTTCGAAGCAAAGGTGAAGGTGGATTAAAATGGAAAAAAAGCCCGCAAGGAAAAGAAAAACATCCGTTCTGAACGAAAGAGCGAGCGGCATACTTCTGCCGATCTTCTCGCTCCCGAGCCCGCACGGCGTCGGCACGATGGGCAAAGCGGCGTTTGATTTCGCCGATTTCCTGCATGCCGCCGGGCAAAAGATCTGGCAGGTCCTGCCGCTGAACCCGACGGGCTACGGCGATTCGCCCTATGCGAGCTTTTCCGTTTTCGCGGGGAATCCCTATTTCATCGACCTCGACCTGCTCCGGAAAGAGGGCCTTCTGACGGAAGAGGAGATCGCCGAGTGCGATTTCGGCTCCGACCCGCGCCGCGTCGATTACGGCAGGCTCTATGAGACCCGCCTGCCGCTCCTTCGCAAAGCGATGGCGAGGGACGGTTTCCGCGATCGGCCCGATTACGCCGTGTTCGTTGAGGAAAATGCGGACTGGCTGCCGGATTTCGCGCTGTTCACCGCGCTGAAGGCGCATTTCGGCGGGAAGCCCTGGCTCGAATGGGAGGATCGGGGCGCAAGGCTCCGCCGCGCGCAGACGCTCAACAAATACAGGCGTCTTCTCAAAAACGAGATCGAATTTTTCGAGTACACGCAGTACCTTTTCGCGAAGCAGTGGAAAAAGCTGAAGAAATACTGCAATAAGCTCGGAATCAGCATTGTCGGCGATATCCCGATCTACTGCGCGCTCGATTCCGCCGACGCATGGGCGAACCCCGCTCAGTTCCAGCTCGATGAGAACCGCCGGCCGAAGCTCGTTGCCGGTGTTCCGCCCGATGCGTTCACGGAGGACGGCCAGCTTTGGGGCAACCCGCTCTATGATTGGGACGCGATGAAAAAGGACGGCTACGGCTGGTGGATCCGCCGTTTCCGCGCCGCGAAGCGCCTCTATGACGTTATCCGCATCGACCATTTCCGCGGGCTCGAAAGCTATTGGGCCGTTCCCGCGGGGGATGAGACCGCCCGCAACGGAAGCTGGCTGCCCGGCCCCGGCATTGACTTCATCCGCGCCGTACGAAAAGCGCTGCCCGGCCTTGCGATGATCGCGGAGGATCTCGGCTATATTACGCCGGAGGTCGCCGCGCTGCTGCGCGATTCCCGCTGCCCGGGCATGAAGGTGCTCGAATTCGCGTTCCAGCCCGGTGCGAAGAGCAACTATGTGCCCTTCCGCCATGAAAAGAACTGCGTCTGCTATATCGGAACGCATGACAACAGCCCGATCCTCGAGTGGAAGAACGAATTCTTCGAAGACGATATCGAGTTTATGAAGAAATATCTTGCCTTTTCGGAAAAGGAGGGGCTCTGCTATACGATGATCCGCGGCGGTATGGAGTCGAACGCGAACACCTTCATTGCCCAGATGCAGGATTTCCTGGAGCTCGGCGCGGGCAGCCGCATCAATTCTCCCGGAACGAACGAGGGAAACTGGCAGTGGAGGATGCTCGAAGGCGAAGCGAGCGAAAAGCTCGCCGCGAAGATCCGCGACTATACCGAGACCTACGGAAGGATCTGACGACGATCAACTTCGAAAAAGCCTTGTTAAAAGCAAGGCTTTTTTGTTTCCGTGCGGCAGAATGCCCGAACCTCACGCCGAACGTCGCCGGAGAGGGCGAGCAGCGCAAGCAGGTTCGGCGCAGCCATGAGATAATTCAGCGTTTCGCCGAACTGCCAGACGCGCGCCGCGGGAATGAACGCGCCGAGAGCGGAGCAAAGCGTGATGACGGCGCAGCAGGGAAGCCTTGCCTTTTTGCCGAAGAGCCATTCGCCGCAGCGCAGACCGTAGACCGACCAGCCGATGACGGAGGTATACGCGAACAGAAGCAGCGAAAGAGCGAGGAAAACCGCGGAAGCTTTTCTGCCGAAAACCGGGGCGAAAGCGGCGAGGGCGATCGCCGTGCCCCCGCCCTTTGCGGTGAACGCGCCGCTCGCGAGCACGCAGAGCGCGGTGAGGCTGCACATCACGAGCGTATCCGCAAAAACCTCGAAAACGCCGTACATCCCCTGGATGACCGGATCCGTCGTTTCGGCGCAGGCATGGGCGATCGGCGCTGAACCGACGCCCGCCTCGTTAGAGTAGACGCCGCGCGCCATGCCGACGCGCATCGCCCGAAGCATGCCGTAACCGAAAAGCCCTCCCGCCGCGGGACGCAGACCGAAGGCGCCGCGCAGGATCGAAGCGAACGCCATGCCGAGATTCCTTCGGAAAACGAACAGCACGGCGCAGCATGCCGCGGCATACAGGAGCGCCATGAACGGGACCGTGTATTCGCTGATTCTGCCGATGCGCCGGACGCCGCCGAGCACCGCCGCGCCGACAAGCAGCGCCATGAAAAGCGCCGCGCAGGGACGCAGGAATGCCGCGCCGGGGGCGGGGCGCAGGGCGGAGAACATCAGCGCCGCGCTCTCCGCGACGGTGTTCGACTGCACGAGCGGCGTGCTGATGCTTCCGGCGAGAAGGCCGAAAACGGCAAAGCAGCGGGCGAGGGGAAGCGCGAAAAAGCGAAATGCCCCGCGCCCGCCGAGCCCTTTTTCGATATAGAGCATCGGTCCGCCGAAATATTCGCCGTTCCGCTTTTCGCGATAGAGCAGCGCAAGCACGATCTCCGCGAATTTGACGCCCATCCCGAGGAGCCCCGCGGCCCACATCCAGAAGACCGCGCCCGGACCGCCGAGCGCGATCGCGCCTGCCGTCCCCGCGATATTCGCCGTGCCGACCGAGCCTCCGAGGGCCGACGCCATCGCCTGAAACGGCGTCACGGCCCGCCCGCCGGAGGCTTTCGAAAGCGGCTTTTGCGGGCGTTTTCTTCGGAAAACGGCGGCGAGCGAACGGCCGAAATGCGTGAATTGAAAGCCCCTTGTCCGGCCCGTCAGGACCGCTCCGGAAAGCAAAGTCAGCACTGCGAAAAACGAAGAAAAAGCATTCATAAAAGAGTTTATTCGCAATTACTAAAATGTATTACATACGGAAATTGTAACATTTTTGTAAATTTTGTATATAACCAGTTTACAAATCAAA
>JAEEGI010026957.1_pt1 | contig 11036 bp, 11 predicted proteins | sample 8958751 | NCBI WGS metagenome assembly JAEEGI01 (sample SAMN16246545, study PRJNA631951) | gut metagenome | biome: gut microbiome; feature: rumen; material: KS-attached | host: Bos | place: Iran: Karaj | collected 2018-10 | reverse complement strand
CCTTAACTCCTCGTAGCGCATGAACCTGCGCCTCTCCCAGAGGTAGTCGTACTGCTTTCTGGCCTCCGTCCCTTTCTTGGGAAGTCCGAATGTCTTCACGACGTCCTTGCACGCCCTCTCCGCGCCCTTGCTCCACATGAGGTCTTTCAGGCGCTCGAACTGGGCTGCCGCATCCTCGGGCTTGCGCACGAGTTCGGCGACCAGGACGTGGAGGTGCTCCGCCGCGTGGAAGAAGTCGTTCATGAAGAAGTCGTCGTCGTCCGGGTGCTCCCCGTCCACGTTCGCGTGGAATCCGTTGTCGACGACGTTGGCTATCCAGGACGCGCCGTCGCCGCCAAGGAGCGTCCGCAGTTCATTGTTCCGCCCGTACCCCGCCGCGATCGCCACGTCCCTGAACATGAGCCCGAACTCCACCGCGTCGTCCGCCGTGGCGACGTGTATCTCGCAGCCCTTCGCCCTCACTGGCCTGTGGCGCTTCTTGTCGTAGCGCGTGTAGATCCCGACGACGCCGACCTTGATCTCGCGCGTCTTCGCCGGGCCGTCGCCCTCTTTCGCCTTGCGGAGGTCCTTCTTCACGCATGGCACGCCGATCCCGTCCATCAGGCCGTACAGCGTCGGGGGGCAGGGGACGGACGAGGCGATCTGCGCGGGCGTGTACTCCGGCGAGAGGACGAGCTTCCGGCCCTTCATCCCCTGGTCCGCCTCCGCCCTCCTCCCGGCGGCGAGGACCTTCAGGCGGAACGTCGACTCCGACATCGTCGCCGCAGTGAACTCGCCGAGCAGCGTCGCGCCCTCCTCGAACGATCCGCAGACGACGCCCGCCCGCTGCACGAGCCACGAGAGCGACCGCGTCATCCCGTCGACGAACCCCGCCCGGACGTCGAACGGGCAGCCTCGAGGTCCGGCGCGAAGTACGGCCTCCTCACGCGGAGCTTGCCGAGGACGGAGCGCACGTCCTTCTCCCTGAACCCGCTCCGGCCCTTCGCGCCCCTGCGCGCGGCCGCGTTCAGGCACCGTTCGCAGACCTCCCTGCCGAACCCGACGACGGCGCCCAGTATGTTCCTGTCGGCGTCCTCGACGCGGTTCGGCGCGGCAAGCGCGGCGGCGAGCAGCTCCCAGAGGTGCGTCAGCTCCTCCGGCCTGAACGGCGCGGAGGTTTTTTTTGGACGCCTTCTTCTATCTCGACTAGCGTGAGCTCGGCGGCGAGGTCGTCGAGCCTGCGCAGGAGCTCCTTCCTGCGCCTGCCGTTGGCTATGCGCTGCCGCATCGCGGGAAGCAGCTTCCGCGGCACGCGCTTTCCGCCCTGCCTGCCGCCGGCGTAGTACTGCAGCGTCGGCAGCGCCTTCTGCTCGGACTCGCTGCCGTCCTTCTTCGTGTACTTCCTCGGACGCTCGCTGATCGACCCGTTGACGTAGTACACGATCGTGGCCAGCTCGGCGCTGACTTTGCGCATCTCCTTCTCGATCTCCTCTCTCTTCCTCATCGGCTTTTCCTTTCGGTTTACGGGCTATTTCGTGGAATAGCCCGTATTATAGCACAAGCCTGCCGTGCGGTGCAACAAGGAAATGCAAAAAAAATCAGGTGCCGCAACGGCACCTGACGTTCAGAACGCGAGAAAGCGCATCAACATTGCGACTAATTTAAAGCCCACCCATTCCACACCAGTTCATATCGCGGAAGGTGCGCAATTCACCGCCGAGCCTTCTGAAGATTGGAAACTACTATTTGAAACAACTTGCTGTTGGCGCATGGGCGCGGGTCCTAGCGGCTGCTTCGCGCTCACCCAACCTGATCGCTTCGCGACAGGCGCATGTTCTTTCTTCAAGTTGGCAAGTTTTCAAGTTCACAAGTTTTCAACTGCCTACGGCCCACACTCGCTCTCACTCTCACAACTCACTCTCACTTGGCAACTTGTCAACTGTTCAACTTGGCAACTTGTAAACTGCCTACTGCTTGTTCTTCCTTCCAGTTTTCCAGTTGTCCAGTTTACAAGTCATTTCGGTTCTTGGCAGAACGCTCAATCATAGTGCGGCGAATCTTGTCGAACACTCGTGTCAGCTCGCCGGCTTCGGCAAGGACGGAGGCGACTTCCTTGACCTGTGGATATAGTTCATGTAGCAGCGTTATCCAATATTCGCTTTCCGACGCCTCCTTCGCAACCACGCCAATCTTGTGCACGAAGTCGGCACTTGATTCTGCGCGGTTCGCTTCACGGTAGTTCGCTCCTACTGCCGTCGCCGAGCGCATCACCTGATCGCGTATGTTCTTCGATTCCAGTCCGCCAGGGATCTTGCGAAGCGTTTTGATGACCGCGACCGAGAATGCGACCGTTCGTTTCTCCAACTGGATCTTGAATTCGCTGTTGGTCATCTCTCTTTCCTCACTTGACAACTTGGCAACTGTTTAACTTGTCAACTTGGCAACTTGATAACTGCCTACTACATGTTCTTCCTTCCAGTTTACAAGTTGGCAAGTTGGCAAGTTTACAAGTTAACAAGTTTACAACTGCCTATGACCCACACTCGCTCTCACTTGGCAACTTGGCAACTGTTCAACTTGGCAACTTGACAACTGCCTACTACATGTTCTTCCTTCCAGTTTACAAGTTTTCAAGTTTGCAAGTTTGCAAGTTAGCAAGTTTTCAATTTTTTAGTTGTGGGCGATGAGGGACTCGAACCCCCGACCTTGACCGTGTAAAGGTCCTGCTCTAACCAACTGAGCTAACCGCCCGAAAACAGGGATGGATAGTATATCACAAATTCATCGGAGTATGAACATGGCAAATGCAGAATGTTATTTCTTGATGCGGATCACTCGCTTGGCCTTGCCTTCGCTGCGGGGAAGCGCGCCCACGGGGAACACGTCGCCCTTCGGAAGGAAGCCAAGGCGCTCGCGAAGATGCTTCGCCACGGTGTGGCCGGTAACGCCAGGCTCGGCCTCCACGTTGACCGTCACGTCAGTCATGCCGTTCTCTTCGGTGAGGATGATCTGGAACTCGTCCTTGACGCCGGGAATCTCCATGAGGGCCTGCTCCACCTGGCGGGGATAGAAGTTGACGCCCTTGACGATGAGCATGTCGTCGGTGCGGCCGGTGATGCGGTCGATCCTCAGCGAGGTGCGTCCGCACTCGCACTTCTCGCGCGAGAGAATGCGGGAGATGTCGTGGGTGCGATAACGGATGATCGGCATTGCCTCGCGCGTGAGGGATGTGAACACCACTTCGCCGTACTCGCCGTCGGGCATTGGCTTGCCGGTGACGGGGTCGACGATCTCGGTGATGTACTGGTCTTCCCAAACGTGTATGCCGCAGTGGGCCTTGCAGTCCTGGCCGGTGGTGCCAATGCCGCCCGTCTCGGTCATGCCGTAGATGTCGAAGCACTCGATGTGCAGACGGCTCTCGATGCGGCGGCGCATTTCGTCCGAGAACGTCTCGGAGCCGAAGATGCCAACGCGGAGCGAGGGAATGTCGTGGTCGCCGGAAGTCTCGGCGTCGAGCTTCTCGATTATGCGCGGCACGTAGCTCACCACCGAGCAGAATCCCTTCACGCGGAAGTCGCGCATGAGCTTGATCTGGCGCTCGGTGTTGCCGCTTGACGCCGGCACGCAGAAAAGGCCGGCCTTGCGGCAGCCGTGGTAGCATCCGAAGCCGCCGTTGAAGAGACCGAACGTGGGCATGATCTGGAAGGCGTCGCCCGCCTCGAGGCCAGCCATGGTGAAGCAGCGCGCCATCGTCTCGGCCCACTGGTTGAGGTCGTTCTTGGTGTAGGCCATCACCACGGGGGTGCCGGTGGAGCCTGATGACTGGTGGAACTCGCGAAGCTCGGAGCGCGGCACGGTGCTCATCTCGAGCGGATATGCGTCGCGGAAGTCGTCCTTCGTGAGAAACGGAATCTTCGTGAGGTCGTCGAGCGACTTCACGTCCTCCGGGTTTGCGAATCCGCGGCTCTTGAGCAGGCGGCGGCTCCACTCGTTGCTCCACACGCGGCGAAGTGACTTCTGCAGGCCCTTGAGCTGCACGTCCGCGAGCTGGTCGCGGCTCATCGTCTCTGCTTCCCTGTTCCAGAATGTCATGCTGTACTCCTTTTCTTTCAACCGAAATACGCCTTGTAGAGAGCGCGCACCGCGCGTTCGCGGTCTGCGCTCTTGATGCTGATCATGAACGAGAACTCGCTCGCGCCCTGGTTCACCATCGAGATGTTGATTCCGTGCGCCGCGAGGGCGCCCGTGGCCTTCGCGAGCATGCCGGCCGAAAATGCCATGCCTTCGCCCACCACCATGAGGACGGCGTAGTCGCGCGTCACCAGGACGGAGTCGGGATTCAGCTCGCGCTTGATGCGCGCCACCACGCGGTTCTCCACAGCCTTCGAGAAGCGGTCCGCACGGATCACCACCGAGATGGAGTCGATGCCCGACGGGATGTGCTCGTATGCGACGCCCTCCTCCTGGAGGATGTCGAGCAGCTTGTGGGTGAAGCCCACTAGGCGGTTCATGCAGTACTTGTCGATGATGATGTTGCAGAAGCCATCGGCGGCTGCGATGCCCGTCACCGTGCCGGGAATCACGCGGCGCGACTGCACTATCATGGTGCCAGGCTCGGACGGACGATTCGTGTTTCGCACGTTGATCGGCACGCGGGCCATCACCGCGGGGCGTATGGCCTCGTCGTTGAACACGCCGAAGCCCGCATACGCAAGCTCGCGCATCTCGCGGTACGTCATCGTGTCGATGCCTTCCTTGACCTCGGGCACGATGCGCGGATCGACGGGATAGACGTTGTCGACGTCGGTGAAGTTCTCGTACACGTCGGCACGGACCGCCGCCGCGAGGATGGAGCCGGTGATGTCGCTGCCGCCGCGCGGGAACGTCGCCACCGTGCCGTCCTTGCGATATCCGAAGAAGCCTGGGTAGATCGCGATGCCCTCGAAGTCGGAGAAGGCGCGAGAGAGCTTTCTGTAGCTCTCCTCCACGAGCTGCGCGTTGCCGCTCTCTCCCTCTAGCATCATGCCGGTCTCGCGCGGGCTCACGTAGCGGGCCTTCACTCCGCGCGCCGCGAAAGCGACCGCGGCGAGCTTGGCGCTGTTGTCCTCGCCAGCAGCCTTGAGAGTGTCCATGAACACGCCGGGATCCTCTTTGGAGGAGGCAAGGCGCGCCTTTATGTCTTCCTCGATCTCCCGGACGATCTCGTCGCCGAGCGAAAGATCCTTGGCAATGGAGGCGTATCGGTCAAGCACGGCGGCGAACTTTGCGTCCGTGTTCTCATTGGCGAGGGCGGCCTCGGCGAGGCCGATTAGAAGATCGGTGACCTTGGTGTCGGACCCGTTGCGCTTGCCGGGTGCGGATACCACCACGATGCGGCGCTGGGGGTCCGCAAGGACGATGTCGATAACCTTGGTCAGCTGCCTTGCGTCCGCCAGCGAGCTGCCACCGAATTTGCAAACTTTCATCTCTACCTTTCCAGTCAAGAAAAAACGCGTATAGTTTATCAAAAGGACGTTGCGCGCGCAATAGAGAATGACTTCAAGTGAGATTTCAAACCCCCACGGCTCCACCAAGTCGACGGCAATATCGGCCGCGATGCGCTCGCCAACTTTCTCAGCCGCACCTTCCGGCAACCCCGATAGAGGTGTAGATGTCGCGGTTGGAGAGGAAGGTGGTCATGACAAGAGCTTTTCGTAGATCGCCGCGCCATGCGACGAAAAGCAGCAGAAGATGACTTCCATCGGCGGCGCGCTCGGCGAGCGCGCCCTACCAGATTCAACCTCTGCGCACTCTGCGTCTCTGCGCCTCTGCGTTAAAAACTCCCGCACCTCTCGCACCGCGATTTGCGCGGCCTCCTCTTTCGGATAGCCGTAGACACCCGTTGAGATGCAGGGGAAGGCGATGGACGTGCAGCCATTCTCCGCCGCAAGGGCGAGCGAGTTGCGGTAGCAGGCGGCCAGTTTTTCCGGCTCACCGTGCTGGCCGTCGCTGTATATCGGCCCCACGGTGTGGATCACGAACCTCGCGGGTAGCCTGAAGCCCGGCGTGATCCGCGCCTCGCCAGTCGGACACCGCACCCCCCTTCCGCAGAAGGTACCAGAAATGTCGCCGTCGTGCGCCTCGTGACGGCGGCGATTCTGCCTGCGGTTTTTGGTGTTTTCGCTCATGGTGCCTTTCTTGCCTTTGGCGGTAGTTTAGCAGATTGGGTCTTCCGCATCAACAAGCTTTCGAAATCCTCGTCGGAAATGTACGGTACCTGGCCGCGATGCAGGCCCATCGAATCACGGAACAGGAAATCACCTTTGCCGTTCAGGCGGTCGGCGCCGTTCTTGCCGATGATCATGCGCAAATCCTCTTCAAGAGCCACCTTGAATGCGATGCATCCGAGGAGGCCACAACGCAGGGGCGGCGACATGACCACTTCATCAGGTCTCTGCGTAGCAAAAACAAAATGAACCCCAGCAGATCTTCCTAACACAAGCATTTTGGCAAACAGCGGGGTGGCGTACCCCGAACTTCCCTTTCCTTACTATGCCGTTAGCGGCAGCAATGATTGAATCGCTCTGACTTCATCAAGAAGCAAATCAATGACACGCCGTTTGTCGCCGTCGAGATAGTCTGCCAGAAAATCTCCATCCCAGTTCAACATCACTTTGGGAAGATATTTCCACCCTGGCCACCACTCCGTCTGTGCCCATCCTGGCAACCCTGAGAAACGCTCACGGATCTCATCCGTAAATCTTCCCGTATCGGAATTGTCAAAACCGATAAAGAAGTCCCAGAGTTCCAGATGTTCGGGGGCAATCCTGACGAACACGCCGGATTTCACATGCTTCAGACGAATAAACGTTTCTTTTTGCCCATAAGGCTCGTGGCAACAGTCGTCAAAGACCCATTCGTCATTGGACGAAAGACGTTCTTTCAAATCCATGGCGATTTTTACCGCGACGTGGTCGCATATAGCGCCCTTATGCTTGAAGAGTTCAACAGCACCTCGCAATGAGGATGCATTGGCAGTAGCGGTTCCCACAATTTCAAGTTTTTGTTCGTCGTTCATCGTTGATCCTCCGGAAATCAAGTTGATTAAGTTTGCATATTGAAGAAGCGATTCTCTCACGAATGGCCGGTCGAATGCGAGACGTGCACAAGCGTAAAGCCATGGAACCACATCGTATCGCCAAGATGCGCATTGCAGTCGGACGTTATCCCCCAGCTTTGGGGAATCCGTTTCCGGTTCACAGCCATTAAGCGTCAAATAAAGGAGGATCCGCCTAAAGCCAGCGCGTTCACGGCTGAGCCAACTTCGGTAGCGCTCCAGCTGTCTCGGTTGTTCAGCGGCATAAATCTTGCTTTCAACGGCAACGCAAAGCTTTGACTCGGGATCCTCGATCAGGATGTCGATGCGGCTATCGTTACTTGCCGATGCGGAATCATCTGAATTTACTGAAACTTCCGTGCGGACAGTTGCGGACAGCGTAATAGCGCAGTCCGGCTCATGCGCGACGTTTTCAAGGAAAGATCGCAGGAACTCAGCACCAAGGCCATGAGCGCCGGAAGGATCAAGCAATGCTGCCAGAATCTCCGAGTGCTTCGTTTCGTAATGATTTATCCCGCAGACGCTGAACACATTGAACGCGCTACCGGTTCGACGCTGAAAATCTTCGTTCTTCTTTGCAATGACGGAGACTGTTGCAAGGAGAGCCGACAGTTCTGATTTGATGCTTTCGCCCTTCATGCGACTTACCTCGCCGGACTGTGCTTGCCCTTGCTGGGACCGGTGGGATGCTTCGGGCACCAACCATTTACCATTGACGCGATGTCACGGAACTCGCTCCCACAATATTTGCACTCGTACGGGCCATTTTCGCGTCCGTCGTAGGCAACATGTTTTCCTTTATTTTGACCATCGGGATGCTTGTAGCACCATCCAGAAAGCAGAGAGCTCAACGTGTGATACTTCTGTCCACAATAGACACAAAAGTAATCATCTCGCTCCCCACCTTCGTAAAGAGCATGCTTCCCCTTGTTTTGACCGGCAGGATGCTTCGGACACCAGCCATTGAGCAACGTCTTCGCATTACTCGCAGATGTTCCACAGTACTTGCAGTATTCACTCATGATTTTCTCCCTATGAATTTGCTTTTACAATGAGACCTATTATAGCCAAAATGATGACAATAAATACACCTCGTGAAAAATACCTAACAAGCCTATTTTGACTTGACATAGCTCCGATGAGAACTGTCAAGATTACTGCGCCTACGCCAAGGCCAACAAGTGCCTGTTGTCGCTCTCTCTTTTCACGTGCAAGACGCGCTTTCTTTTGTGCTTCTGTTTCAGTTCTCATCAATTTCTCCTTTACTTGTTGTTGTTTACTGAAACGCGATAGGGCGTAAGCGAGGCGAACGCCGCCGCGACTTTTGCCAGGCTACCGCAAAGCTTTTCCGAGAACTCCTCGCTCACAAGTTCGTCGTGATCCTTAAATGGAACAGTGATGTTCCACCAGATGTTCTCCGAATGATGGCCAATGTTCTGACCGATTTTGGCGTCCACGCCAAATGGCCTCCAGGCAGCACAATAGTCAGCTTCCGCCGAAGCAAGGGTTGACTGAATCTTGTCAGCCGTGAAGTCGATGCAAAGGTTCTTGTCGGGGCCATTACCCCAGAACTCACCCAAAATTTTCAGTTGAAATGACCTCCCGTCATGAAAAGGATGGATTGTCAACGGTCCAAGATAGTTGAGTTTGTCTTTGATACCCTTGACCCCACTCTTCCAAATGCAACATGCGAAATTGCTCTGGAACCGCGTCTGGGTCGAAGTTATGGATGCATCCGTCCCAAGAGTGGCCTGCCAGCAGTCATCTGGCCACTCCATACCGAACGTGCAGTCTCGAAGGTCTTTGAGGTACTGCGATTTGTTGAAGTTCTCAACCACATCAATCTGCGACTGTTCGCTCTTTACGCTGGTGACTGCGGAGAGGCGCAGAAGCCATTCTACCGTGTCACCGACATTTTCAGTCGGATTGTTGGCAGTAATGCGCGCCCTGATTCGATTCATGGTACGAGAAATATTCAGTGCCCGCGCTTCGAGGAAGGTATCGCGTCGGCAGAAGCGGAATAGCATCTGTTCCCAAGGCTCGTCAAATTCGACCATTCTACCGAGCTTTTCCCTCTCTTCCTGCACAAGTGCCGGGATTCGCCATTTCTGCTCAAATGCCTCGCCCCAATTAGGGAAATCAGGATCGCCCTGCAATGCTTCATAGACCTTAGGATACTGGATTTGCAAGCTCACCAGTGCAAAAAGCACATCCTTCCATGCTGCAAAATCCGCATCGTCCTGCTTGTCCTTCGTCTTGCCAATGATGAGCTTGATGAGTGAAAGATAGTTGATTAGACGCTTGAGCGAACGCGGATTCGTCCCCACCGACTGTAAAGCATAGTCTGTGAACGCCTCGCAGAGTTTAGTGTCCTCCTCCTCTTTCTCGTCGATGAAGCCGATTTCTCGAAGGGACGATGTAAGGAATCCGTCAATACTATAGTTCGCCACCGGCATCGAAAACGGCAACTGTATGATCTTGTCGAAGAACGACCGGAACTCGCGCTCGTTCTCGGGCGTCATCGCACCGAACTTCGGTTTCAACCCCTTCACCACCACACCATAGTCGATGGCAAGAACGAAGATGCAGTTCTCAAGGTCAAAGATGTTCTTGAGAAGCTCCAGAATCTGAACCGCGACTGGCGGATCGATGCGGTCAAGGTCATCGATAAAGAAAAGAAAACCGCGCTTCCCCTCGTTGTTGTCAATCGCATTCTTGACCAGTCGCGCAAGTTCATCCTTGAGGGCTTCCACGCTTGATTTGTCTGGCGCCGTTTCCCCGGCACTCAATTCCTTTACAATTCTCTCGGCGTCGACACCACTGTACTTCTTGAACAAATCCGAGAACACGCCGCCGCCAATGCGAGCAATCTTGCGGAAGAGCGACTTCCTCTCTTCTTCGGTCGTCTTGGCTTCTTCGGCGACCTGCCCGATTATCCCATGAAGAATGTTTCTGATGGCCTCCTCCGCATTGGACATCAGCGCATACTGCCAAGTATTGATCCAAACTCCAAGGTACGACGCGCCGTCCTTATCGACAAGGCTGGCCTTCAGCGCATTCATCAACGATGTCTTGCCGCTTCCCCATTCGCCTTGAAGCGCGATGGTGAGAGGCGATTGCGCATTCGCGATGAATTCTGTCAATGCACCGGCGTATGCCTTCATGTTGAGGCGGTCTTCATCCGCCTTCGCTGGTTGGTCAATCACATTCGATGTCATTTGTTTATCCTCTGCAGATGAATTTTGCGGTTTCACTCTGGCCACCATGCGACGAACGCAATGTTGCTGAATTGTCTGGCGGGCAGTATAGCAAAACGGCCTTGCGTGTGCAAGCCGTTCGCGCGAACCATTTACTGGCGTAACTGGTTCTTTCCCATCCGCCATCCTCTCCAACAACATCACATCTCCTTTCGTGAAATTCTCCATGCCGTGATACTAGCATTTCCCGTGCCAAGGCGAAAACAGGCCGAAAATACATCTTTCCCGGCCTTTCTCTGCTCAAATTATTTGCAGGTGGTCAGATTATGAGCACTGTTTTCGCGGGGCGATCTCTTGCCCTTTTGGCCTTAGCGAACATCTCGATGCAGAACGATACGAACTCTGCGACTTTAGCCCTCTCCGACATGCCTTAATCTCCTGTTCACGGCAACATTATACCATTTCCTGTGACGGAATTCAGTACCATCGCGCGAATGTCGGCAAAAGCGCCCCGGGGGGGCGACCGTCCCATGCGGCACTCCCTTGACGGATGGCGCGGGGTTTTGGTAGACTACCGACAGACTCTCCTTGTGCTTGCAGTGTATTCGCAAAAGCAACCGGGGAGGGTCGATTCTTCGGTACAGAAAACAAGGAGCGTATTCATGTCGAAAAAGGCATTCTTTGCAGCAGTTCTGGTCGCGTGCGCGGCGCATGTCGCGTCCGCCGAGACATGGTACTGGAGCCCGACGGATGGAAACACTTGG
>JAEEGI010026956.1_pt1 | contig 11036 bp, 6 predicted proteins | sample 8958751 | NCBI WGS metagenome assembly JAEEGI01 (sample SAMN16246545, study PRJNA631951) | gut metagenome | biome: gut microbiome; feature: rumen; material: KS-attached | host: Bos | place: Iran: Karaj | collected 2018-10 | reverse complement strand
AAAGTGGATGATCAAACAAAATTAAATTTGCAGGCTGGCGATATTACAGGTAGCGATGGTAGCGCCAATACCATTGAAATGGGCAGCCACGATTACTTTTTCACAGGTGGTAAAGGTACAATATCGATCAGGAACTTCTCGCCTCAGGCAAAGGATTGCTTTAAAGGCAATGGCAACAGTAATACGTGCGTGGTATTCTCGGGTGGAGTTGTTACTATAAAGAGTGACAAAGGCTATGCATTTAATTCAACTAAGGCCTATTTCAGAAATGGGTCGGATGCGCGCATTCAGCCCAATGGAAGCAAACAGAGTTTTTACAACAGCATGGTTTCAGCTTACGAGGGGGCAGCGATTCTGGAGCCTTTTGGGGCGTACTCCGACCTGAACAATACCGTGTATAACAGTTCAGGAACAGCAATCACCAATCAAGACATCTACATCAGCAGCAACTTTGTGGCGATTTTCAAGAAGAACTGGTTTGACGATGAAAACTTCTGCCAAGCCTTGCTCAATATCATTCCCAAGGGCTATATCACCAGCAGCGATGTGCCCAACATCACCAGCCTTGATGTGAGTAATAAGAATATCTCGAGCATTGTGGGCATTCAGTGGTTCTCCGACCTGAAAACCTTGGATTGCAGCAAGAATAATATTACATCGTTCAACATCAGTATGCTCAGCAAGCTGCAGACATTCAACTGCAGCTACAACAAGGTGTCGACGATTTATAGCACCTTCCCCAGTTCGCTCACTAACATTAATCTGTTTTCTAACAATCTCACATCGTTTCCGACATTGCCGAGCGGCATACAGAACTTCGACTGCGGACAAAACAAGTTCACTTCTTTGGACATAAGGGGCTATTCCAGCCTGAAGTATCTGCAGTGTAATAACAACACATTGATGACAAAGCTAATCTGTTCCAGCAATGCATTGGTGTTTCTTGATGCGAGGTATTGTGGGGCGATGACACAATTAGATTGTTCTCAAAACAATATGAGCAACGAACTGCTCCTGAACGGGTGTTCTGGATTGACTCACCTTGATTGTAGTAACAATAATCTTTCTACCATTAATTTTGCCGATTGCAAAAATCTGAAGGTCTTGTACTGTCAGAACAATGGGCTCGCCTCGCTCAGCAGCCTGAGCGGATGCACAGCACTGCAGGAACTGAACTGCAGCTACAACCTCTTCACCACGCTGGAGATAACCGGAAAGAGCAACTTTGCTTACTTCAATTGCAATAATAACACAAACCTTCGCACACTCAAGTGCAACAACAATGCATTGATCATGCTGAGTGCGATGAACTGCACATATTTGGAATCGATTGAGTGTCAGTCGAACATACTCACTTCTCTCAGGGTTAAGGGGTGCTACTATCTCTCATCAGTTAATTGCAGTGTGAATCAACTCAAAGAGTCGGCAATGAGCACCTTTGTCGATGATCTGCGCACCATGCCTAACGATGGCCAAGGCATCTTGAAAGTTTTATATCCATCAAATTCCTATGAAGGCAATGTGTTCACCAATTCTCATGTGGTTACTGCCCGCAATAAACGATGGTATCCTAAGAAATATGTCAATAGCGCCTGGGTGGATATTGTTATCAAAGGCGATGTGAACGGCGACGGCAAGATTAACGTGACCGACGTCACCGCGCTGGTGAACATGATTCTGGGCGTCATTCCCAAGAATCTGGAACTCGGCGACATAAACGGCGACGGCAAGTTGAACGTGACCGACGTCACCGCCCTGGTGAATATTATCCTCGGACTAGGATGATGATTGGCTCAGGTGCCCTCTAGCCCTTCTAGCCTTTCAAGATAGTCTAGCAGGGCTAGAGCATCTGAAAAATTGAGAACTGACAACTAAAACATAATAATAATGAAAAAGCTATTGACACTTTTTGTAACGATACTGACGGCACTTACTACCAGTGCCCTAGATTTTGAATATGGAAACTATAAGTTTACAACCATCAGTTCCACAGAAGTGGAGTGCAAGGGTTTCACGACATCGGCAAGCGGTAGTGTTACTTCCATAAACGTGCCCGGACAGGTGTGGAACGCCAGTGAGCAGAAACGCTATCAGGTGAAGCGCATTGCGGCTAGTGCATTTGCAAACCAGACACAGGTCACTTCGGCCCATGTGTGCTATGGCGTGGAATCGATTAACAACTATGCGTTCCAGAACTGTACAAATCTCGGATCTGTATGGTTGCACAGTTCTGTGTCAACCCTTGGCATTGCCGTGTTCTCGGGTGATACCAAAATGGTGAAACTGTGTTTTGCAGGGGAGAAGCCTTTCTATTGCTCCTCATACAGTTTCGAGGGAATGAGTCGTAGCACGCAACTGGTTGTGGCGACACAGCGAGGCGTGAATGCATGCAAGAAAAATTCTGTGATTTCGTCGCAGTTTCCGTCAATTGTGTGGAATTTAGATGCAGCCGACATTGCGATGCCCGATGGTTATTACTATAATGTGACAAAGGGCCAAACACTCGATGGAAACTATGGCGAAGCAAAACTCATAGGTTTCCACTTAAGTTCCTCCAGCACTACGGGGATGCTCAAACCCAATAATTCAGTATATGAAAGTGGAACATATAGAACCGACTATAATGTGACTGCGATTGATGACAGCTGCGCCTTGGCCAATACGCAACTGAAGATTCTTGATTTGAGCCAAGTCACTCATCTGACGAAAGTGGGAATAAGTGCATTTGAAGAATGTACTAACCTGACCTCCGTGAAGATGGGAGGCAATGCCTTGATAGGCAAGTGGGCCTTTGACGGCTGTACTGCGCTGACCAGTGTCGACCTGAAGGGTGTGTATAAAATCCAGAACTACGCATTTAGCAATAATACTGCTCTGACCACAGTTGAAATACCCTCAAGTTTAACTGAATTCAATGTGTTGTCATTTAAAGGAGCAAGCCGGCTTGCCAGTTACACGGTGAACAGTGGCAGCACACTATTTTCGGCCTATCAAGGTGTTCTCTACAACAAAGATAAGACAAGATTGATTGCCTGCCCTCCGCGCTGCACGATGGGTGGAGCAGAAGTGGTGAAACTGCCTGCAACGGTGAAGGTGGTGGGTGCCTATGCGTTTGACAGCAACACAGTGTTGAAATCCATAGAAATCAATGATGGCGTGACCGATATTCAGGAACAGGCATTTGCAGCTATGCCAGCCCTGCTTACCATCAGAATTCCCGAGTCGGTGACTAAAATAGGCTCAGAGGCTTTCAGTGATTGCACTAGACTGGGTGAGATTCACACACAAATCACCAATCCCGCTAATGTCACGTTGGGTGACTATGTGTTCTATGGTGTGCCCAAGAATACCTGCAAATTGTATGTGCCCAAAGGTTCGCTCCAACTCTACAAGAAAGCCGCTCAATGGAAGGACTTCCTGAACATTGAAGAGGAAGGCGGTCTCAAAGGCGATGTGAACGGCGACGGCAAGGTGAATGTGAGCGACGTGACCACGCTGGTGAACATGATTCTGGGCGTCATTCCCAAAGATGAGGCCAGTGCCGACGTGAATGGCGACGGCAAGGTCAATGTTTCCGATGTGACCGCCCTCGTCAACATCATCCTCGGCACCAGCTAGTTCTCGTTGCTTTCAGGATTCGGGTTGAGTTGACCAAGGTACCGCCCACTTGATTCAATTATTGCAAACAGTTGTATCTTTGTAACCGTTATGACACGAGAAGAACTGATATTAGACTGCCGCTATTATAATGGCGAGGAATATCCTCCAGAGAATGTTAATTCATTGTTTTGGGGTTATGAAGAAGTGTGGGTCAAGTGGATGCTTGAAGGAGACACACATATCGAAAAACATATCAAGTTCTATACTGAACAGTATAATCTTCCAGATTTGTTGCCTGAAGATGGCACACCATTAGGATTGAAGGCAATATTGTTCAGTCGTTATGATTATTGGGGTGGAGGTTACGGTGGGGGGCCCAACTACGGCAACGAATTCAAGAATTGGTATCTTGAGAATTATGTAGCAAAAACCAAGACACATCGGCAATTACTGAACAATCAGTAACTCAGCCCGATACTTTTCGGTTGAGCGTGAGCCGATTATCCAACCCCAAGCAGGGGGGAAGTGTAAGGTCAATAAAAATATTGACTTGCTGCTCCTTTTTCACTTTAAAATTGCATAAAATTCTTGCAAATTTAAAATCCAACTTTAAAATTACACAAAAAATTTGCAAATTTAAAATCCTGTATTTAACTTTGCAGTCGAAAAAAGACAAAACGCAATGATTAAACGCACACTAGAAGAGAAGATTAATGCTCTAGCCAAACAGTATCCAGTCATCACCTTAACAGGTCCAAGACAGTCGGGCAAGTCAACCTTGCTCAAACACTCTTTTCCCGACTATACTTATGTGTCGCTTGAAGATTTGGATATGCGCACATTTGCCTCCGACGATCCGCGTGGCTTTCTTAACACTTATCCTAACCACACCATCATCGATGAGGTGCAGCGTGTACCAAGCCTGCTATCATACATACAAACGCATGTTGACAACATGGATGAAACGGGCATCTATATGCTCGCTGGATCACAGAATCTGCTCTTGTCCGATGCCATTGGACAATCGCTCGCCGGGCGTACTGCCGTCCTCAAACTTCTTCCTTTTTCTCACACAGAATTAGACAATGCTGGGCTACTACCTGCGAGCGTGAACGATGAAATATTTTATGGATCTTACCCCAAAATCTTTGACAAGCACATCGCGCCTCAAAACTATTATCCTAATTACATAGAAACCTACGTAGAACGCGACGTGCGACTGCTAAAGAATATCGGAAATCTGAGTTCATTTATTCGCTTCATCAAGCTATGCGCTGCCCGCATTGGACAACTCCTTAACATTTCATCACTTGCTAACGAGTGCTCTATTTCATCACCAACGGCGGTTTCATGGCTCTCAATTCTCGAAGCCAGTTACATTTGCTATCAGCTCAAGCCTGACTGGAACAACTACACCAAGCGGCTCGTGAAGTCTCCCAAATTATATTTCTATGATACCGGACTCGCATGTGCACTGCTCGACATTCACTCTGCGTCGCAGGTCGATACACACTACTTGCGAGGCAACCTTTTTGAGAACATGGTCATTAACGCTTTTGTCAAGGAAGCATGGAACAAAGGACAACAAACTGACTTGAGATTTTGGCGTGATAGTGCTGGGAATGAGGTAGATCTGCTAGTTTATGGCAATGGTAGCACACAAGCCTATGAAATCAAGTCATCTTCCACTTTCTCAACCGACTTTTTTAAAGGCCTGACTCGATGGGCTGCACTATCGGGAGTTGGCCCAGACCATCTGAATGTAATATATAATGGCAATAATGCGTTCAACACTTCTAGCGGGAATCTACTTCCGTGGGAAACTTTACACTTATCTATCAATGATTATTAATCCATTCAAACTGCCATTTATTATTTTAAAAAAAAATTGATTTTTGGTATTTTTTATTTATCTTTGTAAGTTAAACTTAAAATTATTGAAACAAATAACGAGCTTTAAGATATGGAGAACAAAGAAATACAGATTCCGGCCGAATTTGCCGACATAGCGCCCATCAGCGACAAGGAGTTTCACAACGAGATGTCGATCTTGGTCGAGGAACCCATGTTCAAGCACGTCATCAGGATGGTGGTGCCCGACTACAAATACAATCAGCTCAAGCACATACTGCTCGCCCTCAACACCAAACAGGAGTTTCAGGCCAAGGTGATGAAGCCCTTTGTCGATGGCATCATCAAGAAGACCTCGGCGGGTCTCACCACGAGCGGTCTTGAGGACCTCGACCCGAAAATCCCCTATTTGTTCATCACCAATCACCGCGACATCGTGCTCGACTCGGCTCAGCTCAGCTATACCCTGGTGAGTGCGGGGCGCGACACCTGCGAGATTGCCATTGGCAACAACCTGCTTGCCTACGACTGGATCAACAAGCTGGTGAGGCTCAACAAGAGCTTTATCGTGAAGCGCAATCTGGGCCGACTGCAGACGCTTGCTGCCGCTATTCAGCTGTCGAGCTACATCCACTTTGCCATTCAGCAAAAACAAAGTTCGGTGTGGATTGCCCAGCGCGAGGGCCGCTGCAAAGACAGCAACGACCGCACACAGGAGAGCCTGCTCAAGATGCTCACCTATGGCAACCGCGAGAAATCGTTCGTCGAAAGCCTCAAGGAACTCAATATTGTGCCCATCGCCATCAGCTACGAGTACGACCCCAACGACTACCTCAAAGCCAAGGAGTTCCTGCACAAGAGCAAGGACCCCAACTTCAAGAAGTCGCAGGACGATGACCTCGAGAGCATGCGCACCGGCATCATGGGCTACAAGGGGCAAATTCATTATGCCTTCACACCCTGCATCAACGAACAGCTCGACAGGATTCCCGCCGACCTCGACAAGTTCCTCGTGCTCAGGCGCGTGTGCAACATCATCGACAACGCCATTCACAGCAACTACAAGATTTTCAAGACCAATTATATGGCGCACGACATGCTCTTCGACGACAAGCAGTTTGCCGACAAATACACGCCCGAGGAACTCGACGCCTTCAAGAAGTATCTGAGCGAACAAATCAGTAAGATTGGCTCGGAACTGAACGACTTCGACCGCTACTACATGTTCTACCGTATGTTGCAGATGTACTCCAACCCACTTACCAACCAGTTAGAAGCCCTCAAGTAGTTTCATGAAAATATTCTTCATCCCGTTCTTTATCGCGCTGCTCATCATTGCAGTCATCGACTGGTTCATTTACAGGCGACTCAAGAAATCTGAACGATGGAAACCCAAGTGGCGCCACATTCATCTGGCCACGGCTTTGCCGCTCACTGCAGGCATGGTGGGCTTGGTTTGCATCCCCCACGATGCCGTTTCGTCGAATGTGCTCAAGTGGATCATGTGGTTCCTCTTCATCTACTATTCGTTCATCGCCATCAAAGTGATTTCCCTCGCCATCTACTCGCTATCGTGGGTCAAGTCGCTACCCGAAAAAGGAAAGAAGTTTGTGCGCTTCACAGCCTATGCCTCGATGGCGATTTTGGCCGTCATCCTGTTCTTTGCTGTGGCGGTCACGCCCTACCGCTACGAGGTGAACCGCGTGACCATTGAATTCGACAATCTGCCCAAAGCCTTCGATGGCTATACCATTGCACAATTCAGCGACGCACACCTGGGCACCTATGGCAGCGATACCGCTTTCGTGGCCCGTTATGTGAATGCCATCAACGACCTCAAGCCCCACCTCATTTGCTTCACTGGCGACCTCGTGAACCGTCGCACCAGCGAAGCCAAGCCCTTCATACCCTTGCTCAAGCGTCTCTATGCACCCGATGGCGTGCTCACCATCCTGGGCAATCACGACTACGACGACTACGCAGCCTGGGAGACCCCTGCCGAAAAAGAGGTCGACCAGCAGGCCCTGTTGCGGCTGGAAGAACAGTGCGGCTGGACGCTGGTCAACAACAGCCACCTCTACCTCAAGCACGGCGACGACAGCATTGCCGTGATAGGATGCGGCAACTTTGCCGGCAGCAGCAAGCATAACCCCTCCTACGAGCAATTTGCCACCTCCTACCCCAATCTCAACGACAGTTGCTTCAAGATTCTGCTCCAGCACAATCCCGAGGCATGGCGTGCACAAGTGACGGGCAAGACCAACGTAGACCTGACGCTCTCGGGACACACTCATGCGATGCAAATCATGCTCAGCATCTTCGGGCACCGCCTGTCACCTGCCCGACTCAAGTACAAGGAGTGGGGAGGACTCTACGACGAGGGCCGACAACACCTCTACGTGAACATTGGCATGGGAATGGTGGGCGTGCCTATGCGCATGGGCGCAACCCCCGAAATCACCCTTATCACACTCAAGCGCAAATAACCCGAAATTCCCACTTTTCCCATATTTCCCACATTTCCCAACTTTCTCAACTATCCCGCTTATCCCCTATGGCCGATAAAATCTCAACCCTCATCTCTCAAGAACTCAATTTGCCCCTCAACCAGGTGACCAACACCGTGAGCCTGCTTCGCGACGACAATTCAATCCCCTTCATCAGCCGCTACCGCAAGGAGGCTACTGGTGGACTCGACGAACTTGCTATCCAGTCGATTGAACAGACACTAAAATACTACGAGGAACTGCAAAAACGCAAATCCACCATCATCAAGACCATCGAGGAGCAGGGAAAACTCACCGACGAACTCACCACACGCATCATGAACTGCTATGATGCCAATACGCTCGAGGACATCTATCTGCCATTCAAGCCCAAACGCCGCACCCGTGCACAAGTGGCCCGCGAACATGGATTGGAACCTCTGGCCAAGATTATCATGGCACAACGCGAAAACAACGTGGAAGGTCGTGCTGGCCAATTCGTTAACGACGATGTGCCCGATGTGCAAGCCGCCATTAGCGGGGCACAAGACATCATTGCCGAGTGGGTGAGCGAGAACGAGAGCGTGCGCAACAGCATACGCCGCAGTTTCAGGCAAGAGGCCATGCTCATCTCGCACTTCGTGAAAGGCAAGGAAATTGAGGGGCGAAACTATGAGAACTACTACGACTTCAAGCAACCTCTGCGCCGCGTTTCATCGCACCAGCTGCTGGCTATCAGGCGTGGCGAGAGCGAAGGTTTCCTGAAAGTGAACATAGAGATTAACGACGAGCGCGCCATCGACAACGTGTGCCGCATTGTGGTGAAAGGGAACAATGAGGCATCACGACTCGTTGAAGAGGCAGCCGAAGACAGCTACAAGCGACTCATCCGCTCGTCCATCGAGACCGAGTTTGCCGCCCAGTCGAAGGGCAAAGCCGACGATGAAGCCATCGACATGTTTGCTCAGAATGCCCGCCAGTTGCTCTTTGCACCGCCGCTGGGCCACAAGCGCATCCTGGCCATCGACCCGGGCTTCCGCACAGGCTGCAAGGTAGTTTGCCTCGACGAACAGGGCAACCTCCTGCACAATGATGTGATCTACCCCACTGCCCCCACCTACGATATCGAAGGGGCCACCCGCAAGATGCATCATCTTACCGAGGTCTACAAGATTCAGGCCATCGCACTAGGCAACGGCACGGCAAGCCGCGAGACCGAGCGTTTCCTGAAGCGCATCCGATTCCGCACACCTCTCGACGTGTATGTGGTGAGCGAGAATGGTGCATCCATTTACTCTGCATCTAAGATAGCGCGCGACGAGTTCCCCGACAAAGATGTAACCGTGCGCGGTGCTGTTTCCATTGGCCGCCGACTGCTTGACCCGCTTGCCGAACTGGTGAAGATCGACCCGAAATCGATTGGTGTGGGCCAGTACCAGCACGATGTGGATCAGGGCAAGCTGAAAGATGCCCTCACCTTCACCGTAGAGAGTTGCGTGAACAGCGTGGGTGTGAACATCAACACCGCATCAAAGGAGTTGCTCACCTACGTCTCAGGCCTGGGACCTGCCCTGGCGCAGAACATCGTCAAATACAGGGCCGAGAACGGTGACTTCACTTCTCGCGATGCCATCTTGAAAGTGCCCAAACTGGGTATCAAGACCTTCACACAGGCTGCCGGTTTCCTGCGAGTGCCAGAGAGCGGCAATCCGCTCGACGACTCGGCCGTGCACCCCGAACGCTACGCGCTGGTGGAGAAGATGGCGAAAGACTGCGGATGCACGGTGGGCGAACTCATCAACGACAAGGAAAAACAAAAGACCATCGACATCAAGCGATATGTGAGCAACGATGTGGGAATGCCCACACTCGTCGACATCATGAAGGAACTGGAGAAACCCGGCCGCGACCCGCGCTCGAGCGTGCAAGTGATAGAATTTGACGAGAGCGTGCACGACATCAAGGACCTGCGCCCAGATATGGAATTGAACGGCATCGTCACCAACATCACACAATTTGGTGCCTTCGTAGATATCGGCATTCACGAGAACGGACTGGTGCACGTGTCACAAATGAGCAACAAGCGCATAGAGAGCCCCGCCAAATTCCTGAAAATCAACCAGCACGTGCGTGTGCGTGTCAAGGATGTAGACCTGGAACGCAAGCGCATCGCGCTCAGCATGAAAGGGGTGGAACAACCTAACTAACAAAGCCTCTCATGGTCATTACTTGCATAGGACATAGCGGATTTGCCATCGAAACCGAAGATGCCACACTCATCTTCGACTACTATCACGACCAGCAGCATGTGCTGCCCCCCATACTGGAGCGGGCCAAGCGCATCTATGTGTTTGTCACTCACGGGCATCAAGACCACTTGAACCGTGACGAGATTCTTGACTGGCACAAGCAATATCCTGTGGAGCAATATATTATGGCAAACGGCTGTCGGCACAAGATCAGGCATGCCATGAAGTCCAACCCCATCCCTGCCACCTTCATTCATCACGATGAAGATTACAGCTGCCCCGTGATGGACGTGCACACCTTCGACTCGACCGACGTCGGCGTGTGCTTTATGGTGAACATCGGTGGCAAAACCATCTTTCATGCCGGTGACTTCAACTGCTGGCACTGGAAAGACAACTCCACCCCGCAAGAAGTGAAGAAGGCTGTGGGCGACTTCCGCGCCATTCTGCGCACCATAGCAGCACACACGCAAGTCATCGATGTGGCAATGTTTCCGGTCGATCCAGCAATGGGCACCGACTTCGGCATGGGCGCCCGCGAGTTTACCCAAGCCATCGATGTGAAGCTGTTCATCCCTATGCACACGTGGGGTCGCGATAAGCAGGCCACGCAGTTTCATCTCTACCGCAACCCCGAGCGCGGCGAGTATCTGCACCTGCCCGCAGGAAACAGTATTACCCTCATTTAAAGACAAATAAACAATCTATTTATATCATTATGGAAAAAGAAAACGCCAACCAGCCGAAACGACCCATCTCAACACGTACCAAGGTGTTGCGCATCAGTGCCATTGTGCTGCTCATCGCCTCGATTGCCTATGGGATAATTCCTCTGGATTTTGATAAAAAA
>JAEEGI010026947.1_pt1 | contig 11038 bp, 7 predicted proteins | sample 8958751 | NCBI WGS metagenome assembly JAEEGI01 (sample SAMN16246545, study PRJNA631951) | gut metagenome | biome: gut microbiome; feature: rumen; material: KS-attached | host: Bos | place: Iran: Karaj | collected 2018-10 | reverse complement strand
CTGGTGGACAAAAGACTAGAGTGAGTCTTGGTAGACTTCTTGCTTCTTCACCTGACTTATTGCTGTTAGATGAGCCTATTAACCACTTGGATCTTAATTCTATTATGTGGTTGGAAGGGTATTTGTCTTCATATAAGGGGGCAGTTGTTATCGTTGCTCATGATAGATATTTCTTAGATAAGATTGCTGACCATGTGGTGGATTTATCCTATGGTAGGACAGCAGTATATACTGGAAACTATTCTGCTTTTGTACAGCAAAAAGAGCTGTATATGCTTACATATGAAAGAAGCTACGAAAAACAGCAAAAGGAAATAGAGCATCAAAAAGCTGTTATTGAAAAGCTTCAGTCCTTCAATAGAGAAAAATCCATTAAACGTGCTGAAAGCAGAAAGAAGCTTTTAGATAAAATGGATGTTATGGATGCCCCTGATAAAGAGGCTGATAAAATGCGACTTACCCTTGAAATTGAAAAGGAAAGCGGCAAGGATGTTTTAGAGTTTTCTCATGTGACAAAATCTTATGAGGACAAAAATATCTTTACTGATTTGTCTTTTGAGGTTCATAAAGGGGATAGAATTGCTATTTTAGGCGATAATGGAACGGGTAAGACCACCATTTTAAAATGTATCAATGGTCTGACTGATTTTGAGACAGGTGAGATTAAGTTTGGTGCTAATGTTACTGTTGGTTACTATGATCAGGAGCAGCAAGGCCTTACAGAATCTAACACTATCTTTAGTGAGCTTCATGATGCATATCCTTTCATGACAGAGACAAAGGTCAGAAATACCTTGGCAGCTTTTATGTTTACTGAGGATGATGTGTTTAAGAGAATAAGCGATTTATCTGGTGGCGAAAGAGGTAGAGTGTCTCTTGCAAAGCTTATGCTTTCAAAATCAAATCTTTTAATCCTTGATGAGCCTACTAACCACTTAGACATGGATTCTAAGGAAAGATTAGAGGATGCTTTAAACAATTATGATGGCACATTGCTTTACGTAAGCCATGATCGTTACGTCGTTAATAGAACTGCCAATATGATTCTTGAGCTATCAGATGGTAAGCTTACAAAATATCTTGGCAACTATGATGACTATATTGCTAAAAAAGAGCAGCTCTTCGGAGACAATGCTGTAAATAGTTCTACCGCTGCCTCTATAGTTGAAACTGCTGCAAAGCTTGACTATAAGGAGCAAAAGCGTATTGAGGCTGAAAAGAGAAAGCTTCAAAATCAGATCTCTAAGGTAGAAAAAGAAATAGAAGACCTTGAAAATAAAAAAGCTAAGATAGATGAGGAGTTTGTTAAGCCTGAGAATATGACTAATTCTGCAAAGCTTAACGAACTTACTGCAAAGCAAAAGGAAATAGATGAAAAGCTTGAGGCTTTGTATGAACAGTGGGAGGAGCTATCTATTGAATAAAATTGTGGCATCTTTGTTAAAATCTTGACATAGTTTTACTCGAATTCTATAATTAGTGTAATGAAATGAAATTAGGAGGCGTTTAGTTTGGATAAACAGATTTCACAGGCTGTCATTAGAAGACTTCCTAGATATTACAGATACTTAGGAGAGCTTTTAGACGATGGCGTTGAAAGAATTTCATCAAATGATTTAAGTAAACGCATGCATGTTACTGCTTCACAGATAAGACAAGACTTGAACAATTTCGGTGGCTTCGGCCAGCAGGGCTACGGCTATAATGTTGCCTATTTACACGATGAAATTGGCAATATTTTAGGTGTAAATGATACTCATAATGTCATTGTCATTGGTGCAGGTAATTTAGGTCAGGCAATTGCTGGCTATGTTAAATTTGAACGTGTTGGCTTTAAGATTATAGGCTTATTTGATGTTAACCCTGAGCTTAAAGGTAAGATGGTTAGAGACCTTCCAGTTCAGATGCTGGATGAACTTCCAGAATTTGTTAAGAATAACAACGTAGAAATTGCTGCACTTACATTACCAAAGGCAAATGCTAAAGCTACAGCTTTAAAACTTGTGTCATTAGGTGTTCATGCAATTTGGAACTTTGCTCACGTAGATTTAGATGATATTCCTGATGTGGTTATTGAGAATGTTCATCTTTCAGATAGTTTAATGCAGTTATCATACAATATTACACAGCAGAAAAAGTAGGTGAGGTTATGGCTGAGAAAGATTTTTCAGCAGCATTAGCTAAAATCAAAATACCTATGCTTATTTTGGATCAAAAGTGGCATAGACTTTTTGCTTTAGGTGGTAAACCAGATACTGTTAAGGCACTAGAGGCCAAAGAAAACGAGCTTTTAAAAAGAGAAGCAGAGCTTAAAAAAGAGCTTAAGGACCTTAAAAAGGTTAAAGAAAATCTGATGCAATCTGTTATGACAAATATGGAGGGCACATCAGATTTAGTTTCAAAAAAGCTTGATGATGATAAAAGGCTCTTAGAGGAATGTAAGGAGCGAATCAAGACTAACGAAGATGAGCTTATGGAGATTCCTGCTAAGACTGATGAAGTTAACAGAGAGCTTATGAATGCTTCTATGGAGTATTGTTACGACAAGCTTCGTACCAATTCTACCGAGGCAGAAGAAATAACCAATTGGATTAAAGATATTCGAGTTCAGCTTAAAAAGAACGTCATTAGAAAGCATAATCGAGAGATTAACAACAAAGAGATTTATTCATACATGCACGACGTTTTCGGCATGGAAGTTTTAAATCTATTTGATATGAAAAATGGCGATTTTTATATTGGAACCGCTGATGATAGACCAGAGGAAGACAGCGACTCTAAGGAATCCACTGAAGAAACTAATGATTTATCTAATGTTGAACTAGAAGAGGTTGACTTAGAGGCAGTTGCCAAGGAAACAAAAGAATCCGATTCATCAGAAGAAGTTGAAGAAAATAAAGACTAGGCAGTAATTGCTTAGTCTTTTTTATTTAGGTATGTTATCATATAGTAGTATTATTATTTGTATGTAGAAAGGAGTTCATATGGAGGACGGGGCGAATCCCTATTTAATTGCACTTTTTATAATTGTTGCGTTAATTGAGTTTGTTATTATTCCAATCATTTTATACAAACGTTCAAAGCAGGAAAACATTACTGAAGAGGATGTTATTTCTCTTGTAAATGAAGGTCATGAGGATGGCAATATTCTTACGTCTGAGGCTGTAATGATTCAAAATATCTTTGAGTTTTCAGATACAGATGCCAAGGATATTATGACTCATCGAAAGAATATTGTTGCCATAAATGGAGATTTCACATTAAGAGAGGCTATAGCTTTCATTAATGAGAACAATATGAGCCGTTATCCTGTTTATTTAGAAGAGCTTGATAACATTATTGGCATATTACACATAAAAGATTTGCTTACATACTTTGACAAAGACATAGACAATATTAGGGTAAAAGACCTTAAGGACCTTATGTCTGTTGCGGAGTTTGTACCAGAAACCCATGGAATCAATACTCTTTTTGCTAAAATGCAAAACAAGAAGCGACACATGGTTATTGTTGTGGACGAATATGGACAGGTTTCAGGGCTTCTTTCCATGGAGGACATTCTAGAGGAAATTGTTGGAAATATTGAAGACGAGCACGACAAAGAAGAAAACTCCATAGAAGTTAAAACTGAGGATTCCTTTATCATGGAGGGTTCTACCACTTTAGAGGAGGTAGAAGAGATTTTAGGAACTAAACTTTCTGAGGACTATGAGACCTTAAATGGTTATCTTATTTCCCTTAATGGAAAGATTCCAGAAGACGGAAAATCCTTTACTTTAGAGGATGATAATTACGTCTTTTATATAAAAAATGTAACGGACAAAGTCATTGATAGTGTCTACGTTAGAAGGAAAAGGCACGTTGAATAAAGGCTTGTTATTTGTTATAATTTTAAGGATTTAGAAGAATAGAAAAGAGGTATTTTATTTTATGTCAGGACATTCAAAATTTGCTAATATTAAGCACAAAAAAGAAAAGAATGATGCTGCAAAGGGTAAGATCTTTACAATAATTGGTCGTGAAATTGCAGTAGCAGTTAAGGAGGGCGGCCCAGACCCTAATAACAACTCAAAGCTTCGTGATGTTATTGCAAAGGCAAAGGCTAACAACGTTCCTAATGCTACAATCGAAAGTGGTATTAAAAAGGCTGCAGGTAATGCAGATGCTGTTAATTATGAGTCAGTTACATACGAGGGATACGGTCCTAACGGTACAGCTATCATTGTAGATTGCCTTACTGATAACCGTAACCGTACAGCTGCTAACGTTCGTAATGCTTTTACAAAGGGTGGCGGAAGCATTGGTACACCTGGTTGCGTATCTTTCATGTTTGATAACAAGGGACAGATTATCGTTTCTAAGGAAGATTGCGATATGGCAGCTGATGATCTTATGATGATCGCTCTTGATGCTGGTGCTGAAGATTTCGCTGAAGAGGATGATTGCTTCGAAATCTACACAACTCCAGATGATTTCTCTACAGTTAGAGAAGCTCTTGAGGCTGAAAATATTCCTATGGCAGACGCTGAGGTTACAATGATCCCTCAGACATATGTTGAGCTTTCAGACGAGCAGGATTTATACAAGATTAACAAAATCCTTGATCTTCTTGATGAGGATGATGATGTTCAGAATGTATACCACAATTGGGATGAATAATTTACTTTAAATATAAATGTACGGGGTGGATAATAATGAATAAGATTCTCTTTGCCGCTAGCGAATGCGTGCCTTTTGTTAAGACCGGCGGCTTGGCAGATGTTTGTGGAGCTTTACCAAAAGAGTTTTCTAAGGAGTATTTTGATGTAAGAGTTGTTTTACCTTATTACACGTTTATTCCTGAAAAATACAAGAAAGACTTTAAGTTTGTAACTAGCTTTCACATGAATATGGGACCACTTGTTGGGGACAAGTATGTAGGCGTGTTTGAGTATGAATTAGATGGGGTTACATTCTATTTCATTGACAATCACGATTATTTTGATTGCTTTTATCCATATTCAGAAGACAGATGGGATTTAGAGAAGTTCATTTTCTTTGATAAGGCTGTACTTTCTATGCTTCCTCTTATAGGATTCCAGCCAAATCTTATTCATTGTCATGACTGGCAGACAGGCTTTATTCCTGTTTATCTTAAAAATGACTTCCAAGGAGACCAGTTCTTCTGGGGCATGAAATCAGTTATGACTATCCACAACCTTAAGTTCCAGGGTATGTGGGATACAAAGACAGTGGCAGGTATTTCCGGCCTTTCAATGAATCTTTTTACTCCAGATAAGCTGGAATATAAAAAGTGTGGCAATATGCTTAAGGGTGGTCTTGTATATGCGGACTACATTACTACAGTTTCTGCCACATACTGCGATGAAATCCAGATGCCTTATTACGGCGAGGGCTTAGATGGACTTCTTCGTGCACGTCACTACGACATGCAGGGCATTGTTAACGGTATTGATAACAGCCTTTATGACCCTGCTTGCGATTCAAAGATTTATAAAAACTTTGATATTAATACTTTCCGTAAAAATAAAAAGATTAATAAGACCAAGCTCCAGGCTGACTTAGGCTTAGAGGTTGATTCTAAGAAATATATGATAGGACTTATTTCCCGTCTTACAGACCAAAAGGGTCTTGATCTTATTAATTACTGTATAGAGGGTATTGTTGACGATTTTACTCAGCTGGTGGTTATCGGCACTGGCGAGTCAAAATATGAAAACATGTTTAGACACTATGCATGGAAATACCCTGAAAAGATATCAGCTAATATTTGTTATGATGATAATTTGGCACATAAATTATATGCTGCAGCTGATGCGTTTTTGATGCCATCTAGATTTGAGCCATGTGGTCTTACACAGCTTATTTCATTTAGATATGGTACAGTGCCAATTGTTCGCGAGACTGGCGGTCTTTCTGATACAGTTGAGGCTTATAACGAATATATGAAGACTGGTGATGGTTTCTCCTTTGCTAACTACAATGGAGACGAGCTTTTAAACACTGTTAATTACAGCAAGTATATTTTCTTCGAAAAGAAGATGCAGTGGAACAAAATGATTGAAAGGGGTATGAGCAAGAACTACTCATGGTCCGTTCAAAAAGAAAAATATGAGAATATTTATAACTATTTAATTGGTTAATAAATAGCTGTTTAAAAGAGAATAGGTTAACTATTCTCTTTTGAATGTGTGAGGTTTAACTTGGCAACAAAAGGGACGAATAATTCTAAAAGAAAATCAAATACTAAAAAATCCCCAAATAGTACTAACAAAAAATCTAACAACCGAAAGAATACACAAGCTAAAAATACTTATGATTACGATTTTGAGGATCCATTCTTCGAAGATTCCACCAAAGAAATTGTCCTTTGGGGCTCTTTGATTCTTTGTATTCTTTTGTGCATCAGCAATTTTGGACTAGGCGGCATGGTAGGTAATGCAGTTGCTGACTTTCTGTTTGGCGTTTTTGGCGTCATTCAGTATGTGTTACCTTTTATGGTGGCTTTTAGTGCCTTTTTTATTATTTCAAATTATGGAAATAAAGTTGCTGTGGCAAAAGTAATTGCAGGTTCTGTATTACTTATCTTTATAAGTGTGTTTGTTGAGCTGATTATACATGGGCAGGATATTTTAGGTCCTGTAGACTGCTTTATCTACGCTAAAAAAGAGCACTTAGGTGGTGGTTTTGTAGGTGGCGGTATTGCATTTGCAATTTACGATAGCTTCGATTTACTAGGAGCATATCTTATCGATATTATTTTTATGATTGTATCTGTCATTATTATTATCGAGCGTTTTGCTTTTGATAGAGTAAGACAGTCTTCTCAGTACCATGCAGATAGGGCTGCAGCTAAAAGACGTGCTAGAAGAGAAAGACAGCTTTTAGAGCGAGAAGCAAATCAGACTAGATACAATAGTGATAGACAGGCAATTATTGACAAAATTAACGAAGAAAAAGCCCTTGAGCTAGAACAGGCTAGCCAAAAGGACGGCAATAGAAGAGATAGAAAACGTACAGGTATTACAAGTAATACCACTCTTTTGCAGGATTACTCTGAAGTTTTATCAAATGATGGTATAAACGAAATTAAGTTTAACGGTGCTATAGGCGAAGAAAACATGGAAATCACCAATACCAGCCGTCACAAGCTTCGTTCAAATTCTAAGAAATCTAAGAGTACTCATGAATTTACAGAGGTTACTGAGACAGCCGATATTCCAGTAGAGCCTGTTATAGAACCTCCTGTTACAGTAGCACCTGTAATCAACACACCAGAGCCTCCTAAGGTAAGCAATGTGCCAGAGCCAGTGGTTTCTACACCAGAGCCTGCACCAGTAAAGGCAGCAACTAAGGATGAGATTGAAGAAACTACTCAGACTCTTAGAAATTCAATAGAGGCAGATAAGAAAAAGCCTAAAAAGGCATATAAATATCCACCACTTAACCTCCTTAAGGATGCTAAAAATTCAGGAGGAGACTCAAAGGAATATTTACAGGAGATGGCGTCAAAGCTTCAGCGTACTCTTTCAAACTTTGGTGTTCAGGCTCAGGTTACAGAGGTTACACTTGGCCCATCTGTTACTAGATACGAGCTTTCTATTGCTGAAGGTACTAGAGTTTCAAAGGTTGTAAACCTTTCTGACGACATTAAGCTTAATATGGCTGTTACAGATGTGCGTATTGAAGCTCCAATCCCAGGTAAATCAGCTATTGGTATTGAGGTTCCAAACAAGGTTAAATCCATGGTTACCTTTAAGGAACTTGTATCTTCAAAAGAATTTAAGAATGCAAAATCTCGCATTTCATTTTGCGTTGGTAAAGATATTTCTGGTTCCGTTATTGTAGGCAACATCGAAAAGATGCCACATCTTTTAATTGCAGGTGCAACAGGTTCTGGAAAGTCTGTATGCATTAACACTATCATCATGAGTATCCTTTATCATGCAAAGCCTGATGAGGTAAAGATGATAATGGTTGACCCAAAGATGGTTGAGCTTTCGGTTTACAATGGCATACCACATCTTTTGCTCCCAGTAATCACAGATGCTAAAAAGGCAGCTGGTGCCCTTCACTGGGCAGTAAAGGAAATGACAGATAGATACGAACTTTTGGCAGCGGCAGGAGTTCGTAACATTGAGGGCTTTAATGAAAAGGCAGATGCAGGAGCTCTTCCTGAGGAGATTCCTGAGGAAAAGCGCGTAAGAATGCCACAGCTTGTTATCATATTAGATGAGGTGGCAGACCTTATGATGGTTGCTGCTGCAGATGTTGAGGATTCTATCGTTAGACTTGCTCAGCTTGCCAGAGCAGCAGGTATCCATTTAATTATTGCTACTCAAAAGCCAACAGTTAATGTTATTACAGGTCTGATTAAGGCTAATGTACCATCTAGAATTGCTTTTTCTGTATCATCAGGTACAGATTCAAGAGTTATTCTTGATATGAATGGTGCAGAGGACTTACTTGGAAATGGTGATATGCTTTACGCTCCACAAAACCTTTCAAAGCCTATTCGTGTACAGGGTGCATTTGTTAGCGATGATGAGGTTAGTGCAGTTGTAGATTTCTTAAAAAATAATAATGAATCTGCAGAATATAATTCAGATATAGAGAATCAAATTCAAAACTCTGAGACTGGATCTGGTTCAGTTAGCATTTCTGGAGAGCCTGATAATTCCAGAGATGCACTGTTTGCTGAAGCGGGCCGTCTTGTTATAGAAAACCAAAAGGGTTCAATAGGCTATCTCCAGAGAAACTTTAGAATCGGTTTCAACAGAGCAGCCAGAATTATGGATCAGCTGGCAGAAGCTGGCGTGGTTGGCCCAGAAATGGGTACAAAACCTCGAGAAATCAGAATGTCCATATCAGAGTTTGAAGAACTATTAAATGCACAGTAGTAAAAGGAGAGTAATTGCTAATGAAGTCAGATATTCAAATTGCGCAGGAAGCTAAAATGATTCACATCAAGGATGTGGCTAGTCAGCTTGGTATCACAGAGGATGATTTAGAGCTCTATGGTAAATACAAGGCTAAGCTTTCAAATGAGCTTTTATCTAAGCTTGAAACAAAACCAGATGGAAAGCTTGTTTTAGTTACTGCCATTAATCCTACACCAGCTGGAGAAGGTAAAACTACTACTTCTGTAGGTTTAGGACAGGCCATGGGAGTTCTTGGTAAAAAAGCATGTCTTGCTTTAAGAGAACCATCACTTGGCCCTTGCTTTGGTATTAAAGGCGGAGCAGCAGGCGGCGGATATGCTCAGGTTGTTCCAATGGAAGATTTGAATCTCCACTTCACTGGTGATTTTCATGCTATAACATCTGCCAACAATCTTTTAGCAGCCATGCTTGATAACCATATTCAGCAGGGCAATGCTCTTGGAATCGATCCAAGACAGATTGTTTGGAAGAGATGTGAGGATATGAATGATCGTGTCCTTAGAAATATTGTTGTTGGCCTTGGTGCAAAGGCTGACGGTATGGTTCGTGAGGACCACTTTGTTATAACTGTAGCATCAGAAATTATGGCTATTCTTTGCCTGGCTGATGATATGGCAGACCTTAAAAAGAGACTTGGCAGAATTATTGTTGCCTATACTTTTGAAGGAAAGCCTGTTACAGCAGATGAATTACATGCTACAGGTGCTATGGCAGCTCTTTTAAAGGATGCGATTAAGCCAAACCTTATTCAGACTCTTGAGCATACTCCAGCTATTGTTCATGGTGGACCATTTGCTAATATTGCTCATGGATGTAACTCTGTTAGAGCTACAAAGGCTGCTATGAAGCTAGCTGATATTACTATTACAGAGGCTGGTTTTGGTGCTGATCTTGGAGCAGAGAAATTCTTTGATATTAAGTGTAGAATGGCAGGTCTTAAGCCTGATGCAGTTGTTCTTGTTGCTACTATTAGAGCGTTAAAGTACAATGGTGGCGTTCCAAAGACAGAGCTTACTACAGAAAATCTTGATGCTTTAAAGAAGGGTATTGTAAACCTTGAAAAACACATTGAAAATATTCAAAAGTATCATGTTCCAGTAGTTGTTACACTTAACTCTTTTGTTACTGATTCAAAGGCTGAGACAGATTTCGTTAGAGAGTTCTGCGAAGCTAGAGGATGTGAATTTGCTCTTTCTGAAGTTTGGGAAAAGGGTGGCCAAGGTGGCGTTGAGCTTGCCAATAAGGTGCTTCAGGTACTTGATGAGAAAAAGAGTGAGTTTAAGCCTTTATATGAGGATAGTCTTTCTCTTGAAGACAAGATTAAAACTATTGCTACAGAAATATATGGAGCAGCAGATGTTTCTTATTCAGCTGCAGCTAAAAATGAGCTTAAAAAGATTACAGAACTTGGAATGGGAGACTTCCCAGTTTGTATGGCAAAGACTCAGTATTCACTTTCTGATGATGCTACACTTCTTGGCCGTCCAGAAGGCTTTACCTTAAATGTTCGTGAGGTATATGTTTCTTCAGGTGCAGGCTTTGTAGTTGCAGTAACTGGCAATATTATGACTATGCCTGGACTTCCAAAGGTGCCAGCTGCCAATAATATTGACGTAAATGACGACGGAGTAATTACAGGACTTTTCTAAAATGAATTGTAAAAAATGTGGACAAGAAATTGAACAGGGATTACTTTACTGCCCAAATTGTGGGGAGTCTGTTCAGCTTGTGCCTGAATACGATGTTTTAGAGGAAGAGCTTCTTTCTAAGGTGGTAGAGGATAAAAGAATAGCCAAGGATGATAAGTTTGCAACAGGTGTATATAAGCCAGTGGAGATTCCTGTAGAAAATCCTTCTAAATGGACCGCGCCTAAAGAACCTACCAGCAAACTTGGTGCCATTTTCACTAAGAAAATCAACACTCTTTTATTTGTAAGCTTTGTTTTAATAGCTATTATTGGAGTGTTTTTGATTGTTCCATACATGGGTACACATACCTATGATAACCTTATGAATATGGCTGTAGACGCAGAAAATGCAGGCAAATATGCCAAGGCTTTAGAATATTTTGAAGAAGCCTACGAGATGGACAATAC
>JAEEGI010026946.1_pt1 | contig 11038 bp, 5 predicted proteins | sample 8958751 | NCBI WGS metagenome assembly JAEEGI01 (sample SAMN16246545, study PRJNA631951) | gut metagenome | biome: gut microbiome; feature: rumen; material: KS-attached | host: Bos | place: Iran: Karaj | collected 2018-10 | reverse complement strand
AAAAAAAGGTAAAATATATGGGAATTGGGGATGGGGGATTGGGGATGGGGGATGGGGGATTGGGCCCAATCCCCAATCCCCAATCCCAATCTCCCCAAATATGGTATCCCAATCGTTTTTTTATTTTTTTATTTTTTTAATTTTTTCTTTATTATTTATTTTAATTTTTTTTATGTTTTTGTATATTTTTTTAATTATTTAATGAATGATGATAATGCTTGGATTGATGAAATTATTTTTAAACATAAAAAACTAAATCAATCTTCTAATGATAAATCAAATGATTATTATTCATTTTTATCGAATAATTCTAATTTTCAAAATAATAATAATTCTAAATATCAAAGTGATTTTACTAATTCAATTAATTTAAATAATTATTTGAAATACAATGAAGTTCAACTAAACAATAAATTAATCCAAAAAAAAGAAAAAATTAAAAAATTAAAATTAGAGAATTCTTATTTAAATCAGCAAAATGAACTGCTAAAAAATAATTTAAAAAATTTAGAAGAAAATAATAATAATGAAAATATTGAAAAATTAAAAAATATAATTGAAAATTTGGAATGTAAAATTGAAAATTTAGAAACTGAAAGGAAGGAATTAATAGATAAAATAAACGAGCTTGAAAATTTAAAAAATAATGATATAAATTTAATGAATGAAAAAATAAAAGATTTTGAAATATTAATAGATGATAATTCAAAAAATTATTTTAAGGATTTAAATTTATTAAGAAAACAATTAGAAGAATATAGAAATAAAATTGAGGAAAGTCATGAATATGTAGAAATTGTAAATAATTTTATTACAAAAATAAATAATTTATTTGGAAATCAAAAAAAAGAAGAAATATATGAACTTGATAAATTACAAAATAAATTTATTGAAATTGAAAGTTATATATCTAAATTAATAAATTTAACTAAATTAGAAAAAGAAAATAATGAAAATAATATTAAAATACCAAATTTTCAAAATAAAATTTTAGAGGAAGGAATAAATTATAAAAGAAATAACTCAAGTATTTCATTTAAGGTTAATAATGCGGATAAATATTATAAAGAATTAGACAATAAATTAGAAGAAAAAAGCATTGATAAAGCAATTAAATATCGTGTTAAAAAAAATAATTTAAAAAGAAATAAATCTGCTGGAAGAACAAATTATAAAAAAATTAATTCTTCTAATCAATCAATAGTTGTAAATAATTCCAAAAATAAGGGAAAACCAAAATTACAAAAGAAAAAAATTTAAATATAAATATTTTATTTTTTATATTTAAAAAATTAAGATATAATAATATAAATTATATATATAAAAAATGGAAAAAGATAGTTCGTTTGTAAAAAATAATGCTGAAAAAGAATATGAAAAAAAAAATGTTGAAAAGATTTCTCCTTTAATATCTTATTATAAAAGTAGTAATATATTTTTAAGAAAAAAATACTCAGAAAAAAATAATAGTTGGAACATTGATAAAAGTCGAAATTTTATTAGAAAAGATTCTATAAATGAAAAAGAAAATAGAATTATTTTATCTAAAACTAAAGAAGGAGAAACATTCATAGAAGAAAATATTAAATCTAATAATAAAATAATAAATAATGATAGTTTAAATGTCAATAAAGAAAAATATAACAAATTAAAAGAAGATTTTAATTATTATCATACAGATTATGATAATTTTTATTTAAAAGAAAGTATTTATAATAACAATACCAATTCCAATAAAAATGTAATTTCCATCAATGAAAATACAAAATTGGATAATTTTAAAAATCAATATACTTTAATAAATAATAACAATAAATTTATAAATGGAATGATTAATTCTACAAATATTAATTTTATAACTCCTATTTTTAGTAAGAAAAAGTTTGGAAAAAAAGGTTGGATTTGTCCATATTGTAATAATTATAATTATGAAAAAAGAATTAAATGTAATATATGTAAACAATCTAAAAATATAATAAATAATAAAATAAAAAGTAAAGGAAATGGTATTGGAGAATTAAACAATTTTGATGGAAAAATTAATAATTTATTTTCAGAAAGAGAAAGTGATTGGATTTGCTTTAATTGTCAAAATCTTAATTTTGGTTTTCGCTTTTTTTGTAATAGATGTAAATTATCAAGAATTGATTCTCAAAAACTAATATTGTTAAATTATAATTCAATTCAAAATGAAATGACAATTATTAAATTTTAAGATTAGTCATTTAATTTTTTTATATATGAATAACTCTATATATAGATATTATATGAATAGAACCTTATTGATATACACACTGATATAATAATAATGTAAAATGCTTTATATAATTATTTTATTTTTTTACAATATTTTTATAAAATAAATTTATTAATTTTAAAAAATGAAAAAAAATAAAACTTTTTTGATTTAAACAAAAAATATTAAAATGTCATTATCAGAAAACTCAAATAATTCATTTAGAGAATCTTTATTAAATACATTAAAAAATGGAATACCATTTTCTCGTTTAATAGATGAAGATAATCACAAAAATTTTTTTGAATTAATAAAATGTAAAATATGTTTTAATATTCTTAAAAATCCATATGATTGTACAATCTGTGGAAATACATTCTGTCATAATTGTATAAATCAATTATTAATTCAAAATAAAAAATGTCCTTTTACTTGTGTAAATTTTAAAATAAAACCATCATCTTATTATATAACATCATATTTAAATAAATTACAATTTTCTTGTTTAAATAAAGAGAATGGATGTGATGAAATAATATCTTATAATAATATTGATAAACATGATCAAGAATGTAAATACTTTTATACTAAATGTCCTAATATTCAATGTGGAAAAAAAATGAAATGGACTTTATTAGAAAATCATTTAAAAAATGAATGTGAATATTCTATATTAAATTGCACTTATTGTTCTAAAGAATTATGTAGATATGAATATGATGAACATATTAAGAATTGTAATGAAATTAGGGCATCTATTAATAATAATATTGAAAATATTGATTCAAAAGTAAATGAATTTGAAAATCTAATTAGTTCCCTACCTGATTTAAAAGAAGTTTCTCTTGTTTCTTTTTTGAAAATTTTATTATATCAAGTTAATTTAAATAATAAAGTTATCAATTCTAAATTTGATTCTTTGAAAAAAGAAATAGAAGGAATTCATAAAGATATTAATGATATAAATAAAAATAATATGATATTTTTTGAAAGTATAAATGATGAGTTAGAAAATTTAGGGAAAAAAACCAATGATAAAAATCTTGACAATAATTCTACTTTTCATGAATCTTTGTTGTCTAATGATGATATAAATAAACAATTAATATCAAATTCTATAAACTTATCTTTAAATAAGCCAAAAAGCAAAGAAAAAAATAAAAAAAAAGATAAGAAAATTAGTGGAAAAAGTAATGATAATAACAAGAAAATATCAAATCAAAAAACATTTAAAAAAGATTTTAATGAAAATATAAATTCATCAATTTCATCATCAAATAGAATGAATGAATTTAATATAAAAAGTAAAATGAATATTGATAATAAAAAAGAAAAAAACGATCCTAATTCAAATGAAAAAGATGATCAAAGTATTGAATCAAATAAAAAAATATATAATCAAAATTGTTCAAAACCTTTTGATTCATTAAGTTCATATACTAATTCAAATATAGTAGACATAACAAATAACCAAGAAATAATATTAGAAAAACTTAATTTCATAATAAAAAACCAAGAAGATACTTCAAACAAAATAACAAAAACTATAACAGAATCAAAAACTAGTATAGAAAACCTATTAAATTCTTCAATAATGAACAAAGAAATTACAATATCTTAATTAAAAATATTAAATAAATCCAACTTTAAATATAAATTAAAATTCAGAACTTAAATATCCTTTAATTAACTCTCTAGCATTATACATAGAAGCCATACTTTCTCCATAAGCGCCAGCAGATAAAAAAGCAAAATAATCTCCTTTCTTTGCTTTCCCCATAAAATAATCTTGAATAAAAACATCAGAAGATTCACATATTGGACCAACAACATCATATTTTTCTTTTTCACCATTTAAATTATTTAAATTTCTAATTTGATGTATTGCCTGATATAAAGCAGGTCTAATTAAATCTGTCATTCCTGCATCCATTATTGCAAAGTTTTTATTTGGAGATTTTTTAATATAAGTTACTTTACTTATCATTGAACCACATTGACATATTATTGATCTACCTAATTCAAAATGAATCTTTTGATTTGGAAGTAAATTTATTTTTGAATATAATTCAAAGTATTCTTTAAAATTTGGTATTGGGTTTTTTTCCGGAGTTTCATAATCAATTCCCAAACCACCACCAACATCAATATATGTTAATTCTATTTTTTTTTCTTTAAATTTCTCCTGCATTTCATTTATTAAATTTACTAAAGGATTAAAATTATTAATATCTAAAATTTGAGAACCAATATGAAAATGAATACCAATGAATTTTACATTAGAATACTTTTCTTTATCATTTAAAACATCATTAATAATATTATCAATATCTTGTAAATAAATTCCAAATTTATTATCATTTATTCCAGTAGTAATATATTTATGAGTATGAGCATCAATATTAGGATTAATTCTGAAAGCAATATTTACTATTTTATTTTTAATTTTTGCAATTTCATTAATAGATTCTAATTCTGGAATTGATTCAACATTAAAACAATATATATTATTGTCAATTGCATAATTTATTTCTTTTTCTGTTTTTCCAACTCCTGCAAAAACTATTTTTTCACTTGGAAATCCAGCTTCTAAAGCACATTTAATTTCTCCTCCACTAACAGTATCAACTCCAATATCATATTCTTTTATTATTTTTAATAATTTTATGTTGTGATTTGCTTTGATTGCATAATATACTACAAATGGTCTTTCTTTTATTTCATTTTTTAATGATTGAAGAGTATCTCTTAATAAATTTTCATCATAATAATAAAAAGGAGTTTCTTTGGATGAAAATTTTTCAATTGGGTAATTAAAATATTTACTCATTTTTTAAAAATATTAAATAATTTATTATTCAATACATTATTTTTTCACATTTTTATTATAATAAACATTTAAAAAAAATAAAAAAAACAGATATATTTATAAATATAAAAAAATGGAAAGTAAAGAAAAACTAACAGAAGTGCTAGAAAATATATATGAGAAAAACAAAAATGAAAATTCATCTTTACCAACATCAACAGAATACGTGGAATCAAAATTAACAGAAAAAAACGAAAGTTCCGTTAAAATATCAAATACAGAAAATTTAGATTCAGGAAATAATTTAATCAACAAAGTTTATTCAAAAAAAAAAACTTTTGGAAGTAATTTAAATGAAGGAAATGAAATTGAAAGAGACATTCACCATTATGAACATGAAGATCAAATAAATAAAGAAGTGAATTGGGATAAAGAAGAATCTTGGAGAGTAGAAGAATTTAGTTATGAAGAAGAACTAAGTAGTATTGAAGAAAAAGAAAAAGATGATAATAATCATCCTAAATATAATTTTGATTATGCAAAAAATAGATTATTAGATAAATTCAGAGATGCTCAAAATAAAACTGGTTTAGATAATCTTTTAAAAAATAAAAAAAAAAATTTAGATAATAATGATGATGAAATTTTACAAAAATTTGGATTTTTTAAAGAAGAAATTAAACCTGAAGAATTAAATAGAATAAATTCAGTTGTTTTGAAAAATATAAATAAAATTCCAACAAAAGGAAATGAACCAGTAAGTGAAGTTGAAAAAACTTTAAAAGAAAAATATGATGAAATTAAAAATTTAGAAAGAAATAATAATTTAGATAAATATGAAAATGTGATAAAAAGAAAATATGCAGAAATTAAAATAATTGTAGATTATAAAATGGCTGAAAGGATTCAAATATATTTAAAAAGTAAGTTATATAAAAAGAGAATTATTGATAAAAATGTTTCTCCTGTAAAGGATGTAAATGAGCCTATAAATAATTCTGAAAATGAACCAAAAAAAAATATAAATGATGAACCAAAGGAAAATTTAAATGATGAACCAAAGGAAAATTTAAATGATGAACAACCAAAAAATGTGGAAAATGAACCATCAAAAAATTCAGAAGATCCCAATTTAGAAAAATATTCTAATGTTATTAAAGATACTTTAAATGATTTAAAAGATAATATAGATGTTAAACAAGCTGAAAAAATTAATGCGTATTTATTAAGTTTATTAAATAAAAAGAAGAAAAAAAAAGTAAAAGAAAAAGAAAATGAAAAAGAAAAAGAAAAAGAAAATGAAAATGAAAAAGAGAAAGATAAAGAAATAGACAAAGAAAATGATAAAGACAAAGAAAATGATAAAGATAAAGAAAAAGAAAAAGACAAAGAAAATGAAAATAAAGAAAAACCAGAGAATTTAGATGAATATAATCAAGTATTATTAGATAAATTAGATGAAATAAGAAATTTAAACAAAGAAAAAGAAAAAAAAAATTTAGAAAAATATGGAGACACAATTCAAGAAAAATATGATGAATTAAAGACAATAATAGATAATAAAATGGCAGAAAGAATACAAGAATTTTTTAGAGAAATATTAAAAAAATTACAGAAAAAAAATTTAAATGACCCAACTAAAAGTAAAGAATTTCTGAATGAAAAAAAAGAAGATCCAACAAAAAATTTAAAAGCTCCAAACATTAAAAAAGATATTCCAAAAGAAAAAAAAGATGAAACAAGTGGAGTTGTTCTTGATAAAAATAGAGTAGAAAAAATTCAAGATTTTTTAAAAAATAATTTAGATAAAGAAGAAGAAGAAAATCCAGAAAAACCAAAAGATAAAATTGATGAAGATTTAAAAAAAAAATATGATGAAATAAAAGATTTAGAAAATAAAAGAAGCACAGGTAAATCCGGTGAGCTGTTAAAAAGAAAATACTCTGAAGTTTCTAAAATTTTGGAAATGAAAATGGCAAAAAGAATTCAAATTTATTTAAAAAGAAAATTAAAAAAAAGATTGATTGAAAAAAATAAAGAACAAGAAAATTTAGATAAATATGGTGATGTTATATTAGATACTTTTAATGATGTTGTAAAAAAAAATGATAAAAGAAAATTTGAAAAAATGAATTCTTTATTATTAGAAGAATTAAAAAAAAATAATGACCCAGAAAATAAAAATATAGATAAATATAATGAAGCTTTATTAGAAAAATATAATGAAATTAAAAATTTAGAAAGACTAAATGACCCTGAAAAATATGGTGAACAAATTAAAGAAAAATATAATGAAATTAAAGAAATTGTAGATCATAAAATGGCAAATAGAATTCAAAAGTATTTAAGAGATAAAATTTATAGATGGAAAAATAAAATATTTAAACAACCAAGTAAAGTAGAAGATAATAAAAATTATAAAGATAATGAAAATATTAATAAAGATAATAAAGATGATAATAAATATAATAATAAAGATGATAAAGATGAAGATGAAAAAATTAACAAAGATAATAAAGATGATAATGAAAATATTAACAAAGATAATAAAGATGATAATGAAAATATTGATAGAGGTAATAAAGATGATAATATATATAATAATAAAGGTAATAAAGATGATGAAAATATTAATAAAGAGAATAAAGATGATAATAAATATAATAATAAAGGTAATAAAGATAATGAAAATATTAATAAAGATAATAAAGATGATAATGAAAATATTAAGAAAGATAATAAAGATGATAATGAAAATATTAATGAAGATAATAAAGAGGATAATAAATATAATAATAAAGATGATAATAAAGATAATTATTTATCAGATGAAAAAATCAAAGAAAACGAAAAAATGATAGAACCAATTAAAGATGAAAAAATAAAAAAATATTTATCAAAAGAATTAAATCAAGATCCTTCAAATAAAAATCCAAATAATCCTTTAAATAAATATGATAATATGATAAAAAAAGAGTTAGATGATATAAATAGATTAAAAGAAAATGGTGACTTAGAAGAATATGGTGAAGAAATTAAAAAAAAATATGAACAAATTCAAGCATTTGTTATTCATAAAATGTCAGATATAATTAAACAATTTTTGAGGAAAATATTATTAAAAATAAAAAAGGCATCTAATAATAAATTTCCAAAAGATGATAATAATAATAATAATAATTTAAATGATAATAAAGAAAAAAGGGATGATGAAAATAATAAAAATAATTTATTGGAACAAAATCCTAATGTAGAAAAATATGGTGATGTTTTATTGGAACAATATGCTGAAGTGAAAAAGAAATTAGATAAAAAAAGAGAAGATAAAATAAAAGAATATTTAGATAAAGAATCAGAGAAATTACCAGATAAAGAAAATTACAAAGAATATTATGAAATTACAAAAGAAAAATATAATGAAATTAAAAAGAAAATAGAAAATGATGAAGCTAGAAAAATTCAAAAATATTTGAAAGATAAATTAAATAAAAAAGTTAATAAAGAAGAAGATGAAAATAATTTAAATAAACATGGAGATTTAATAAAAGAAACTCTTGATGATGTGAAAAAAACTGTAGATGATAAAAAAGCAGAAAAAATCCAAAAATATTTGAAAGATAAATTAAATAAAAAAGAAAATAAAGAAGAAGATAATAATAATTTAAATAAACATGGAGATTTAATTAAAGAAACTCTTGATGATGTGAAAAAAACTGTAGATGATAAAAAAGCAGAAAAAATTCAAAAATATTTAAAGGATAAATTAAATAAAAAAGAAAATAAAGAAAATGAAGAAAACAATAAATTTTCTGATAAAGAAAAGAAAGATAAAAAAGAAGCAGAAATAATTCAAGAATATTTAAAAAGTAAATATGAAAAGAAGAAAAGTAAAGAAATAATAAATAAAAATGAATCTGAAGAAGAAACAAGAATTAAAGGATATGCCAATAATAATCAAAATAAAGATAAAGATAAAGACAAAGATAAAGAAAAAATGAATGATGAAGAAGCAAAAAAAATACAAGAATATTTAAAAAATCAATTAGAAAAGAAAAAAAGTAAAGAATTAGAAAATAATAATAAACCCAACAATAAATTTAATAAAAATGAAAATAAAAACAATAAAACAAATGATAATTTTAATGAAGATAATAAAAAGAAACCCCATGTATCAAATAATAAAGAAGATTTTGAGAATAATATACAAAGTCCTAAAAATGAAGAAGAAAATAAAAATTATGATAATAAAAAATCTAATTTAAATAAAGACAATCAGAAAAAATATCCAAATAACGAAGATAACAAATATCCTGATTCAAAAAATGAATTTCCTAATTCAAATAATGAGACTCCTGAAAAAAATGATGAAAATATAAGGAAAAAAAATCCTGAATCAAATGAAGATAAATTCAGAGACAATGAAAATATTAAAAAAAAATATCCAAAAAATAATGAAGATAATAAATATTCAGATGAGAATAATTCAAAATATGTTAAACCTAATGAAAATAATGAAAATTCAGAAAATATAAAGAGAAAATTTCCAAAATCTAATGATGATAATAATGAAGATAAGAAATATTCAGATAATGATAATTCAAGTAAACAATTTCCTAAATCAAATAAAGAAGATTTAGATGATGAAAATATAAAAGAAAAATATCCTGATTCTCAAAAAGAAAGAGATGAATTTTCAAATAATGAAGAAAATAAAAGGAAAAAAAATCTTAAAACAAATGATAGTGAAAATCCAGATAATGAAAAATCAAAACCTAAATCAAATAAATTTAATGAAAAAAATGAATTTAATAATGAGAATATTGGAAGAAATCATCCAAAAGAAGATAATCAATATCCAGATAATGAAAATATAAGGAAAAATTATCCAGAAAACAATGAAAATATAAGGAATTATCCTAAATCAAATGATAGTAAGAATGTAGACAATGAAAAACCAAAAGATCAATCTAATAATTACAATGACAATATTGAATTTAACAATGAAAATATAAGGAAAAAACATCCACAATATAAAGAAGAAGATAATGAATATTCAAATAATGAAAATTCAAGAAAACAATATCCTAAAAATAATGAAAATGAAAATCCAGATAATGAAAATATAAAGAAAAAATATCCTAAAAATAATGAAGAAAATGAATACCCAGATAATGAAAAGATAAAGAAAAAATATCCTAAATCTAATGAAGAAAATGAATCCCCAGATAATGAAAATATGAAGAAAAAATATCCTAAAAAGAATGAAGAAGAATATGAATTCCCAGACAATGAAAATATAAAGAAAAAATATCCTAAATCTAATGAAGAAAATGAATCCCCAGATAATGAAAATATAAAGAAAAAATATCCTAAAAAGAATGAAGATGATAACGAATTCCTTGATAAAGAAAATATAAAGAAAAAATATCCTAAAAAAAATGAAGATGATAATGAATCCCCAGATAATGAAAATACAAAGAAAAAATATCCTAAAAATAATGAAGATGATAACGAATTCCCTGATAAAGAAAATATAAAGAAAAAATATCCTAAAAATAATGAAAATGATAATGAATCCCTAGATAATGAAAATATAAAGAAAAAATATCCTAAAAATAATGAAGAAAATGAATACCCAGATAATGAAAATATAAAGAAAAAATATCCTAAAAAAAATGAAGAAGAAAATGAATACCCAGATAATGAAAATTCAAGAAAACAATATCCTAAAAAGAATGAAGAAAAAAATGAATCCCCAGATAATGAAAATATAAAGAAAAAATATCCAAAAAAAATGAAGAAAAATATAAATATAAAGATAAAAAAATTATAAGGAAAAAACACCCACAATATAATGAAGAAGATAATGAATATTCAAATAATGAAAATTCAAGAAAGGAATATCCTAAAAAAAAAGAAGAAAATGAAAATCCAGATAATGAAAATATAAAGAAAAAATATCCTAAAAAAAATGAAGAAGATAATGAATCCCC
>JAEEGI010026945.1_pt1 | contig 11038 bp, 6 predicted proteins | sample 8958751 | NCBI WGS metagenome assembly JAEEGI01 (sample SAMN16246545, study PRJNA631951) | gut metagenome | biome: gut microbiome; feature: rumen; material: KS-attached | host: Bos | place: Iran: Karaj | collected 2018-10 | reverse complement strand
GCCAACGCAGGTTTGTGCGACGGCGGGCATCTAAGGCCACGCTTTCCATCAGCAGGCCGAGCACCTCGCGCACGCTCCTTTTCTTGTCGCAATGTGTCTTCAGGTAAGGCGACCTCCCCTCCAGATACACCCTTTTGTTCACTTCCAGCATCATCGATTGATAACTTTTCGCATACTCTAGGCAAGGTGTTGGCAAGGTGTTGGCAAGATGTAGGCATACTCAACCATACCCTTTGAGTATGGCTAGAGCGAAGGAAGGACGAGAGAAGAGTGAGGGAAAAGCCTGGTAGAAATATGCCAAGATAGACTTGTGGGGAGGCGCTTTTTTTATGCCTTCACAAAATGAAGTGGTTAGTCCCACTAACCAGTTGAGTCGATGGTGTTTTTGTAATAATTTAATAATCATTGATTTAATATCCAATTCAACTTGACCTTTGCATTTGCAAATCAAAAGTTGCTATATTTGTAGGCTATTTTTCAGAGTATGCCGAAAGAGAAAACAACAAAGTCCAAGAAGACCGAAGAGATAGGCACCAGCCGCGAACTATACAATTTCTTGTTCGAGGCTTGCAATATCATCCGCGGTCCCGTGTCGCAGGATGCCTTCAAGGAATATATCACCCCACTTTTGTATTTCAAACGCATCAGCGATGTGTATGACGAAGAGACGCAGGCCGCATTGGACCTGTCGGACGGTGACGAGGAATTCGCTGCGTTGCCAGAGCAGCATCGCTTTGTGATTCCTGAAGGCTGCCATTGGGAGGATGTGCGCCAGCGTTCCGTGGATATTGGCAGCGCCATCATCGGTGCCATGCGTCAGATTGAGTTGGCCAACCCCATGACGCTTTATGGCGTGCTCAGCGTGTTCTCGACCGCCAACTGGAGCAACAAGAATGTATTTAGCGACGAGAAATTGCGCGATTTGATTGAGCACATGAGCAAACGCCGCCTCGGCAACAACGATTATAATGCCGACCTGATGGGCGATGCCTACGAGATGCTGCTGAAGAAGTTTGCCGACCTCTCAAAAGCCAAGGCGGGCGAGTTCTATACACCGCGTCCTGTGGTGAGGCTCTTGGTGCGCATACTCGACCCCAAGCCGGGTGAGACCGTCTACGACCCTGCGTGCGGATCGGGAGGTATGCTTATCGAGGCTGTCCATCACATGAAGAACGACGCCCAATGCTGCGGCTCCATCTTCGGACAGGAAAAGAATGTGACGAATGCAGCCGTGGCCAAGATGAACCTCTTCTTGCATGGCGCCAATGACTTTAACATCATGTGTGGCGACACGTTGCGCGACCCTAAAATCCTGCAAAACGAGCACATCGCCCACTTCGACTGCGTGATAGCCAACCCACCGTTTTCGCTGAAAAACTGGGGTGCCGAGGCTTGGAAGACCGACCGCTATGGGCGCAATCTTTGGGGCACACCACCCGAGACCATTGGCGACTTTGCCTGGCTTCAGCACATGGTGAGCAGCATGCGTAGCCTCACAGGCCGTTTGGCGGTGGTGTTGCCGCAAGGCGTGCTGTTTCGAGGCAATGAGGAAGCCAAAATCAGGGAAGAACTGGTGAAGCACGACTATGTGGAAGCCATCATCACCTTGGGCGACAAACTTTTTTATGGCACTGGACTCTCGCCCTGCCTGCTGATCATCCGTGACCGCAAACCCGAAGCACACCAAGGCAAGGTGCTGATGATTGACGGCTCGAAGATTCTGACCCCTCAACGCGCTCAAAACATCTTGAGCGATGACGACATTGACGAGTTGTATCGCCTCTATACTGCCTATCACGAAGAGGAAGACAAGTCCATCGTGGTAAGCCTGGCCCAGATAGCCGAGAAGGGATACGACCTCTCGCCCAACAAATATGTGAAATACCACAAGGAAGCGGTGAAGCCTTATGCCGAGGTGCTGGCCGAGTTTAAGGCAGCTTATCAGCAGATGGTGGACGCCGAAGCCAAGTTCCGTGAAATCCTTAACCGTGAAGCCGTATGACACAACAGATTAGTTTAGACGAATTGGAGCGATACCTCTGGCAGGCGGCTGTCGACCTCAGGGGACAGATTGATGCTGCGGCATACAAGGACTATATCTTCCCGTTGGTCTTCTTCAAGCGCATTTGTGATGTGCGCGACGAGGAGTACCAGCATTATGTTGACGAAGGCGGCGAGGAGTATGCCGAGATGATGATACAAGACTCGCCCATACAGATTCCCGAGGATGCGCATTGGAGCAAGGTCTTCAATGTGACCGAGAACATTGGACAGGCCTTGGTGGATGCCTTCCGCCAGATTGAGAATGCCAACCCAGGCAAGAAGATTGACGACCGCATCGTGGGTGGCTTGGAGGGCATCTTCGGCGACAAGGCCATTTGGACCAACAAAAACAAGATGCCTGATGCCACCATCCGCAACCTGCTGAACAGTTTCAATAAGCTCACGCTCTCGTTGGCGGCTTGTCCTGCCGACGAGATGGGCACAGGCTATGAATACCTGATTGGCAAGTTTGCCGACGATGCGGGCCACACAGCGCAAGAGTTCTACACCAACCGTACCGTGGTTGAGCTGATGGCTGAGATACTGCAACTGCAACCCCACGAAAGCATCTACGACCCCACCTGCGGCTCGGGCGGCATGTTGATTAAGTCGCTCACCTATCTGAAGGACAAGGGCGAAGAATGGCGCGATGTGAAGGTCTTTGGGCAGGAAATCAATGCGGGAACGGCGGCCATTGCCCGAATGAACCTGTATCTGCATGGCATCCACGATTTTTCGATTGTAAACGATGATACATTAGAACGCCCAGCATTCACCAAAGGCGGTAGAGTGCAGCAGTTTGATGTGGTGCTTGCCAATCCGCCGTATTCCATTAAGACATGGAACCGCGAGGCGTTTGAGCATGACAAATATGGGAGATGTTTCTTGGGCGTGCCACCACAAGGGCGTGCTGATTATGCTTTCTTCCAACACATTCTTGCTTCGATGAGCCCGAGTTGCGGGCGGTGTGCAATCCTTTTTCCTCATGGTGTGTTGTTTAGGAAAGAAGAATTGGAGTTGAGGAGAAAGCTTGTAGAAGCTGACTTGATTGAATGTGTGATAGGTATTGGTAGGAATTTGTTCTTTAATTCCTGCATGGATGCTTGTGTTGTAATTTGCCGAACAGATAAAAAAGAAAGAAAAGGCAAAGTCCTTTTTATTGATGCTAAAGAGGAAGTGACACGAAAGAACGCTGAAAGTTTTCTTGAAAAGAAGCATATTGAAAAGATCAAACAAGCTTATCAAGAATTCACGGATGTTGAAAAGTTTGCCAAAGTTGCAACTACAAAGGAGATTCTTGATAACAAGAGTAAACTAAGCATTGCACTTTATGTCAAAAACAACAAGTACAATTCAGCTGACGAGCTTGACCTTGATGAATGTTCTGAGCAGTGGATTGATTCAAGTGAAGACCTCAGCCAAGCTATTGTTGAACTGATAAAAATGATTGAGGCATGAAGATAAGTGACATAGCAGAAGTTATAAATGAGACTGTGAAAGAGCCCTCCAAGTCTGGAATAGATGTGTTTGTGGGGTTAGAACATTATGACATTGCCGAGCCCGTCATTAAAAGATTTGGTAGTACGCAAATGCTTTCCACCGCTGCCAAGGTTTTTAAGAAAGGTGATGTGCTTATAGCAAGACGTAATGTGTATCTGCAAAGAGCTGCGATGGCACCTTTTTCAGGCCTGACTTCAGGCGATTCTATAGTATTGAGAGTGAAAGACAATTTTGACACAAAAGAGACCGATTATGAAACGATGTCAAAGTTGTTGCCTTTTATACTAAACTCCATTGATTTTTGGGATTATGCCAACACTAACGCTGATGGAACAATGTCGAAAAGGCTTTCGCCGGCATTACTTTTAGACTATGAATTTGACCTTCCCTCAATAGAAGAGCAAAAACTCCGTGCAGAAAAACTTTGGGCCGCTTACGAAGTGAAGCAGTCCTATTTGAAGATGATAAAGGCCACCCAGGAAATGGTACAATCGCAATTTATCGAGATGTTTGGGAATAGTGAAACCAATGCCAAGAATTACCCTATTAAGAAGATTGGTGATTTTGCGGATTGCTTTGCAGGAGCAACTCCAAGTACAAAGATTTCTGCTTACTGGGATAATGGTAAAATACCTTGGATGAGTTCAGGAGAGGTTCATAAAGGAAGAGTAAAAGACACTGATGCAAAAATATCACAGCAAGGATATGATGGGTGCAGCACTAAGATGGTTCCTATTCATTCTGTTGTAATAGCTCTTGCTGGACAAGGAAAAACGCGAGGAACGGTTGCCATTAATGATATTGAGTTATGTACTAATCAATCTTTATGTGCAATAGTTCCCAATGAAGAAGTAAACTACGAATACCTTTATCATAATCTAAAAGGAAGATATAAGGAATTACGTTCTATGTCTGGTGATGTTGATGGAAGAGGTGGATTAAACTTGAAACATATTCAAAGTATAAGGATTGTTGTGCCACCAATGGAAGAACAACTAAAGTTTGTATCCATTGCTCAACAAGCCGATAAATCAGAGTTTGAACTACGAAAATCAATTGACGCGATAGATGCTGTCATCAAGAGTTTGATCAACAGCTGAGAATAAATTGGTCACAGGTTAATTAAATCACCAAAGCATATAACAATATGATTGACAATTTAATTAATGAGATAGAACAGGCAATGCTTCCCATTCTCGATAATGGGCAGCTGAGCCAGTTGCGCAAGGTGCTGGAATACACCTTCCGCAACATTTCTGTGACCGAAAAGGAATCCATGAATGCCGAAAGCAGCAACCAAGTCCTTGTTGAGAACTTTGTTGCAGCCAAAAAGGTGGAAGGGTGCTCCGAGAAATCCATTTCCTATTACAAGAGCACCATCATCAACGCGCTTGTCAAGATTGACAAAGAGGTTATCCATGTCACTACTGACGACCTGCGCAATTACTTGAATGTATATCAAGAGACGAGTGGAGCCAGCAAGGTGACGGTCGATAATATCCGACGCATCTTGTCGAGCTTCTTCTCTTGGCTTGAGGAAGAGAACTATATCGTGAAAAGTCCCGTGCGGCGCATTCACAAAGTGAAAGTAGGAAAGACCGTCAAGGAAACCTATACCGACGAGGCTTTGGAGCAAATGCGCGACCATTGCACAACAACGCGCGACCTTGCTTTGATTGACCTGTTGGCATCTACGGGAATGAGGGTTGGAGAGTTGGTGAGGCTCAACAAGAGCGATATTGATTATCAGAACCGTGAATGTATCGTTACGGGCAAGGGTGACAAGCAGCGCAAGGTTTACTTTGATGCCCGTACCAAGATACATCTTAAAAAATATGTGGAAAGCCGGACGGACAGCAATGAAGCCTTGTTTGTGTCGCTTCTGGCGCCGAACGACCGCCTTCAGATCAGTGGTGTTGAAATCCGTCTGCGCCAACTTGGTCGTGAATTGAACATTCCCAAGGTGCATCCACACAAATTCCGTCGCACCCTCGCTACCATGGCCATCGATAAGGGCATGCCTATCGAACAAGTCCAGCATCTGCTTGGTCATCAAAGTCTCGATACTACATTGCAATATGCAATGGTGAATCAGAATAATGTCAAGTTGTCTCACCACAAATTCATTGGATAGGATGTCGCAATTTATCGAGATGTTTGATTTTGAAAACAATTCTCACAATTGGCCAATGATGAGTTTTTGTGAGTTTGCTTCACTTGATTGCACAATGACAACGGATTATGATTATTATGCTGATTATCCACATATAGGCATTGATAGTATAGAACAGAATACTGGTAGACTATTAGGTTATAGGACGGTCAAAGAAGATAATGTAAAGAGTGGGAAATATATTTTTACATCAAAGCATATCATTTATAGCAAAATACGTCCTAACCTCAACAAGGTTGCTACACCAGACTTTGACGGGTTATGCTCAGCAGATTCCTATCCCATACTTGCTAATGAAGAAATCACAAGCAAGGATTTTTTGGCATATTTAATGCGGTCTGAAGTTTTTCTAAGATACATTGTACCTCTAAGCAACCGTACAGGGATGCCGAAGGTTAATAGAGAACAAGTGGAAGCTTTCTTGTGTCCAATACCTCCAAAAAAGGAGCAGAACAAGTTTGTTTCCATTTATCATCAAGCCGACAAATCAGAGTTTGGCGATTCCAAATCGCAATTTATCGAGATGATTAAGGGCAAGCAACCGAATGGTAAAATCCGGGATTTGGTGGATACGAACATTAAGAGCGTGAAGAAGACGCATGATGTAGATGATGCCATCGAATACATCGACATTTCTTCCATAGATTCTGTGAGTCGATCTATATCTGAAACAACTAATTATGTTGTTAAATCAGCCCCGTCGAGAGCGCAGCAATGTGTGGAATATGGAGATATTCTTGTTTCAACAGTAAGGCCGATAAATAGAAATATAGCTGTAGTGACCAAAGAATCCCCGAATCTTGTTGCTTCAACAGGATTCTGTGTTTTACGACCCAAAGAGGAGGAATATAGGGAATATTTGCTGTCTGTTGTTTTAACAGATAAATACACGCAAAAGATGTGTGATAAAGCAAGTGGAGGGTTGTATCCTGCAATAAACAATGGTGACGTGCTTTCATACGAAGTCTTTATTCCTGATAAAGAAATGTTGACTAAGATTTCCACCATTTATCATCAAGCCGATAAATCAGAGTATGAACTTCGCTCGAAAATTGACGCTATAGACAATGACATCAAATCATTTATTAACGAAAACATGAAAAGAATAGAGTATAGATATACATTGGGAAAAAATACATTCATTATTATGGATGGTTCTATTTGCAAAGTAAATCCTATTTTTGTTTAAAAAGCTGATATTCATTATGTTTCTTTTTGCAGAGTAAATCCGAACAAATTTTTGAAAATGAAAAACCAATCTTGAAATGACATACTTTAACGAAGACAACGTAACTGAGCAGATGTGCATTGAAGTGGCCAAACAATTGGGCTACACTTATGTGGAATCATCAGAATTGCGCGATGGCGAATCAACGGTCATCGTGGATCGATTGCTGTATGAGGCACTCATTCGCATCAATAACATCACTGGGGAAGAGGCCATGACGGTTATCCATAAGGTTCGCACCCGCATTGCTGCTGGCATGGGCGGCGACATCATCACCGCTAACCAAAACTTGCGGAAACTTTTCTTCGACGAGAACAGCTTCCCCTTTGGCAAAGATGGCGAGTATGTCACTGTCAATTTCTTCGATACCAACCCGGCCACAGCGGCCAAGAACAACAGCTATGTGGTGACCAACCAATGGGAGTATCCCAAAAGCTCCTATGCTGGGGGCAAACGACTCGATGTGGTGCTGCTCATCAACGGCATCCCAATGGTGATAGGCGAGGTGAAGACCGCCGTGAAATCCAGCGTCACCTGGGCAGATGGTGCCAAGGACATCATCGACTACCAGAAGTCGGTGCCCGAGATGTTTGTACCTAACATCCTCAGTTTTGCCACCGAGGGTCGGGAACTGTATTTCGGCAGCATAGGCGCGCCATTGACAAAATGGGGTCCCTGGTTTGCCGACGAAGCACGCAAGCACGGCACTTTGGCCGATGTGAAGGCCAACCTGAAGAGCCTCATTGCCCCGCTGCGCCTGCTCGACATCTTCCGTTTCTTCTCGGTATTCACCACCGATAAGAAAACCTCCAGGAAAATCAAGGTGGTGTGCCGTTATCAGCAGTATTTTGGAGGCATGGCTATCGTCAACCGTGTGATGGACCGCACCAAGACAGGCTTGGGTCCGAAGAAGGGTTTGATTTGGCACTTCCAAGGCTCGGGCAAGTCGTGGCTCATGGTGTTTGCCTCCCAGATGCTGATGAAAAAGCAGGAGCTGAATGCCCCCACGGTAGTCATCGTCGACGACCGTCGTGACCTGCGCGCTCAGATCACGGGCGACTTCACTCGTGCCGAGATTCCGAACTTGGATTTTGCATATACGAAAGAAGAACTGAAGGCTTTCTTCCAACAAGACCAGCGTAAGATATTGATCACTACCATCTTCTTGTTTGGCGACATCAAGCAATCGCTCAACATGAGGGAGAACATCATCGTTCTGGTGGATGAGGCCCATCGCACGCAGGAAGGCGACCTTGGTGAGTGCATGCGAACGGCATTGCCCAATGCCTTCTTCTTCGGCTTGACGGGTACACCCATCAACAAGCGCGACAAGAACACCTTTAAATGCTTTGGTGCCGAGGAAGACCATGGAGGCTATATGTCGAAATACACCTTCCAAGACTCCATCGATGACGGTGCTACGCTCGAACTCAACTTCCGTGAGGTGCCCGTTCAGTTGCATCTCGATGAAGCCAACTTGCAGGCCGCGTTCGATGACATGGCGCGTGAGAACAACCTCACCGACGAAGAGAAGGACCAATTGACCCGTGGAACCAAGGTGGAGGCGTTCTTTACCTCGCCGAAGCGTATTCATGAGGTGTGCGTAAACATTGTGGAACATTACCGACAGTATGTGCGCCCCACAGGGTTGAAATGTCAGGTGGTGGTCTTCAACCGTGCTTGCTGCGTAGCCTACAAGAAAGAGCTTGACATGCTGCTGAAGGACAGCGGCGACGAGACCGCCATCGTCATGCACACCAGCGGCGATAAAGCCAATGAATACGAGGAGTATAAATTGACCGACTTCGAACAGGAGAAGCTGCTCGATAAGTTCCGCGACCCGTTGTCGCCGTTGAAGTTTGTCATCGTCACGAGCAAACTCTTGACAGGATTCGATGCCCCGATACTGCAGTGCATGTATCTCGACAAACCCATGAAAGACCACACGCTGCTGCAAGCCGTTTGCCGTACCAACCGAGTGTATGAGGCGCGCAAGAAGTGCGGAATGATTGTGGATTATGTGGGTGTCTTCGACAACTATGCCAACGCTCTCCGTTTCGACGAAGAATCGGTGAAGACGGTCATCACCAACATCAACGAAATTAAGGAAAGGATTCCGGGCTGGATGCAAGACTGCCTTGACTTTTTCCCTGGCGTCGACCGTTCGGTTGGTGGCTTCCAAGGCTTGGAGGATGCGCAAGAAAAGCTGCGTGATGAGAATGTGAAGACCCAGTTTGCGGCCCATTACCAAAGATTGCACAAAGCTTGGGAAGTGGTGGCACCCGATAAAGACATCCTGCCCTTCAAGATGGATTACATCTGGCTGAGCCAAGTGTTTGAAAGCGTGCGGCCGGTGACGAGTACGGGCAACCTGATTTGGTCCATACTCGGTCCCAAGACCATCGAACTGATACATGAGAACGTCACCTCAATTGATATTGGCGAGACCATCGAAGATTTGGTGGTCAACAGCCGCATCGTTGACGAGTGTATCAACGACGAGTCGAAGCGCAACCGCACCATCATTGAGATTCAGAAGATGCTGAAACTGCGCCTCGGCAATCAGAAGCATGCCAACTCAAAAGAGTTCAAACTACTCAGCGAAAAGCTCAGGGAGTTGCAGGAGCGTTTGCGCCAGCAACAGATTGACAGCATCCAGTTCTTGAAAGACCTCTTGGCCTTGGCCAAGGAAGTGCTCGACACGGAGCAGAAGCTGGATCAGCCCCAAGACAAGCGTCAGCAGGCAAGAGCCGCCTTGACGGAGCTCTTCGAGAGCATCAAGACGCCCGAGACGCCCATTGTGGTGGAAAACGTGGTGAACGACATCGACACGCAAGTGGTCGACATCGTACGTCGTTTCAACAACGCCTTCAAGACGATAACAGGACAGAATGAAGTTCGCAAAATGCTCCGTTCCATCCTGTGGCTGAAATACAAAATCAAGGACAACGACGTCTTTGAGAAGGCTTATAAGTATGTGGAGATGTATTATTGAGAATGTTACCCTTGCGGTGAGGGAGATCGCGGGTCTGCGCCCGCGATGACGGCAAGGGGCGCAGGTGTTGATGTTCCGTGAGAATGAGGGGCGGTGTAGCAGAGTCCTGAAAGGACGACCCTAATTCACCCCGATATGCAATGTCGGGTTTTCATGATAAGAAGGATGACAATGATAGGCTGCAGCCATAGATGCCCGCCATCGCGCATTCCAGCGCAGGCATGACATGGCTGATTCGCTCTTCTCATCTGACTTGATGACCTGGTGGCCATTTGACCAGGACCGCTTTCACGGGAATGCTGAAGTTGCTGCTCATTTACCCCATACTTCACGGTCCTGACCCCCATAGTGTTTTTGGTTCAGATATGGGTCAAAAAAAGTTGAGATATGGGTCTTAACTTTTCGTACACTCACAGCTCCCACTTCAGATGCCGTTTTTTTCGCTTCAGCAGAGGCCGGAATGAACGACCCTATCATACCCCGATATGCAATGTCGGGTTTTCATAATAAGATGGGCAGATACCTAGGTGCCGCAGCCAGAGATGCCCGCCGTCGCACAGGTCCCATGCTGGCATGACATAGCTGCTGGAGCCTAGGTAAAAAGAGAAAAATCATCCATCCCCTTGCGGGTTTGTTGAAAAGTTGTAATTTTGCGGCATAAAATACCGGTCAGGGGCTGCGTTCCAAACTACGGGGAGGTAACGGATTACATGACCGGTTTTTTTTATTGCACCTCGATCTTGTTCACGCAGTATTGGACATGCTTTCCGTCGCTTTTGATCCCAATTGTCAGTTTTATCATAAAGTTCAAATACTTCATCTCGGGATGTACAAATTCGTGATATAGGATGACATGGCTGCTGAATTCTGCCGCAGCCATAGATGCCCGCCAGCGCATAGGCCCATGCTGGCATGACATGGCTGCTGGAGCCTCGGTAAAAAGAGAAAAATCATCCATTATCTTGCGGGTTCGTGGAAAAGTTGTAATTTTGCATTGTCGTTCTGGAAGGGAGTGTCTTTCAGGTAAAATCGGCAATGAGTGCAGTCCTGTCGATTATCGGACGAATAGCCCAGTTTCATCTGGGCTTTTTTCGTAAGT
>JAEEGI010026943.1_pt1 | contig 11039 bp, 10 predicted proteins | sample 8958751 | NCBI WGS metagenome assembly JAEEGI01 (sample SAMN16246545, study PRJNA631951) | gut metagenome | biome: gut microbiome; feature: rumen; material: KS-attached | host: Bos | place: Iran: Karaj | collected 2018-10 | reverse complement strand
TTTAGGATTATAAAGCTCTATATATATTTAGTTGGGCAGCAAGAGTCTGTTATTAGCAAACAAATATATCGAAGTGGAACAAGTATAGGAGCAAACGTAGCAGAGAGCATTAATGCACAAAGTCCAGCAGATTTTGTCAGTAAACTTAGCATTGCACTGAAGGAAGCGAACGAGACTGAATATTGGTTGAAAGCGCTCTATCAAGGGAAGTTTATCGATGAGAAAGGTTTTCAGTCGTTGTTTAATGATAATGAAGAAATTATCAAGATATTGGTGAAATCCATTAAGACAATAAAAAAGAAAAGTGATGGCGAATAAGAAAACAACAGCGGTAGCAAACTCTACACTCCACACTCTAAACTCTAAACTCAATATCAACCAATGGGCAGAGGAAGACAGACCACGTGAAAAGCTTGCCGCACAGGGAGCAGAGGCATTGAGCAACGCTGAGCTGCTGGCCATCCTCATCGGCTCAGGAAATACGGACGAGAGTGCCGTGGAGCTGATGAAGCGCATCCTAAACTCATGCAACAACAGCCTGAACACCCTGGGCAAGATGAGCATTAGCGAACTGATGACGTTCAAGGGCATCGGCGAGGCAAAGGCCATCACCATCCTGGCAGCCTGCGAACTGGGCAAGCGACGCCAGCGTGAACAACCCGAGCAACGCCCGGAACTCAGCACCGCCACCCGAATGTACAACTACCTGCATCCCCGCATGCAGGACCTCGACGTGGAGGAGGCATGGGTGCTGCTCATGAACCAGAACTTCAAACTCATCAAGAGCCTGCGTTTGTCGCACGGCGGCATCACCGAAACGGCCGTCGATGTACGCCTTATCATCAAGGAGGCCGTGCTCTGCAACGCCACCATCCTGGCGCTGGCCCATAACCACCCGTCAGGCAGCATCTGTCCCAGCAGGGAAGACAATCGTCTGACACAATCTGTCAAACAGGCATGCGACGTCATGCGCATCCACTTTGCCGACCATATCATCGTCGCCGACGGCTGCTACTACTCCTACCACGAGCAGGGGAAGTGCTGACTTAGCTTAGTGCCCGGCAGGACACAAGCAACTTTTTTGGGTAAATGATTTGGAAGTGTCAATTTTAATGCCTATCTTTGCAGCAACAGTAAGACAAAGATACAATCAATAATGGAACAAGAAGAGAAGACAAAGATGGAAGAGCGCATCGTGGATGTGCTGAAAACAGTATATGACCCCGAGATTCCCGTCAACATCTACGACCTCGGCATGATTTACAAGATTGACGTGCAGGACGATGCCACCGTTGACCTCGACATGACATTCACCGCCCCCAACTGCCCTGCTGCTGACTTCATTCTGGAGGACGTACGCACAAAGTTGGAAAGCGTCGATGGCGTAAAGGGAGCCAACGTCAACCTGGTCTTCGAACCCGCATGGGACCAGAGCATGATGAGCGAGGAAGCACGTGTTGAACTGGGATTTGATTAGTGTAGAGTGACTTATGAAAAACGTTTATTTTCTTTCCGACGCCCACCTGGGCTCATGGGGCATTCCGCACGCACGGACACAGGAACGCCGACTGGTGCGTTTCCTTGACAGCATCAAGGAGAAGGCTGCCGCCATCTATCTGCTGGGCGACATATTCGACTTCTGGTACGAGTACAAATACGTGGTGCCGCGAGGCTACACACGCTTCTTAGGCAAGCTCAGCGAGCTGACCGACTCGGGCGTGGAGGTGCACTTCTTCACAGGCAACCACGACATCTGGGCCTACAACTACCTGGAACGCGAGTGTGGCGTCATACTCCACAAGCAACCCCTGACGACCGAAATCTACGGCAAGGTGTTCTTCATGGCACACGGTGACGGCATGGGCGACCCCGACAAGACCTTCAAACTGCTGCGATGGATATTCCGCAACCGACTGTGCCAGATAGCTTTCTCCACCATCCACCCCCGCTGGAGCATCTGGCTCGGGCAGACATGGGCAAAGCACAGCTACAACAAGCACAAGGAAACTGGCGTGGCACCCTACATGGGCGAAGAAAAGGAACACCTGGTACGCTACACACGGGAGTACATGCAGAGCCACCCGAACATCGACTACTACCTGTACGGACACCGGCACATAGAACTGGACCTGCAGCTCACCAAAAAGGCACGTGTCATGATACTGGGCGACTGGATTGACAAGTTCACGTACGCCGTCTTCGATGGCGAACACATGTTTTTGGAACAATACATTGAAGGCGAGAGTCGTCCTTAAGTTTTTTTAACACGGATTAGTAAACGAATAATTAAATAATCACTAAATTTGCAAGCGATTATGTATTACTACCAAAAAGACAATATTTTCAACCAATAAATAACATTAATTATGATTAAAGAGAAAATTGATCAGTTCCTTTCAGCACATGCTGCTGAACTGCCTGCAGAGGCAATGACTGAGATCCGTGAGAGACTGGAAGCTGCCGACGACAGCAAGTTTGACGAACTGAACATGCTGCAGTTCAAGAACCCCACCACCATGTTGCTGATTGCCTTCTTCCTGGGCGGTTACGGTGTTGACCGTTTCATGCTGAGCGACACCACCATGGCAATCGTAAAGCTCTGCACCTGCGGTGGTTGCGGTATCTGGGCCCTCATTGACCTGTTTTCTGCCGGCAAGCGTACTCGCGACTACAATCTGAACAAGATTAACGAGATTCTGTAATTCAATTATCTAACACGACAGAAAAACATCAAGCATCGCCCCCATCGTGCGTTGCTTGATGTTATTGTTTCATAACAACAACACGACTATGGACAGCAACACCAATATGCTGCTTGTTAACGCAGCCAAGTATTTTCCGGAAGTCAACATGCCTTCCATCCGCGAAGCGCTGGAGCACATGGAGCCGCAGAAAGCAAACATGATTCTGGCACAGGACTACAAGGATCCCACCATCGCCCTGATTATCTCGGCCATCATCGGTGCCTATGGCATTGACCGTTTCTACATCGGCGACACCATGATGGGCATCCTGAAGCTCCTTACCGCTGGTGGTTGTGGCATCTGGTGGATTATCGACATCTTCCTGATTATGGGTGCCACCAAGGAGAAGAACTACCAGAAATTCGTGCAGAGCGCGAGCTACATGTAAGCAACTGTGATAAGCCACAAGCGTCTTATCCTCGTATTTCTCATTGGCGTAGCCTACGTGCTGGTGGACATACTGACCCAGTGCGCAGGTTACGATTTTGTTGTATGCCCCTCACGCCTGGTGTACGACCTGCCCTGTGCCGGCTGTGGCGGCACACGCGCGTTCCTCTTATTATTAAGGGGGCACCCCGTCGATGCCTTCTTCATGAATCCCAACGTCTATCTGTTTCTCCCCCTCTTCCTTACCTGCGGATGGCTGTGGACCTACGACATCATCCACCACACCAACCGCCTGAACGACTGGTATGCCCGTTTCAAGCAGTGGTGCAACCGTCCCGTGGTCTATGTCCCCATACTCGTCGTCGAGGCTGTCATCTGGGGCTATAACATCTGGCGCTACCGGCACGGCATGCTATAAAAAAACGAATGGGCAACACCCCGTCGGCATCACCCATTCGCATTGACTTTAAGCCTGTCAGTATTTGCTTACTTCAGCAGGTTCATGGTGTCTGTGGCAATCATCAGCTCCTCGTCGGTCGGGATGACAACCACCTTCACCTTCGAGTCGTCTGCCGAGATGACAGCCTCCTCACCACGTACCTTGTTCTTCTCTTCGTCGAACTTCACGCCAAGGAACTCCAGACCCTTGCAGACCTCCGAGCGCATGCTTATCTGGTTCTCGCCGACACCAGCCGTGAAGACGATGACATCCAGTCCACCCATGGCTGCAGCATAGGCACCAATGTACTTCTTGATACGGTAGAAATACATGTCCTGAGCCAGTTTGGCCTTCGGGTCACCGTTCTTGGCGGCATTCTCCACGTCACGCATGTCGCTGCTGCCACCCGTCAGACCGGCAACACCGCTCTTCTTGTTGAGCAGATTCGACATGCCGTCTGCATCCAGGCCTAACTTCTTCTCGAGGAACGTCACCGCACCGCCGTCGATGTCACCAGCACGGGTACCCATGACGAGACCTTCCAGCGGGGTAAGACCCATGGAGGTGTCAATGCACTTGCCATCGACCACAGCAGCAATACTACCGCCATTGCCTACGTGGCAGGTCACCATCTTCGTGCCCTCTGCGGGAATGCCGAGGAACTCACAGGCACGGGCCGACACATAGCGGTGGCTGGTACCGTGGAAACCATAGCGGCGCACGCCGTACTTCTCGTACAGCTCGTAGGGAATGGCATACATATAAGCCTTGGGAGGCATGGTCTGGTGGAAGGCTGTGTCGAATACGCCTACCTGGGGCAGACCGGGCATGAGTTCTTTCACGGCATTCACACCCTTCAGGTTTGCAGGATTGTGCAACGGAGCCAGGTCAGAACACTCCTCAAAAGCCTTCAGCACCTCGTCGGTCAGGATGACGGACTTGTTGAACTTCTCGCCGCCATGCACCATGCGGTGGCCTACGGCATCAATCTCGTCAAGGCTCTTGATGACACCGATTTCCGGGTCGGTCAGCAAGGAGAAGATGAACTTCACACCCTCGGTATGTTCGGGGATGTCATGCATAATCTGCTTCTTCTCGCCGTTAGCCAGCTTCACTTTCACAAAGGCACCGTCCAAGCCCACACGCTCAGCGCCACCCGATGTCATCACACTCTTGTCGTCCATGTTGTACAGGGCATACTTAATAGAGGACGAACCACAGTTAAGAACTAATATTTTCATGCTTTCTTGATTTTTGAATTACGAATTTTGAATTACGATGTGTTGCGCTGGAAGCGCAAGTATGAATTTTGAATTATGATGTGGAGGGCTGCCGCATTTTCTTGGTTATTGTTGTCAAGAGTTTCTTGAGTTCCTCGCAGTCAGCAAAGATTGAGTCAAACTGTCGCTTTTAGCGCAACACATCAACCCTCATACTTCAACCTTCAACCTTTTGCATCCATTGCCTGACAGGCTGTAATAGCAACCAGATAGTAGATATCCTCGACGGAACAGCCACGGGAGAGGTCGTTCACCGGACGGGCAATACCCTGGAGGATAGGACCGATGGCGATGGCGTCACCCAAGCGTTGTACGAGCTTATAGGCAATATTACCCACTTCGAGATTCGGGAATACCAGCACATTGGCGTTACCGGCAATGTCAGAACCGGGAGCCTTCTTCGAGCCTACACTGGGAACGAGGGCGGCATCGGCCTGCAGCTCACCGTCAATCTTCAGCGACGGGTCAAGTTCCTTGGCCAGCTTCGTAGCCTCAATGACCTTGTCAACCACCTCATGGGTAGCACTACCCTTCGTCGAAAAGCTCAGCATGGCCACGCGGGGGTCAGCAAAACCGGCCACCGACTTGGCGGTCTGTGCCGTGCAGACGGCAATCTGCGAGAGCTGGTTGGCATCGGGCATGGGCGTTACGGCTACGTCGCCGATAACCAGCACGCCATTCTCGCCATACTCAGGCTTCTGCGTAATCATCAGCATGGCACCGCTGACGCAGGTGATGCCAGGGGCACACTTGATAATCTGCAGGGCAGGACGCAGCGTCTCGCCTGTCGTTGACAAGGCTCCGCTAATCTGTCCGTCAGCACCCTCGGTCTTGATAATCATACAGCCCAGGTAAAGCGGGTCCTTCACCAGTTCGCGGGCCTTCTCAATGGTCATGCCTTTTTTCTCACGCAGCTTTGTCAGCAGCTGTGCATACTCCTCGCTCTTCTCGCAGTTCAGCGGGTCAATAAGCGTGGCCTTGTCAATGTTGGTCAGGCCACACTTCCCTGCCAGTGCATGTACCTTTTCAGGATTACCGATAAGAATCAGGTCGGCAATGTCCTCAGCCAACACACGGTCGGCAGCTCTCAGTGTACGCTCCTCCTCAGCTTCGGGGAGCACGATGCGCTGCTTGTTACTCTTAGCACGCGCAATGATCTGTTCGATTAAACTCATAGTTTGTTGTATGTTATTGTTTAAAGTATGTTCGCCATCTTGATGGCAAAGTTACGGAAAAATATCGGGAATCATGGATGAATAAGGATAAAAAATCAAAAATTCTCCGATAACGATTTCATAGCCTTTCCTTATGCCAGTTCCTGTGTCAGGATGCTCTCCAGCGCCTCTGCCGTGAGTCGCAGGCGGAACTCACCCTTCACGGCCACCGATATGCCACCTGTTTCCTCGCTGACCACGATGACCACGGCATCGCTTTCCTGCGACATTCCCATCGCAGCGCGATGGCGCAAGCCCAGCTCCTTCGGAATGTCAAGGTTATGACTTACCGGCAGGATGCACCCCGCAGCCTTGATGCGCCGTTGGGAAATAATCATCGCACCATCGTGTAGCGGCGAGTTCTTGAAGAAGATGTTTTCTATCAGTCGCTGATTCACACTGGCATCTATCTGGTCGCCTGTACGGACAATGTCGTCCAACGGCATGGTACGTTCCAGGACGATGAGTGCTCCTTCGCGCCGCTTGCTCATATTCATGCATGCCATGACCAATGGCATCAGCATCTTTTTCTGCTCAACAGCGTCCGGTGCATCGCCGTGCCCCAACGTCATGAACCGGCGCAACGAACGCATACGCCGGTGCATACCGACATTATAGAAGAACTTACGGATATCCTCAGCAAAAATCACGATGAGTCCGATGACACCGACGCTCACCAACTTGTCCATGATGGAGCCTAAGAGTTTCATCTCCAGAATCTGGGACACGACAAGCCACATGACCACGAACATCATGATGCCGATAAACACGTTCAGTGAACGCGACTCCTTCATCAGCCGATAGGCATAGTACAACAGCACTGCCACCAGGACGACGTCAATGATGTCCTTCCATCCAAAGTCTATTAATTCAAACACCCTTTAATTATTTACAATTTAACTATTTACAATTTCATCGCGCTCACTATCTGCACACACTCCACGGCCTCCTTCACATCGTGTACCCGCAGGATGCTTGCCCCGCGTTCCAGCGCCATCGTGTTCAGCACCGACGTACCGTTCAGGGCCTCTTCAGGCTTCGAGTCCAGCAGTTGCCACACCATTCTTTTCCTCGACACGCCTACCAGCACGGGCAGTTCCAACAACTGCAACTGATTCAGGTCACGTAGGATGGCATAGTTGCCTTCCAGCGTCTTGCCGAAGCCGAAGCCGGGATCGACAATGATGTCCTTCTGTCCGTAGTCGCGCAAGTTCTGCACGTCACGCGCCAGTTCGCGTAGCATCGTCGGCATATCAGCCGCCCGTGACATCAAGATGTAAGGAACCCCCAGTCGGGCCACCGTCCGGAACATCAGCCGGGGAGTGGTTTGGGGGGATTGCTGGGCGGAGTCTCCTACGTCATTGATGATGTCAACACCAAATTCCTCAACAGCCATGCGAGCCACTGACGGACGGAACGTATCAACGCTTACCACGCTGTCAGGCACCGCCTTTTTCACCACGGGCAACGCCATTCGCAAGCGTTCCATCTCCTCTGCTTCGGAGACAGGCTCGCTGTCTGGCCGTGTAGAACAGGCTCCCACATCGATGATGTTGCCGCCCTGACCTACGATTTCCCTAGCGCGTCGGGCAATGGAGTCCTCGCTCTCTGCCCGCGAACCGGCATAGAATGAGTCAGGCGTCACATTCAGGATGCCCATCACCAGAGGCACGTTCAGGTCCATCAGACCGCCGCTTATATTTAATGTATAGTTCATACTGCGTACAAAGGTACACATTTTAGCGAAGAGCGAAGAGCGAAGAGTAAATAATTTATGGTTGGCGGGCTTTTTTTGTGTTTTTTTATTCTTTGTTACTTATTTTATTTGTAACTTTGTGGCTGTTTTTCAATTAAGTAATATGGATATCAAAGAGCTATACCAGCTATATCAGCAACACCCGTGCATCACCACGGACTCGCGCAACTGCCCCGAGGGCAGCATTTTCCTCGCCCTGAAAGGTGAGAAGTTTGACGGCAACCAGTATGCGCTGCAAGCCCTTGAGAAAGGCTGCGCATACGCCATTGTAAGTGAAGAGTTTAGAGTGAAGAGTGAAGAATTTGCTACCGCACCAGGGAAAAGTGCAGCAGAAGAAACTTCGGTGGCAGCAAACGCTCAACTCTACACTCTAAACTCTAAACTAATAAGAGTAAACGACACGCTCCAGACCTTCAAGGACCTCGCCCGCGAACACCGCCGCCAGTTCGACATCCCCATCGTCGGCATCACCGGCACCAACGGCAAGACGACCACCAAGGAACTCGTGGCCGCCGTCCTTGCCACCCAATACAACGTCATGGCAACCGAAGGAAACTTCAACAACGACGTCGGCGTGCCCAAGACCCTGTTCCGGCTGAACAAGGAGCACGACATTGCCGTTGTGGAGATGGGAGCCTCCCACCCCGGCGACATCAAGACGCTCGTGGAGACGGCAGAGCCTACCTGCGGACTCATTACCAACGTGGGACGTGCCCATCTGCAGGGCTTCGGCTCCTTCGAGGGCGTCTGTAAGACCAAGGGAGAGTTGTACGATTTCCTGACACAGCGTGACCTGCCCCTCTTCGTCAACCGCGACAATGAGCACCTGATGAAGATGATCACCACTCACCCATCACCACTCACCGCTCACCTCTCACCCGACATCTACTATTACGGGCAGAGCGACTCTCCCGACATCCTCATACGTGGCGAGGTCATTGCCTGCGACCCCTTCCTGCGTTTCCGCTGGCGCGAGCAGGACAGCGATGCCGGCTACCAGAGCGAATGGATGGAGGTCAGCACCCACCTCATCGGTGCCTACAACCTCGACAACATCCTCGCTGCCATCACTGTGGGCTACGTCAATAACGTGCCCTTCGACGACATCAACCGCGCCATCGCCGACTACACGCCCAAGAACAACCGTTCGCAGATGACCGTCACCGAACACAACCATCTTGTCGTCGATGCCTATAACGCCAACCCCACCTCGATGAAGGCCGCCATCGACAACTTCCGGCTGATGCAGGTCAGTCCCAAGATGGTCATTCTCGGACAGATGGGCGAGCTGGGCGACGTCAGTCAGGAGGAGCACCAACGCATTGTCGATATGTTGCGTGAAGCCCAGTTCGACCAGGTATGGCTCGTGGGCGACGAATGGAAAGAGACCACAGCGGCAGCCAATGCCTCACTCTTCGCAGACGTCGAAGCAGCAAAAGAGACCATTCGTAACGAACAACCTCATGACTACTATATCCTCATTAAGGGCAGCAATGCTGTCAGACTCTACGAGTTGCCGGAATTGTTATAAAGGCAAGAAAGCATACGGCTTATTAGGATAGAGGTAAAGGAACGGGAAAGGATTAAAAAAAGTTAAACAGGGAAGGGCAGAAGTAAATTCTTCCCTCTTCGCTCTTCGCTCTTCACTTTTTTTTCGTACCTTTGCAGCCGCTTACGAGAAAATCATGAGCAATCGGGATGTAGCGCAGTTGGTAGCGCACTACGTTCGGGACGTAGGGGTCGGGCGTTCGAGTCGCCTCATCCCGACCAATAGGGAAAGAGAAGAGGGCCGTAGGCTTCTGAGCCAAAGGCCGCCTCATCCCGACAAAAAATCAGAAGAAGGTGTGTCAAAATTGACACACCTTCTTTTTTCTTTGTCCCCAATGCGTTTACAGGTTCACCAGGAACGAGAGACCCAATGTCACGTAGTTCATGTGCTTACGTGCACTGTACTCCCTTGCTTCAACACCCATACCGTCGGGGTACTCGCCTGCCGCATCCATCAGGAAGCCGGCACCCGAGGTCAGACCCTTCTGAACAAAGTGGAAGGGGTCGTACTGCGCCGTGAAATTCTTGCGTGTGTAGTCGTAGTCGCAGTAAATACGCCATGAGAAGTTGGACTTGTAGCGATAGGTGAGCGAGAGGCCCGTGCCAAACGATGTTGACGACTTGGCACCTATGGTGAGGTACTCCCACTCGTCGGTCCATTTCTCACCCGTGTTGTTGGGATACATCAGCCCGTCGAGCGTATAACTGGGGTCGCCGCTGGGGTCCTTCATACCCTGACGGTTGTCAAGTGTCAGCGTGTAGCTGATGTCTTTCATGTTACCCTCGGCATAGCCGTCAATGTCCAGTTCCTGGGTAATGGAGCGGCCGATAAGAGCTTTCGTACCCAGGGAGAATCCGCTGCCCAGGGGCAGGTTGAAATAGAGTCCGAGGCTACCCGTAAACTCGGTGATGTGGTCACTCTTCACGATGCCATAGCTGTTGGTGACGGGAGCATTGCTGTTCCATGCACTCTCCGACTCCGCATTATATCCCACCTTCGTCAGGTAAGTAATTTCGTTCTGTGTCTCCTGTTCAGCGGTGGTAGCAGGCACATAGTCGCCGGGGAAGTTCTGCTGGTAGAGAGGCATCAGACCCATCCACGCATCGTAGTCCTCAACAGCCACGTACTTGGCAAAGTCGCCGAAGTCCTTGGCCGACTGGGCCCTGACCCTGAGGCGTCCGCCCACGCCGATGTACTTATTGAAGAAGTAGGCACCCTCGGCATCGACTACCGTGGCTGCACGGAACTTCAAGCCGAACGTCTGTCCGTTCTCCTCGAACTCGAGGTCCTTGTTGCCGAGTCCCACACCCATTGAGATACTGAAGAAAGAGGGCTTGTCAGCACTCAGTTCGATGTCGTTGCGCAGCAGTCCCTTCTCCTTGAACATCAGGTCGCAGAGGGCATAGCCCAGCTCGGTTGACAGGATACCGATACCGGCACCCGACATGACATCGCTAATCCAGTGGCGGTTGTTCAGCACGCGCATCACACCCGTTGCCGTGGCGACACCATAGCCGGCTACCGACCACCATGGCGAGCGCGTCAGACCATACTCCTTGTGCAACAGCGTGGCACCCACGAAAGCGGTGGCAGTGTGCCCCGAAGGCCACGAGTTGGCGCTGGAGCCGTCGGGACGCATCTCCTTGGCAGTATATTTGATACCATTCACA
>JAEEGI010026939.1_pt1 | contig 11040 bp, 7 predicted proteins | sample 8958751 | NCBI WGS metagenome assembly JAEEGI01 (sample SAMN16246545, study PRJNA631951) | gut metagenome | biome: gut microbiome; feature: rumen; material: KS-attached | host: Bos | place: Iran: Karaj | collected 2018-10 | reverse complement strand
CACATATGTCTGCACTCATGGTCTTGTAATGATCCGGGCGTTTACTCAAATCGCGAGGTTTCTGCTCCTGGGGTTCTCCAGAAGAGGCCATATCTTCTTCCTCTTCCTGGTCATCATCAGTTGGGGGGACATTGTTCTTGCTTCCGTTCTCAATATATTTTTCCTCATCCTCATCCTTGCTACCGTCAGAAGCAGATTTGGATTCAGAGGTATCTTTGGGCTTCTCGCTACCTTTGCCATACTGAGCACGTTTGCGCATAGCAAGCTCGCCCTTCAGCTTCGCATTCTCAGCCTTCAAGTCTTCATAGTCCTCGACTATCTTCTCCAACTGAGCCACTCTTTCACCCATTGCATTATTGGAGTTCAAGAGAGTCTCAACGGCTTGAAGAAGATCCTTTATCTGGTTTTGATACTGCTCACGCTCCATATCAGACAATTCTCCACCCTTTACAGACGATGCCTCTGCTTCCAGTTGCATCGCATATCGGGCTTGCATAATCTATCCTCTTGATGACCGGACAGCTCAACAGTGCGGTAAGGTACTCCCATTCCAAAACATATATTGGCCTGGTTCCGTCAAATTCCAGCCGTACGAAACTCATACCGTGATCGTACTTCTGCATATATAACTGGCACTCATTATGCTCATGACGGATGATCTTCACCAGTTTCTGGTTCCTGGAAGTAAACACGTAGGCTGTGCCTTCCTCCATCCTGCCATCAAGGGTGCAAACAACGCCTCGCAGCTTGTCATATCCTCCACGCATATCCTTGTAATTGGGAATATACTTAAATTTAGTAGCACCACTCAGACTGAACATAACGACTGCAGTTTATTAATGAAACATACCAGCTCACCATAACTCAACCTATGGTGCTCTACCTTGATACCATTACTCAGACCAATATTGACATACGACACATACACTTCTTTCCGCATTTCTCTATTAGAGGGTTTCAATCCCCCTCCTTCCGGAACCTCTACCGTCCCATCAGGCGAACCTGAAACAATGCAATCTACAATACCGGTCTTGGAGTACTTCTTCTTGTACCATTTCTCGAAGCAATGATAAGGTATGCCATTTGATTCAAAGAACTGGGCAACAGAGATTCCCTTATTAACCTCATCCTCAGAATACTGCTTCCAAAGGATTTCAATGTCTTTACTGTTTACTGCCATAACTTCTGTTTTTAGAATTAATGGCACAAAGGTAATGACTATATCTTAGACCACCTAAAAAGGGGTTGGATGCTTACAAACCAACTTACCTTCTCGACTACACTCATAATCTTCCTGCGCCATCTTCCGTCCCGTTTGTCGCTATGCCATAGCGACCGTTAGTATTCACTTCAGTCGAAAAAACTATTCAGCTTATTGTAACGCTCCCATTATTATTCTCAATATAAACAGATTTTTCACCGTTTTGGGTGACTTTTCCGTCAGCAACAGGATTCTTATCACTTGTAAATGCAGATGCTTTCTTCTTTTGCACCTCATCCTTCCGAGCTTTTAAGAAATCTTCATATTCCTTCTCTGCATCGCTCGCATATTCAAATAAGTCAGGATATCTCTTAAGCGGGGTGGATTTCATCCATAGTCCCTTTATCAACCTTTCGTGCTCTGAGATGAAGTCAAGTTCTTTTTGCTCATTCGATATTTTAGAGTACTTAAGTCCATTATGTTTTTGTAGGTATATCAGCAGATATTTGTCATAATACTCCATTGTAAGCCTGTTCATGTCTTTAAGAAGTACATAATCCTTCTGCTCCATATCATAACGAAGGCAAGAAAGAAAAACAGCAGCAAATCCCCATGCAATCTTAGGACATTCCTTTTCCCGCTCTTCATCACTTTTCCTGGCAAAACTTCCGTCTGTTGCTATTGTCGACATACCACCACACGGAGATTGGCACATTCCCCTTTTCTGTGTTAGTCTTATATATGGATATAATGCATTATCCACCAATGCAAACTGGTCATAGTCCTCCCCGTACTCTGTTTCATTACCATTATAAAAGCGGTAACTGCAATAGCACAGCGATTCCGAAGGCCAGCCATTATCCTTATAGAATTCTTCCTCTCTATACATGTCCTCCATCTGTAATCTCATTTAATGATGATACTGCCATTATTATTCTCTATATACACCGACTTATCCCCTTTCTGAATAACATTTCGAAATCCTGCAGGCTCATTCCCTTCTGAAGGCGTAAATTTCTCAGCACTTTCAACATTAATAGCATCTAACGACTTCTTCAGCTCCTCTATCAATAGAGCTGCATCATTTTCAATCATCTGCTCATAACTTCCGGAGAATTCTCGACAAATGAAAAACCACAGATCATCCAACGTATTGATAATATCATCTATTTTCTGTAGTTCCATCAACAGGTAACTTGATTTGCCGGGCTCATGTGCTATACGTTCCGATTTCCTTACTTTCTCTGCCTGCCAATAATCCTTAACGGAACACAATCCATCGCCATTCCTTATAATATCACCCATATCAACAACAGGGAAAATACGTTCTTTCACTTTCCCATTTTTAAACATTTGTGTCATCTCAAACATACAGTCCAAAGATTTAAGATAAGTTGGTATCACAAACATTATCACCAAGTCCGAAGCACCTATTTCTTTCTCGTATTCATCAATATTATCACGATACATAATGTCATATTCATCTATAGAATATGGTATACCATTCTTTTCGAGACCAGCCTTGATGGCTTCCATTGCATCAGTATATGCATCATCATGTTTGTACGATATATGCACTTTCTCTATTCTATTCTCCATATGCCTTATTTTTTCTTCTTTAAAAACAAACTTCTTAATTAGTGGGTCGCATATCATGCCGTCAAAACTCTTCTTCTTACTTGCAATGACAATTGTTTTCTCATGATGGGATAATGCCTCATTCAGTTTATATAAATCTTCATGACTCAATGAATTGACGTCATCATCTCCACATACATGAATCACAGTTTTTCCCTCTGCACATAGATTCCTCATTATATTGATTAGAAGGCTATATAGAATATTATCCTTCTTATGTCTGTCTGCCAACATAAAGAGTTTGGTAAGTTCCGAGATCTCTCCTCCATCACAATAATAGCTCAAATCAATAACAAACAATTCGAATGGGGAACCACTTTGAGACGGAATCAATGATCCCCTTTTATATAAAAAACCATCGATCTCTTTGATCAGAAGTTCAATATCAGCATCCTCCAAATCCGTATCAATCAGATATATCCCCGATTGAAGCATCGGGTTCTCCAGCATCATGCGTAATTGCTGGCGCTGATAATCCTTATTCATTATCCAGCTTATTAATGAAATTGGAAATCAGGTGCTTATTACTTGGACTCTGCATAATGGTGTCTATCAAGTCCATGGCATGTTCCAACGTTTCTCGATAACTCCGATTATTAAAGGACTTAATGCCATTATAAGCCTGGATGATTACATCCGCAATACGATTCCAGATAAAGTAATCGTCAGGAATATCGGCTTTATCCATCAACTGTTCCAACCATCTTAAGGTCTGAACAGGATCCTTAATGGCATAGCCACCTAGATACCCAATAAAGGTATTGATCTGATGCTTGCACAATGGCGAATTGACATATCTATCCGTTAACTGATACTGTATTTTCTCTGGCCACGTCCCAACATGATAGAACAGATTATCACAAGCCTCGCCCATTTTTTGAGAATCAAACTGAGGTTCCATGATGTGCAAGATATAACAGACACCGTCATCATTTACTTTTTGATCCAGTGTGCTTAGGAATTTCAGCAATGAAATCCTTGCCTCTTCACTATTATCAAACATCTTATCAAGCAACACTTTAAGTCGCTCATCCCTATGATTATGCGACCATGCCAACCACAATACCACTATCTGCCCTTCATAACAGGCCAGGCAATCCGCTGCATGCTCAAAATAATCCATCAGTTCTTCAACGGCATAATTGATAAAATATACCAGTGGGTTATAATTGTGTACTGGCAGCGACATCAACCTGGGATCATAATCATGCATCAGCCGTTTAAACAATACCACATTCCTATTCTTGTCCAACAAGTTCAGAGCCGCCATATTCAGCAATATCGCCGCTCTAGTATATACCGAAGCTGTTTCCGCAATACGCTCTATGGTTTCGAATATCTTTTCTTTATATCGTTCGTCACGAGCACACTCCACCAACATATAACCAGCATTCCCCCTGGCTTGATTAATACCTACCGTATGTACCTCCTTGTCATCCTTGTGTCTATCTTCCTCAGGTTCTTTGGCATTTATCAGCGCATTACAAAGCAAATCCATTACTATCGCTGGTATATGGTCTTTCTTAGGTATATCATTCAACGCAAATAATAATGAGTGCAGACTAAATCCCCGGACATCAGTATTCACATCATTTCCAATGACACCTAGAATGCCTTCTAACACATGCATAGCCTCATCCATCCTACCTGCATCAAGCAATCCTTGCATACCTGCCTGAGGGTAGTCCAACAACACCCCCTCATCAGCAACGGCCTTGTCTATCAGCCCGATATACTTATCAGGATTTTTGCTCACTACTTCCCTAAACAGTTGGCACTGGCCTGTCAACGACGGTTTCTCCCAATCATGCGGATTTATATTATACTTAAGCATAGAGTTGAACCAAGTATCACAACTCATCTTCATTCCCTGCTCTAGGGTAAGCGATGTCCATCCAACGTGAGAAGACATGCTGGACGGTTTGATATTCTCAAGTCGTTTCTCGTTGAACTTGCGGTCTATTCTCTGCCGCTCCTGATATGCCTCCCATGACAATCTTCTTAACTCGTCTATTGGTATAACCTCCAGTGCTTTTCCTTTGTGTATGTCAATATCAAGAATCGAATGTCCGTATCTCATCCTGATTTCAACAGTATCTCTACCATACAGTTTACCCTCGTCCTTATCTTCAATGGCAAGAATCCTGTTTATGACTGCCTTTTTCTGATCGTCTGAGAATAAGCAGAATGATGCATTCAAAGCCTCGACAGCCTGATACTCCACCCAACTTGGTGCATTGGCTAGCACCTGGCGGTTCATGATGATATTGTATGTTTCATTTTTAAATAAGTCAGGCCGACATGTATATACATATAGCGCGATATAGACAAAGCCCACATGCTTGCTCTGGCAAAACTCCGCTATATAGCGTTTCGTTTTCTCATCCTCAATACTTTTAAGAAACTCGTCTATTAAAATATTGGCAGCATCCTCCACAACATTTGATACATAATGGACACCTTTTACCCTCTCAAAGGTAAAGAACTCCGTTGAATAGCTAATATCAGCTCCCTCTAGTTCAAATTCAGTTGATTGATAAACGATAGTCAAGATGTCAACAAGGAGCTGGATAGCGATGTCATGATGGTTCTTCAGCAATTCTTCATAAAGATTCTCCACATCATGGTTTACACCTATCCTATAGACATATTTCGATTCCTTTTCTTTCATTTGCTGCCTGACATTTTCTTTCAGTTCCTCGCAAACAAAAGTTGGATTCTCTTTAAGTATGTTCTTCAGCAGATGTGTGTATTGCAGGGGATTTCTTGTCTTGACGAGTCTGTTGTAGTAATCAATCAACTTGTCGCTACTGCAATTCAGATTATAACGCTGAAGCAAATCGTCTAAATAATGACAATCAATCTCATTATCTAAATCAAGCACCGCATTCAACCTGTCAAGTACCATATCTCCGTTCAGCCATAACGTCCTTTGGCTCATCACCATCACCTTATCCTTATATGACTTACTAAGCTTCTTCCAACCTCCTTTACTATCTATGATATCCCAGATGGCATTATACCAGTTAGCTGTATATACCGTTTCGAATAAAGTATTCATATATACCTTATCCGAGAATACCCGCTTCGATATAAGATTTAATTCCTCCTGCAGAGGTGACTCAAAGAATGCCATATTACTTAGTGCAAGTGATTTAAGATGGTATCGGTACAATTCTTTACCATCCATATTCTTAGCATAGAGCAACTCTTCTATGATTCTTATGTATTCTGCATGGTCCTGCTCTCTTAAGAATGTCAATATACTCTTTACCGCCGCTCTAGAGAACAAACCCTGATGCTGTCCCTTCAACTCCTCAAGCAAATCATGTTTATTCTCTATAAACCTTCTGGCATATACATAGTCAAACAAAGTCTGATGGAAGAATTGTACTTGTCCACTCGATGTTATAATTGCCAGCCCATTTCTAACCAAATATCTTAGCTCAGCATCATATTCTGTTTCATATTCCCGTATATGAACAGACAAGACCTGCCTATCATACATGGCCGACACGATAGAGTCTAGCAGTGCCAAAAGCCTGTTCTTATCCACATTTCGCTCATTGTCATCTGCCACATACTTTTTCCATAGTTGGTTATATAGCAAATCTGTGGTCAAAGGATCTGTCAGTTTCTCGTACGACTTTACTTTCAGGAACAAATACAAATGCAGCGGATTGCCCAAGAATCTCAGTAAGTTATCACTTAATCGCTCATTACATTTGTTATCCTTCAAACTCTGCGACACCTGTTCTTTGGAGAGTTCTTTCAATTCCCACTTGTTCTTTATCCGCAGATTATCAAGCATAGGATCATATTCCAGATCGTATGGTCTGCACGATATAACTACACGTATATTTGGTATATACTGTATCTGTCCTATTAGTTTCAAAAGTGACCGTAGTGGTGTTCGGTTGGACGATAGCGATAACGACAAGGCATCAATCTGGTCTATCAGCAACACCACTCGCTTATACGTCTGGGCTAGTTCCTTCACGACTTTCTCAATTGGCTGTGCCAGTCGCAACTTATGACTTAAATCATCAGTATCAATAAACTCAACCTGATCTGATTTCAGTCCAAGCACTTTGTAGTCATCATTTAATTGCAACGCCACCAATAGGTCATGCATCACCACCGACTTACCTATACCCGCCTTGCCATACAACAAACCGAGTCTTGATGATTTTTCTGCCTCCGCTTTCTTCTCTATCCAAGCCTTTAGCATTCCTACTTCTTCCCTCGGAATGGCAGGCTCAATAGTTGGTGTATAGTCCAGCAATTCGTATGACCCATTATCAAAAGCAGAAGAAGGCGATTCCACATAGCTATCGCTCACGTAGATTTCGCCTTCATTCTTTTCAATATAGATGGGCTTTACGCCAAACTGGTTAACTATTCTTCCTTCCATATTATTATCTTATATCACCATTATTGTTAATAATAACATTCCCAATTTACCCTCTTTCCAACTGTTCCCACAAGTCATTCTTCAAGATACTCAGTGGGCGTTTAAGGAAGTCCTCATCATTGGAATAATAACCGCCAAGAATAAAGCGTTTCATATCAAAGCCAGCTATCCCCAATGACTTTATCTGATTCTCAGTAGCTGTCATGAATCCTTTTGAGTATATCTTATGCTTCCAAAGAATTTCTTCCACCACATCATCATACTCATCATATATACCCTGAATGCCAAGCATGTGATTCATTATACCAGCTTTCGAACTATCGTCTTGAATAGAGGGAGGGTAATTGGTACCTTCGTTACACAGATTAGCCTTTACACCCTTACACTGGTTATTTATTCTAAAATTGATCAGGTCATCTGGAGCCAATGCGAAATGAACAGGCGTAATGTCGGTTTCGTGTACTTCGTAATAAAGAGAGAAATTCAAGTCCCTATTATTCTTCCTCCTGTTACACGAACTACATACTGGCTGGAGATTAAAGAAGTTGGTACATAGGTATGGATATTTCGACTTTGGCTTGTTATGATCTAGTTCATAACATGAAGCATCAATGTTTTTTACAGTAAACTTGCCATTCTTTGCATATTTGATTTCTTGTATTGAAGCAGTTGTAGCGAACTGGGCATTACAATACGAACATGTCTTTATCCCCAACTCTCTGATATATTTAGGCATTATATCTTTCTGGACCTTATTGTATCGCATAGCATCTACTATAAGCTCAAACAAAGGCTGCAATCTCTTTTTAGGCAATTTCACCTTTATATTGCTCACATTATACTTTGCAAGTATCGGATCGACATACTTTGATATGTTCTCTGTATACTCCGATGGTAACAAAGAGTTCAATCCATCATAATGGTTGTAAATTGCCTTTACATACTCTGATGGCTTATCAAACGTATTTCCTTTTAAAATAGTGTAAACCGCATTGTGTCCTCTTGTAGCTCTTTGCTTTAGAAGTCGTATTTGAGCACTACTCTTCTTCAGCTTCTTGCTAAGTTCAAGTAATCTCTTTTTGGGATTGTCTTCTTGCAATTGCTCGAGTTCCTTAGCATACCTGTTAGCAATATCAACCCTCTCTGGTGTTATCGGTATTCTTCTCATACTTATAAGCCTAATCGTCTTGCTTCACTGGCTATCCAATTTCTGTAATACTCAGAATCCCTAAACTTGGCGGCATATAGCTGTCGTAGTTGATACTGGATAACTTCATCGCCGACCAAGTCTATTAACTCTTTTGCGTTTTCAGCATTCCAGTAATCATTTGTGGCTTCACTTTTCAGGAAAGTCACCAACGATTCTATTTTCTGCTTGGCAAACTCGCCCATGAACCCACCCGATAGGAAAAAGCTCTGACATAGCAGTTCGTTAACGTTTGCTCCGAACGTATTCAGATGTTTTTCTACAGTCACATTCTTTCCTTCATCCAAATACAAAATATTGCCCTTTGGCATATCACTGAGCACAAAAGGTGAATGAGTTACTATTATCACACAGATTCCAAAAGTCTTATTCAATTCCGTTCTTGCAAGCAACGTCAACAAATTATTGATAAATGTTCGCTGATACTCAGGATGGAAACAAATTTCCACCTCTTCAAGAACAAAGCACAAATTCCTGTATGACACCCTTTCATCCTTTGGAATGGAAAGTATATTGAAAGCATGATATATCAATGTGCTTGTCGTATAGATGAACTGTCGTTCTCCTGAACTTAATTGAGAGATTTGTATTGCTTTCTTTTCTATTAGTAGCTTTCTCTGAGATTCAGCATGTACGGCATTCATTATGTGCTTGTAATCTCTGTCTTTAATCAGATATATCGTAGGAGCGAAAAGTGGAGAAGGTAACGTATTAAAACGCTCCAGGACACTTTCACATTGGGTATTTATTCCCAAAATGTCACATAGTTCCTCATACTTCAATGGTTTTTCAAGAACGGTTTTATCTTCGAGATTGTCTATCCGGTGTATAAAATCCAGCGTTTGATGCACCTTTAGCTCTATATGTGTGCCTCTTGACTTAATCCTTCCCGCTAATTCCTTAACCAGACCTAACTCTTGCTTATTCGTGGTATTGCTAAAGGCATTGTTTACATTACCCAAAGGCTTGAAATGACTATATTGAGGATATTTATTGGCAATACTAAATGTCTTATATACTAGATAGAGCCTTAAACTCAGCTCTATATAATTCATCTTCTTGGTTGCATCAATTCCGTAACTATCTAGTATAGCCTTTGCATAGCTGTTTTCTTGAATATAAGCATAAAAGAATTTACCGCTGACACTCTCTACTGGAATGTCACGGAGCATTTGCCTATCAAACTTGTTCAGTAGATAAAGCTGGTTGAATCTATACTCAATAAAAGCAAGTCTATAGCCTTCAATTAGCTGGAAGTCATCTTTTGTCTGTTGGAGAAGGGCGCATAATCTATTAGTCGTCAAATTTGCCTCTTTCCCCATATCGATGACACCTCCATCACGATACGGATTAAGAACGATAGGACACATATACCCATCGTTCTTATGGAAAACACTGTTTATCCAACTACCAGTATCGGTATGCCACTCATACTCAGATAGCAATTCTCCATGTTTACTCTTCTTCGGTTGCCACGTATTTATACTTTCAAATCTGTAGTCTGCATCAATATATGCCTGCATACTATAGTTTGTTGCTACCAAATAGAAGAAATGATCTGCCACATTCCTTGCCACAATAAAATTATTATCCTGTTGTAGCACACCGCTTATTTTATATACACATTGGCCATTTCCTTTGCTCCATTCAAAAGAATAGGCACCATGTGTTAATACGACAGCATCCTTCCTACAGCATAGTATTCCACTCACGCCACCTATACTGAAAAACAAATCAGCGACGACACCATCTATAAAATAAAGAGTCTCTGCTGCAGGACGATCCAAATCTTTAAGCATCATTGCACCTAGGTTATTAATCATCCTGAACAGCAATTCTATCAGCGATGATTTTCCACAGCCGTTCTTCCCGACGACAGAGCATACGGTAACACCTTCGAGAAAGAAATTGTCATACCTCGAATCTGTAAACGCATACTCTCCTGGGGTGAGAATTTTAAGAATTCTATCATCACAGGAACTATCAACCACAATTTTTTTGATTGAGAACACCCTTTGTTTTTTGAACTCTTCCTCCATCTCTTTTCGTATTACTTCTACAGGGTCTGGCTGATTCCGCATTATTTCTTCTATGTGATTATCAAGAAAGTCTCCCATATCAATTCATAAGTTTGTTGTTACAGCCACCGCCCCTACGGTTTTCCGTAGGGCCTTTATTATCTCATCCCCTCCATCTCACTCTCCACCATCTTCATAAGCTTCGGCATCAGCAGCTCAATCTTCCGACACTTCACCTTATTGAAATGATAGTCGATGTCATCGAGCAGTTCATTTGCCAAATCTTCGGGCATGTCACCAGCATAGCCAGCGGCAAAGAGGGCGATGGCGGCAAGTTTGCGGGCATCCTTCTCTGATCTTAAATGCGATGCGCCAAGGATAGTGGGCAGCAACTCATACTGGATATTGCAAGACTCGATCTTTGATCGCTCATTCCGTAGGTCTTGAGAATGCAGAAGCTCTGAGAAATAATCGTCATCCTGAAGGAAGGCATCGAGCATTTCCTCCTCATACTGTCGTAACAGCAGGAAGAACTCTTTCGGTAAGCCGAGCGGAGAGCTAA
>JAEEGI010026937.1_pt1 | contig 11041 bp, 8 predicted proteins | sample 8958751 | NCBI WGS metagenome assembly JAEEGI01 (sample SAMN16246545, study PRJNA631951) | gut metagenome | biome: gut microbiome; feature: rumen; material: KS-attached | host: Bos | place: Iran: Karaj | collected 2018-10 | reverse complement strand
CAGCATCAAAGATACTGCTTTAGGGATATTTAATAATGTCAAGAAAGGAAATGTCAGGACGATCGCTGCGCTTGCTGCTGCAGTGCTCGTGATAGGAAGCATCCCGGTGATCATATCCGTAGCCGGAAGGAGCAAGGTGCCCGATGACGAGATAATAACCCTTGACGATTTTCAGGATATACCCACACCGACGGAATGGGCGGAAGAGACCGTTCCTTCAGCGGTGACTGTTACCACCGCGCCTTCCCCCGACAGCACCAAGGTGCTGAGGCTTGAACCGGGGATGAACGATGAATCTGTCATAGAGCTCCAGCAGAAGCTTATGGAGCTCGGATACATGGACTATGACGAGCCTACCGATTATTACGGCCCCGCAACGACGTCCGCGGTGAAGCTGTTCCAGAAAAAGAACGATCTTGAGGTCGACGGCGTGGCGGGAGAGATCACGCTGAACCTCATGTTCTCGGAGAACGCCAAGGAATATGTCGCGACGAACGGTGACAGCGGTACGGACATAAAAGAGCTTCAGATAAGGCTCTATGAGCTCGGATATCTTGAGAAAAAGAGTGAAGCTGACGGTTCTTTCGGGGACAATACCGAAGCCGCAGTCAAAAAATTCCAGGAGAAGAATGAGCTCACAGCCGACGGAAAGATCGGATGGATGACAAGAGAGAAGCTTTACTCGGAAGAAGTCAAAGCAAACTCCTATACACTGGGCGATCAGAGTGACGCAATAAAAACATATCAGCAGAAACTGCAGAAACTGGGATATCTCACTACACAGCCTGACGGGAAATACGGAAAGGATACTCTTGCTGCAGTCAAGAGGTTCCAGGCAGACAACGGTATAATCGTAGACGGATACATAGGGCCTAATACGAGAGAGATCCTCATGTCTTCCTCAGCCCAGTCGAGCTCCTTCAAGATAGGCGACAGCGGGGCGCAGGTCACAAAGATACAGGAAAAGCTGAAAAAGCTCGGATACATGAAGAAGACCACCGGCTATTTCGGGAGCGACACTGATAATGCCGTCAAGGCCTTCCAGAAGAGGAACGGGCTTACGGTAGACGGAAAAGTAGGACCAATAACGCTTTCGAAGCTAAATTCCAACAATGCGAAAAAAGCGTCAGGAGGCAGCAGCGGGAGCAGTGGAGGAAGCCGTAACAGCTCGGGCATCGACAGGCTCATAGCAGCAGCCGAATCGAAGCTCGGATGTCCGTATATCCTCGGAGCAAAAGGGCCCAACAAGTTCGACTGTTCGGGACTCGCATACTGGTGCATCAACCAGGCAGGTATCAAGCAGAGCTATCTCACTTCCTATTCGTGGAGATCATACTCAAAGTATACGAGGATCAAGGACATCGATAACGTGAGACGAGGAGATATCATAATATATAAGATGAGCGCTTCCAAGGGACACGTTGCCATAGCTGTGAGCAGCTCTACGATGATAGATGCATCATCCAGGAATAAGAAGGTCGTAAAGAGGACGTTCAAGACCGCTTACTGGAGAAAGGTATTCTACTGCGCATACAGGATATTCTGATATATTAAACAACGGGCACAGTTAAAAACTGTGCTCTTTTTCCTTTGATCAGACAGATGGTAAAAAGGATTATTTCTTTACATAAAGTGTAAAATGATTTATCCTTTTTATTGTGTCAGACAGATGTCATATAAAGACATGATCATACGGCTCTTATATTCCGGGAGCCTGTAACAGCATCTTTTTTAGGGAGGAAACATAATGATCTCTGTTCCACAAGGCATGGATCCAAAGACTGCACAGAAGCTTTTGAGGATAGGGGAAGCTTTCAATATCCCCGGTCCGTTTTTTTCCTATGAGGAAGTAAGCCACGGAAACGTCAATCTTACATATAAGGTAAATTACATCAGGGATGACGGGACCGGAATGGCACGGATAAAACCTTATCTTTTTCAGAGAGTTAATACATATGCATTCAAAAATCCTGTCCAGCTGATGGAGAATATAGATAAGGTGACAGAGTATTTTCAGAATCAGCGCCCCGACCAGGTGAACCTGCATTTCCATCATTCTGACATTTCGGGCGAGAGAAGGAATTATCTCATGGATGACGGCGGATTCTGGAGAGTCTGCAATTACGTTCCGTCACTTACGTTCGATACCTGTGACGATATCGAGATAGTACGGAACGCCGGAGAAGCTTTCGGTGATTTTCAGATGGTGCTGAAAGACTTCGATGCCAGCAAGCTTTATTATACGATCGAGGATTTCCACAACACAAGAAAGAGATATGAGACGTTGTTAAAGGATGTAAAGGCTGATCCCGTGGGAAGGGTACATGAGGTGAGGGACGAGCTGGATTACCTTATTCAGGTGCAGGACAGAGCCTGCAGGCTGACCGACATGTATGATCAGGGAAAGCTTCCCTTAAGGGTCACGCATAATGATACCAAGATCAACAACGTCCTTTTTGATGAGGTTACAAGAAAAGCACTGGTCGTGATCGACCTTGATACGGTGATGCCGGGTCTTGTCGGGCATGACTTCGGCGATGCCATAAGGTTTGCGGCCAACTTCGTCGAGGAGGATTCGAGAGAGCCTGAAAAGGCAGGGATAAACCTTAATATATTCTGGGCGTTCGCTGAAGGCTTCTTAAGTAAGACAGCATCGATCCTGACCGACGCCGAGATCGATACCCTTGGACTGTCCTGTTATGTACTGGCATGCGAGCTGGCTACCAGATTCCTTGATGACTATATACTGGGTGACCCGTATTTCAAGATCAATTACACCGACCATAATCTTGTAAGGACAAGATGCCAGATCGCTCTTGCAAAGGATATGGAAAGAAAGCTCGGAGCCATGAGCGCCATAGTAAAGGGCTGCGCGGAGAAATACCGCAGATAGAGCCCTATCAGAAAGACTGACTATTAAAAGTCAAGACAAAAATGAAATTTAACGATGAAAACTCGCAAGCGAGTTTTTCATAAATCAGCACCTTGAAAACCGTATGACAAACAGAGCATCCGAAAGGATGCTCCAGGAACAGGGCATCAGGATATTATCAGCAGGCTTTGGAAATGTATGTTTCTCCAGTCGTCTCCAGATGATAGATCAGACGGACGAGTTTCTTTGCTGCATGAGAAATCGCAACGTTATAGTGCTTTCCTTCAGATCGCTTTTTCGCGAGATAGGCACGAAATGTCGGATCCCAGACGCAGACATACTTCGTAGCGTTGAACAACGCAAATCGGAGATATCGAGAGCCGCGTTTTTCCATTTTGGCATAAGTGGAGGTCAGTTGTCCGGACTGGTAAGTCGTTGGAGACAGACCGGCATAGGCCAGGAGTTTATCCGGTGAGGAAAACCGCTTGAAGTCACCGATTTCAGCAACAATGACAGCAGCCATGCGTGGTCCCATGCCGGGGATGTCCAGCATTTTCGGAGGATTCTTTTCCAAGAAAACGAAGATCTGCGCTTCAATCTCATCGATCTCATCATTCAGAAAGCGGATGTGATCGATCGTGTGGCGCAGTTCCAAAGACTTAGAAGGAAAGACGGCACCAATGGAATGACGGGCAGCATCTCTGATACGAACAGCCTCCTCTTTTCCATAACGGCCTTTGGAGGCATCTGAAAAGAGATGGGAAAGACGGGTCAGATGCGCGGAAGCAACAGAGGAAGCACCGGGGAACTCATGGAGCAGGTCATAGACAGTGGCCATATGCAGCGTCGGAACAAGTTTTTCCAACTCCGGGAAGAGAATCACGACAAGCCTGGAAAGAGAGGATTTAAGCTTGGCACGTTCGCGGACTTTGTCGGCACGATAACGAGTTAGTGACTTTAGCTCCTCATTCTGGTATGATGTGAGCGAGTAGGGCTGTAAAGCCCGATCGCTCATGAGCAATCTTGCAATCGCTCGGGCATCTATTGTATCCGTTTTCGTCTTTCTAAAGCTTAGACTTTTTCTGAAAAGACTGGTTTGTAACGGATTGATAAGACACGTAGGAAGGCCTTTATCAAGGAGATAACTGAGCAGGTTGAGATGGTAGTGACCGGTCGCTTCCAGTCCTACTTTTACGTTCTGCAGAGAATCTGCCACGAGCCGGATCTTCTCAAACAGGTCATCAAAACCATTCTGGTCATTCCTGATAACGAAGGGATCAAAAAGAACTTCGCCATCCGAGTTCGTGATAAAGCAGTCGTGCTCATCTTTGGCGACATCAACAGCAACAATGATCATAGGGATCACCTCCATAAGATTATTTGATGCTGCAGGACCCACAGGGACTCGCTGCTTTTGTATCCTCGTTCTACATAAACCGTCATGCGGTATCTGACTGATCAACAAAGTAGCAGGAGGCTGTGGTCAGACCCTTTCTGAAACCATCTTGTGGTAGGAAACGACTACTGATCCACAGCATCCATAACAGCATAGCCTTTTACCAGGAAGAGGTAAAGATTGGCTACACATTATAATACGAGGAAATAACGATGTCTGAATATCTAGGGATCAAGTTTGATATACTGAACTCTCCCCTTCTGGATCCTGATTTCATCCCTATGGGGAAATGGATGGAGGAATATCTGAAGGGTGCAAACAGGCCTGTGTCCATCGCCGTAGAAAGAGAGGAAGGCAAGATCTCCGTTTTTAAGACTTTCCTTCGCGGACATGAGTTTGAGAGCGCGAACATAAGGTATCTTGAGAGATACATCAAGTTCCTTCTCTGGAGCGTAGGAGGCTGGAAGGTCTCTGTATCCGGCTGTGAGGAAGAAGCTGAAAAAGTAAAAGCGGACTATAAGCTTGGCAGCAGAAGGGATTTCGACGTCGTGTTTATGCAGAACACATACGAAAGGCCTTTTGAATTTGTGATATGTAAAGAGAAGGACATGCCCGAGGCAAACGAGCAGTCGGTATCCGTGGGCGGCCATCTTGAAGGATGCAGGATCGGTTTTGACGCGGGAGGCTCAGACAGGAAGGTATCCGCGGTGATAGACGGAAAGACCGTTTATTCGGAAGAGGTCGTATGGCATCCGAAACTGTCCGAGGATATATCATACCAGTATAACGGCATAGTTGAATCTTTTAAAACAGCAGCTTCAAAAATGCCAAGGGTAGACGCTATAGGAGTAAGCTCGGCAGGTGTCTTCATAGGCAACGCGCCTATGGTCTCCACCATATTCCTCAAAATTCCGCGTGAAAAATGGGATGAAGTAAAGACGGTCTATGACAGGGCGGCGGCGGAGATAGGCGATGTTCCCATAGTTGTAGCGAACGACGGGGACGTGACCGCGCTTGCAGGCGCCATGAGCATGAACGTTGCCCCGGTGATGGGCATAGCCATGGGGACGAGCGAAGCCGGCGGATATGTAAATGCCGACAGGAACGTTCTCGGATGGTTCAATGAACTGGCTTTTGCTCCGGTAGATCTGAACGAGGATACGATGGCTGATCCCTGGTCGCTTGATGTCGGAGTCGGTGCTACCTACTTCTCGCAGGACAGCGTGATAAAGCTTGCCCCAAGGACAGGGATACTGCTCGACGGTGCTCTGACGCCTGCCGAAAAGCTCCAGTATGTCCAGACTCTGATGGAAAAAGGAGATGAGCGGGCAAGGAAGATATTCACTACTATAGGAGGATATCTGGCTCACTCGATAAAGACATACAGCCTGTTCTACGACCTGAAATATGTTCTCATATTGGGCAGAGTCGCTTCCGGTACGGGCGGAGAGATCATGATAGAGGAATGCAGGCGAGTGCTCAGGGAGGAATATCCCGACCTTGATAAAGCCGTGACCGTCATGCTTCCTGATGAGAATATGAGAAGGGTCGGCCAGTCCGTGGCGGCTGCAAGCCTTCCAGAACTTAAAAAAAGAGGATAGGATGGAAAAGACGACATATATAAACGCGAATATATTCTGCGAAGGCAGATTCAGATACGGTTCATTTAAGGTCTGCAACGGACGTTTTGATGATGTTCTTAGAGAAGGGCCCACAGAGGGCAGGACAGTGGATCTTGACGGCGCTTTTGTGATACCCGGACTTATAGATGTGCATACGCATGGAAATTCCGGAGAGGATTTTTCGGACGGAAGCCACGAGGGAATAGAGAAAATGGCCGGATATCTGGCCTGCGAAGGGATCACCTCCTTTGCCCCGGCGTCCATGACGCTTCCCTATGAGACCCTTGAAAAAGCATACAGGGCCGGAAGAGAGTTCCACGAAAAAATGCCCGAAGGACATTCGAGACTGATGGGGATCAATATGGAAGGTCCGTTTTTCAGCATGAAAAGAAAAGGAGCTCAGAACGGAGCGTATCTGAAGGATCCCGATATAGAAGCTTTTAAAAAGCTTTATGATATCTCAGGCGGCCTTATAAGGATAGTCGATATAGCGGCAGAGCTTACAGGAGCCGAAGAATTTGCGAAAGAAGCATCAGGCATGTGCACCGTTTCGATCGGGCATTCTGATGCAGGATATGAAGATGCAAAAAAAGTCATAGAGGCAGGCGCGACGCATCTGACTCACCTTTTCAACGCCATGCCGGGCATCCATCACAGAAATCCGGGCATTATAGGAGCCGCATCGGAAAACGAGAATGTCACGGCGGAGCTCATTTGCGACGGATATCATGTCCATGAAAGCGCCGTAAGGATGGCTTTTAAGCTGTTTCCCGGAAGGATATGCATAATATCCGATTCGTTAAGGTGCTGCGGTATGCCGGACGGCGAATATGAGCTGGGGGGACAGACAGTCTACCTCAAAGGTAACCTCGCAAGGCTTGAAGACGGCACCATAGCAGGCTCAGCTACAAACCTTTATACCTGCATGCTGAACGCGGTAAGATTCGGCATGTCAAGGGAAGAAGCCGTAAGAGCGGTGACTGAGATCCCCGCAAGGGAGATAGGAAGATCAGACGAGATAGGAGCTGTAAAGAACGGCCTTTATGCCGACTTTGTTATCTGTGATGAGGATCTTGCAAAAAAGAAGGTCTTCATAGGGGGCAAAGAGATCTGATAGATCATCAGGTATACTGTAAGGTCCGCGGCAGTATCATGAACTGCAGCGGACTTTTTTGGTATGACCCTCGGTTTGACAGTGGATTGATGATATGATAACATCAATTTGCTTAAGAGAAGCGGTCGTCCCGTCGGCCTGAAGGTGTGCGGGAGATGATAAATCACATTATCTGTCTTAGGAGAATGATCATGAAGAACAGGAAAAAACTGCTGGTGGAGGTCGTTGCTGGAGGTATAATAGCTGCAGCCTATGCAGTGATAACCATACTTCTTGCGCCTATCAGCTACGGACCTGTTCAGGTAAGGATAGCGGAAGGGCTAAACATGAGGCCGCTGTATCTGGCATCGGGGGTCCCGGGACTGACGGTCGGGTGTCTTATCGCGAACATATTCGGCGGTTACGGACTGCCGGATATAATCTTCGGCACGCTGGCGACGCTGCTGGCATCCCTGTCCGTCAGATTTATAAGGAAGATAAGCAACAGGATTTTAAGGTACATACTTACAGTACTCAGTGTTACCCTTTTCAATGCATTGATAGTAGGAGCAGAGCTCAGCATACTGGAAGGGATCCCGTTCCTTCTTGTGGCAGCTGAAGTAGGTCTGGGAGAACTCGTATCCATGCTTACGGCCGGATCGGTCATAATGCTGGTGATGGACAGAATAAAGGGAAAGCTGAACGGTTTGGAGGATTGATATGGCAGTAAGCATAGCAGTATTCGGAGCAGCCAGTGATAAGATCAATAAGGAATTTCTTGATGCAGGATACAGGCTCGGAGAGCTTTTTGCAAAAAACGATATAAGGCTGGTCTTCGGAGGAGGGGCAACAGGCATGATGGGCGCTGTAGCAAGAGGGAGCCATGATGCCGGAGGAAGACAGATAGGGATAGCCCCCAGGTTTTTTGATACACCCGGGATACTCTTCAAAGAGTCAACGGAATTCATTTACACTGAGAATATGCGTGAAAGGAAAGCGATCCTTGATGATATACCGGATGCGTTCATAATCGTGCCGGGCGGGATCGGCACATACGACGAGTTTTTCGAGATACTTACCTTAAAGCAGCTGGAGAGGACAGACAAACCGATATTGCTTCTCAACACCAACGGATATTTCTCAGAGCTGTTCGGTGTGATAAAGAAAGCTGTCGACGAGGGTTTTACGGAGCATAATGTTTTCGGTCTTTTCAGCCTTGTGGCTACTCCGGAAGACGCGATATCGAAACTGAAGGAAGTAAGACTGATCTGACCCTTATAACGGGAGCGGAAAGTTTGGCCCGAAGCTGTAAGTCACATGGCTTATAGCTTCGGTTTGTCTATGGGAGAGAATGGAGGAAGCCGAGGATGTTTTTTCTGGCTGACAACCTTAAGGATTATATGATACTGGACACCGGGGACGGAATGAAGCTCGAAAAATGGGGAGAGTATATCCTTTCCCGTCCGGATCCCCAGATAATATGGGAAAAGCAGGAACCGGGGCTCTGGGAGCAGGCTGACGCGGAATATATAAGATCCAGCAGCGGCGGCGGGAAATGGAGATTCAGAAAAGAACTGCCGGAAAGATGGACCTTTGGATACGGAAAGCTCAGGCTGTATGTTAGGCCTACCGGGTTCAAACATACAGGGCTGTTCCCTGAACAGTCGGTGAACTGGGATTTTATGGCTTCGAAAATACGCGGTTCAGGAAAAAAGGATATAAAGATACTCAATCTGTTCGCGTATACCGGAGCGGCTACTTGCGCTTGCGCCGCGGAAGGAGCGGCAGTTGTACATGTGGACGCCGCGAAGAGCATGAATCAGTGGGCAAAGGAGAATGCCCTGCATTCCGGGCTCGGTGACGCCAATATTCGCTATTTACAGGACGACTGTTTAAAGTTCGTTCTAAGAGAGATAAGAAGAGGCAACAGATATGACGGGATCGTGATGGATCCGCCGAGCTACGGACGGGGAAGCGGCGGACAGGTATGGAAGGTAGAGGATGATCTTTTCGCGCTCATCAGGGAAACGGTAAAACTCCTGTCAGATTCACCGCTTTTCTTCATAGTCAATTCGTATACTACGGGACTGTCCTCGGTCGTGACCGGAAACATGCTTAATATCCTTCTGGGATCAGGCAGGGTCACTTCCGGCGACGTTGCCATTCCCACAGCCAACAGAAGAATATATCTGCCGTGCGGGACTACCGCCCGCTGGGAGATATGAAGCAGACCCTATGGACCTTAGCGTAATTTATGAAGACAACCACATAATAGTTGTAAAGAAGCCGCCTATGATCCTTTCGCAGGGCGACGGTACGGGCGATCCGGATATGCTCTCGTATGTAAAGGAGTATATAAAGGTAAAATACAGTAAGCCCGGCAACGTATACGCGGGCCTTGTGCACAGGCTTGACAGACCTGTTGGCGGCGTGATGGTCTTTGCAAGGACGTCGAAGGCAGCCTCGAGGCTTTCCGAACAGATAAGAAACGATGAGTTCATAAAGGAATATGCTGCGGTAGTCCATGGCGAACCGGAGCGGCAGGGAGTTTTTGAAGACTGGCTTGTAAGGGATGCTGCTTCCAATAATACCGGGATCGCCCGGAAAGATGCTCCAGGCGCAAAGTGTGCCAGACTGGAGTACAAGGTCATAAGGAGCATGGGAGGACTGTCGGAAGTAAGGATACTCCTTTTAACGGGGAGGCATCATCAGATAAGGGTCCAGTTCGCGTCAAGGGGATTTCCGATCTTTGGTGACATCAGATACGGGGACCCTCTTGAAAAAGGAGGCATCGCCCTTTTCGCATACAGGCTATCATTCGTTCATCCCGTCAGTAAAGAACGGTTGAGCTTTGAAGCTGATCCTCCGTGGAAGATCGAAAAATTCATAGATATGTCAAAAGAGCGTAACAAAAGGGATATAAGATAATATCGGATGAGTATATCCGACCCCGATAAGCAAGGCAGGAAAGAATACTTGATAAAGGACCTCTTAGAAAAGATATCGCGATACTTCGTAAAAAATGATGATAAGGAAGCTGTATCTGAAAAAACGGAAGAAAAGTCTGGCCGGATAAAGGAAAAGATATCTTCTGTTCTTTTAAGTGCGGGAAAGACATTAGAAGGCGCTTTTTCAGCTTTAAAGGACAGACTGAAAGACGTCTTTGCCGGGCTTGGGCAAAAGAAAGAAAGGAAAACGATCAGCATCGACCGCTTCTATCTTCTTGTCCCCATAATATCGCTTTCTGTCATCGCGCTTGCGGTTTTATTTGCAGGCGGAGCGTTTGAAAAACACCTGACAAGGGTCATCGTCAATGATAACGGCAGGGAAGTCAATCTTCTTACAGCGGAAAAAAGCGTTGGTGAACTCATAAGCAACAACGGTTTCGGGATGAGGGAGGAGGACAAGACAGATATCCCTCTGTCGGAAAACCTTTCTGACGGGATGACCATCACCATATTCCGCTCATCCAACGCTACCATCAACAAGAATGGCAAGATCCAGGATGTGAGAGTTCTGGCAGGCACGGTCGGTGACGCAATAGAAAAAAGCGGCATCCGGATAGGCGAGCATGACGAGATTTATCCCTCGATAGATACATATATAACCGAAGACACTTCGATAGACATAATCGAGGTGGATTTTGAGGAAGTCCAGGAAGTAGTCACCCTTTACTATGCGGAGATAAAAGAAGACGATCCCGCTCTGAAAAAAGGGAAGACCGTAGTTGTCCAGAAGGGTGAGGACGGATATAAGGAAAGGATCGAAAGGATCACATATAAGAACGGACAGGAATTTGACAGGAGAGTTATATCGGAGACAGTCTTAAAAGAGCCTGTCAACCAGATAACAAAGGTCGGGACCTATGTCGAGCCGAAAGCGACGCCTAAGCCGTCTTCCATAGCGAGCGCAAGCGCAAAGGGCTCTGCAAAGGCGACAAAGACAGCTAAAGCAAGCTCAAAGCCGAGTTCAAGCTCCAAATCATCATCCAAGGCTACGCAGACGAAGAAATCCACAGCTACCGCTACACCAAAATCGTCTTCTTCATCATGGAAGAC
>JAEEGI010026936.1_pt1 | contig 11041 bp, 10 predicted proteins | sample 8958751 | NCBI WGS metagenome assembly JAEEGI01 (sample SAMN16246545, study PRJNA631951) | gut metagenome | biome: gut microbiome; feature: rumen; material: KS-attached | host: Bos | place: Iran: Karaj | collected 2018-10 | reverse complement strand
CGGGGCCAATGATCTCCAACTTCTGGACTTCGGTGCGAGATACTATGATCCCTGGCTTGCAAGATGGACCACCCAGGATCCTAAGGCAGGTAAGTACACGAGTTTTACTCCCTATTCTTACTGTGCCAGGAATCCGGTGAATCTGGTGGATCCAAATGGAGATAGAATTAAAACATATTATTCTGAGAATGGTGTTACGAAAGCAGTATATTACTCTGGTAAAGTTGATGGTAATGTATCAAATCCATTTGTCCGTTCTGTAATTGAAGCATATCATTATAATAAGGAGAATTGGGTAAGAGCAGGTTATTCTGGGCAGTCTCCATTAGCTGAACTTGTTGAGAGGGATGATATCACTGTATCCATAAAAGATATCGGTAGTTATCCAGAAGAAGCAACGTTCCAGTTAGATGAATGTGGAAATCCTACTATTTATTGGAGTCCTATTCAAGGCGCCAAATATGAAACAGGCGTAGTCGTATCTCCCGCTACTATTCTATCTCATGAATCAGATCATGCTATTGACTATTTGAATGATGCAAGAGAACATGATTCCCGATTCAAAACTCCGGACAAGAATTATCGTAATAATGAAGAGAGACGAGTAATATTAGGCTCTGAACAAAAAACAGCTAGAGCAAATGGTGAAACTACTAAGGGACAATTAACCAGAACATCATATGATGGAAAGACCGTCATCGTTTCAGGTGGTCCAACCTCAATAGTTATAGATAAATTTGAATCCCTTGTTTATGAGACAAAGACCAAGAATTGGCTACAATGGTAATATGTTAAATGGAATAGGGTTATTCTTCTTGATTGTATCATTGATAACCTCATTTGTATCGTGTACGAACTATAGGTTTAATAAAAGTAAGGTACAGAGAATAAGATATTATGCTGTACCTAGAAATGCTGAATACTTTTATGGGTGTTACTCATTTGATGATTTCATCACAAAAAGAAGACCGCTAGACACCGTCATAGTAAATACTAGATTCATTAAAGAGTTTATATCCTATTTAGATGCACTAGTACCTAACGAGGATACTCTTCATTTAGATATTTATATGGCAGCAGTTATAGAGTATCGTTCAGGTCGTTTAGATACACTCTGTTTCGCACATTATTGGAAATTTGGAGAAGTATATAACAGCATTTCAATGCAGCCGGATAGTCTTTTTTATGACTATATTATAAAGAATGCGTATGCTCCTCTTCTCCCTAAGTACTGGAAGATAGAATGTGAAATAGAACGTGCTATTAGAGAGAATGATACTGTTTGGTTTAATAATTTAAGAAAAAGAAACAATGACACTATCCAGGAAGATATGGTACCATTTATTGTGGATGAACCATAGTTAAATTTCACGATTCTATTGCTCTTATATCCGAGATTTATAGAAGACTTTATCATGCTGGTTAAAACGCCCAGAGCTCTAGTATTTTTAAGTGAATTCAAATTAGAAGTGCAACACACTTCAAAAGTCACTGTAGAACTATCATAGAATAAGTGAGACAGTGAGATCAAAGAGTGTTCATGATGAGAAATATCAAGTTATACAAGTTTCTTTAAGTGAATGGTGGATTTATGATAAAGTACGTCTATTATGGTTGTACGGAAGTGGTTACCTTTGTATCAAAGAGACCAATAGTTGTAAATAGATGCAATATACGTTGAAGAAAGGCGTAATTATTGTGGTATTGCTATAAGTCTTGATGAAAGATAATATGATTATTTTATGAATATAGAACTCTTTACTTTATGCGATGGCGCATATAACTACAATGGGAAACTAACCATTGTAGGAACCCTAGATGTGATGAATGCAGATAGCGTTCCTGCAACAGTACAGATCGGGATTGCTATGAAATTGAGGTTTGCCCCAGAAGAAACTGGAAAACACAAGTTGACCATTCGTATTATCAATCCAGAAGGTGGAAACATTCCGCCAGATTTTTCTCTTGATTTGGATATAAGGCCTTCTGAAAAGGGCTCTCAGGTTGCTCTTGCTGTTAATGCTCAAGGTCTTTCTCTTGACAAATTTGGTGACTATACAACCAAGGTGTTTATGGATGATGAGGAGAAGGGATCTTATAGTTTCACCCTGATAAAGAAGTTACAATGGAAGCAGTAATTGAATACCGCTTGTCGGAAAATAAAGAAACATTACACCACCGACCCAGCGGAGGTGGCGTGAGAGTGCAGATGTCTGCAATACGGAAGGAGCAGAATAATGACTTTGAGACATTGGATACAGAAGAGTCGGAAGCGTTGGCTACTTTCAGGGGTAATTATGAAACATGGAATGCTCTTAACGCAATGTCCTCGTCAAGTAATTTTGATAATGCATATTTCAAGGAAATTGTGAATATGGGCAAAAAAGCGGTTCCGTTCATTTATGAGGAACTAAAGAAAGGGCCTACAGATTTGGTTTATGCCCTTGACGCCATTTTTGATTATCCCATAAAGTATGAAGGATTTGTTCCACTAGAAAAGTCTTGTGAAATATGGCTCTCGATACTCCAGAAAATAGAGAAAAACTAACTAAGATTTTCGGAAAGCTAAATGATGAGAACTTTACCATCAAGAGCCGCTTGACACCCAGTTACAATTGTATTGCGTGGGCAATGGGCTTTGATGACCGGTGGGTGGACTATTTCCTTGACGACAGCGTGGCTCACAAAAAGTGGTGGCCTGAGGGTGTCGATAGGGACTACCGACCTGAAACCCTTGTGCGTGCATTTGAAAAGATGGGATTTGTTAAATGTGATGATGATACAATAGAACCTGATTATGACAAAGTTGCTTTGTATAAGGTGAGTCCTCTGGTGGATGCTTCGACAGGTATGATTATCGCTCAGGAGGGATGGACGCACGCGGCGAGGGTGATAGGTAATAACTGCTACCATAGCAAGATGGGCGGATTGTTTGATATTTATCATTACGCTGGAAACATCTTTGAGGGTTCTTCTTATGGCGTTGTCTATCAGTTTATGAAGCGTAGGAAAGAGGATCGCATGATTTCGGAGAATATCAAGAGATCTGTTCCTGGAATCACCATCCCAGACGATATCCTAAATATCATTAATCAGATGATGTCAAAAGCATAGTTTACAAAAAATGGAACCAGTCATAGTGGAATAAGGTATACTATTCTGGTCCAAATACGCATTATTACAGCCCCGCGAAGCCAGGTAGAGATTCCTGCTTATTTTCAGAGTAATCTGTTACATAATTTGATACATTATAATAGAAAAATCCATTCTAGAACACTCTAGAATGGATTTTCGTGGAGATGGGCGGAGTCGAACCGCCGTCCAAACAACGTACCCAGCAGCTTTCTACACGCTTATCCTTCCTTTGGTTGTCGGCCGTGGCCTGCCGGAAGGCGGGCCAGCCACAGCTTATCCTTTGAATCTTGGCCGGCCTTAAAGGAGTCAACCGGTGCGTCCTTCTTGAATGATACCCTGAACCCGGAACATAGAAGGCGTAAAGTCCGCAGGATACTCGTCCGGGCCGCAGCCTTGGCGGCCGGGATTAAGCTAAACGACTTGGTCGATTAGGCAGCGAGTGCATAGTTGTTGTTGGCAACTAAATTGTCGAGAGAACGGTTTGGCGGGCAGATCTCCCGGAAGCCCGACGTGCTTACCACCCGGAATCATTGCTGTCAAAACCAGAACATCCCCATGTGGTGCGACAAATATACGATGAATAATGTTAATATGTTTCATTGAGATTTTAATTAAATTTGCAGGACATGGCGGACAGCGACATATTCAACAGGTCGGAACTGCTTCTGGGCAGTGACGTTACGGATGCCCTCTCCCGTACGAAGGTGATCATCTTCGGGATAGGTGGAGTCGGCAGCTGGTGCGCCGAAGGACTTGTCAGAAGCGGTGTGGGGTCCGTCACCCTGGTCGATCCCGACGTTATCGGGGCTACCAACGTGAACCGCCAGCTTATGGCGACTACCAGTACGATAGGCCGGGTGAAGGTCGAGGCGTTGAGGGAAAGGCTCCTCGACATCAATCCTGATGTATGTGTGGAAGCCGTCAGGAAGGCATACTGCGAGGACACCGCCGGAGAGTTCGATCTAGACGGATATGATTATGTCATCGACTCGATGGACTCCCTCAAGGACAAGATACTCTTGATATTGACCGCTTCGCGCAGCAGCGCGACCTTCTTCTGCTCGATGGGGGCGGCACTCAAGGTCGATCCCACCAAGGTGAAGGTCGCCGAGTTCTGGCAGGTCAGGGGATGTCCGCTCGGTGCAGCCATAAGGAAGAAGATGAAAAGGGCAGGAACCCTTCCGGAAAAGAAGTTCCTCTGCGTCTATGACGACGAGGTCCTGCCCAACAGGGGAGACGCTTCCCTTCAGGCCGTCGAGGACGATCCGAGGAAAGCGCAGATAAACGGTTCCCTTGTTCCCGTGACTTCCATTTTCGGTATGACCATCGCCGGTCTGGTGGTCAAGGATGTCTATAAGAGGACGGTAAGATGAACAAGGTCTGGGATCCCCTGCGCAAGAAGATGGTCTCGCTGACGCCTGAGGAGAAGGTCCGCCAGTGGTTCATCGGTGTGCTCCGGGACACCCTGAAGGTCCCTGTCCATATGATGATGAGCGAGGTCTCCATGAGGTTCGGTGAGAAGCCTTTCAGGGCTGACATCCTGGTTTACGGCAGGGACACTTCGCCGCTTATGGTCGTGGAGTGCAAGAGGGAGGATGTCGAGATGAGCAGGGAAGTGCTCGAGCAGGCCTTGAAATACAATCTGGTCCTTGGTGCCAGGTTCATAGTGATAACGAACGGGAACAAGACTTTCGGTTTCAGGAGTACCGGCGATGAAGCCAGTCCCTTCGAACAGTTAAAATCCTTCCCAGACTGGGAAGCCATGCAGGTATAGCTTATGAGTTCCACCATAACAGAAGGGTATCTCGACAGCCCTGTGTTCAAGATCGTTACGGATGCCGCGCAAGAACTCGGTGTCCGTGCCTTCGTGATCGGAGGATATGTCAGGGACTGCTTTCTCGGGAGGCAGAACGACGACATAGACATAGTCGTGGAGGGGAGTGGGATCGAGCTTGCCCAAGCCGTGGCTTCCAGGATTGAGGAGAGGGAGCACCGTCATTGCAACGTGTCGGTATTCAAGACTTTCGGAACGGCCATGCTCAAGTGGCATGGCGCCGAGATCGAGTTCGTGGGAGCCAGGAAGGAATCATACCGGCATGATTCCAGGAAGCCGATCGTTGAGGACGGCACCCTTGAAGAGGACCAGATGCGGCGTGATTTCACCATCAACGCCATGGCTTTCAGCCTCCAGGAGGAAGACTATGGAGCCCTGGTCGATCCGTTCGGCGGGATCCGTGACCTTGCGGCTGGAATCATCAGGACTCCGCTGGAGCCTGAACAGACCTACAGCGACGATCCGCTGCGGATGCTGAGGGCTGTCCGTTTCGCGGTCAAGCTCAGTACTCCGGAGCATGCTTTCACCATTGTCCCCGAGTCAATCAGGGCGATGAAGGCCATGAAGGACCGCATGGCCATCCTATCCCAGGAAAGGATAGTCGAGGAGCTCAACAAGATCCTGATCTGCCCCCGCCCGTCCATGGGCTTCCACCTAATGGACGAGACAGGACTTCTGGAATACATTCTCCCTGAGCTACTGAAACTCAAGGGAATAGAGACAGTGGACGGAAAAGGGCACAAGGAAATATTCTCCCATACCCTGCAGGTTGTGGACAATGTTGCGGCTTCCGAGACCGCTGCCATTGCCGAGGGCCGCCTGAAAGATTATTCTCCGAAGGAAGACGGCGATGGTTTCGTGGAAACCGTCAGGACAGAACCGTATGTCTGGCTTCGTTGGGCCGCCTTGCTGCACGACATCGGCAAGCCGGTAAGCAAGCGTTTCGATCCGGCTGTAGGCTGGACCTTCCACGGTCATGAAGTTGTCGGCGGGAAGATGGTCCCGAAAATCTTCACGAGGCTGAAGATGCCGCTCAATGAAAAGATGAAGTATGTCCAGAAGCTGGTCACACTCCATCACCGTCCTGTCGCCCTTGTAGATGATGAGGTTACCGATTCTGCAGTGCGGCGCCTCCTCTTCGATGCCGGAAATGAGATTGAGGACCTGATGCTCCTTTGCAATGCCGACATCACTTCCAAGAATCCTGTCAAGGTCGCAAGGATCAGGGATAACTTCGAACTGGTAAAGAAGAAACTGGTCGAAGTCGAGGAGAAGGATGCCATCCGCAACTGGAAGAATCCCATCACCGGAGAATATGTCATGCAGGTCTACGGAATCCCTCCGTGCAAGGAGATAGGCGTCCTTAAGGAATATGTGAAAAATGCGATCCTGGACGGGGAGATCGGCAACAATTTCGAGGAAGCGGACGCCTTGATGAGGATGAAAGCTTCGGAAATGGGGCTCAAGGAAGCCTGATCGGATCAAAGATGATCCTGAACGAGTATATAGATTACATTTCGAAGGTCCGCCGGTATTCCAGGCGCACCTGCGATCTGTATTCGGAAATATTGGGACGTTTTTTCTCATTCACCGAGGCTTCCGGTGACAGGGAGATGCTCGAGGCCCTTACACCATCCGTTATCCGATCCTATGAGGTCCATCTGATGGATGCCTGCGGGATGGATCCCCGTACGGTCAACCTCCATATCAGCGTACTATCCGGTTTCTGCCGTTATCTGATGAAAGACGGAAGGCTCGGTTCCAATCCGGCCAGGATGGTATCCAGGCCGAAGACGGAGAAGCGACTTCCGGTCTTCTACAGGGAGGATTCCATGAAGGAATACTTTGACAGTACGGATTGTTACGCCTCGGAGGAGAACCTGGAGTTGATATCCGGCAATGACAAGGTCTCGAAGGATATGTATTCCCGAAGACTGGGCAGGATGATCGTGTCGATCCTGTATTCGACGGGCATACGACGTTCCGAACTGATCGGCCTGAATGTCGGAAGCGTGGATTTCTCCAGAAGGACGATGAAAGTCATAGGAAAAGGTGACAAGGCCAGAGAAATTCCCCTCGTCCCTTCTCTTTGTAAGGAAATTTCGTTATATTTACAAACAGTTGAAACGATGGAAGGCCGCAGGCGGACCGCTTCTGAGCCTCTGTTGGTGACTGTCAAGGGTAGCAGACTCTATCCGGTTTTCATCGACAGGACGATAAAAAGCGAGCTTGGGCAGGTCGGGAGCATCACAGGGAGGAAGTCTCCCCATGTTTTGAGGCATTCACTGGCGACGGAGCTTCTGAACGAAGGCAGTGACCTCAATTCGATCAAGGAACTCCTTGGCCATTCCTCGCTTGCTGCGACGCAGGTCTATACGCACAATTCCATCGAGAAACTGAAAAAAGTTTATGTTAACGCCCATCCACGGGCAAAAAGCGGAGGTAAAAATGGAGATTAGAGTAAAATCCCTGAAGTTTGATGCAGACCAGAAACTGCTCGACTATGTTGAAAAGAAAGTTTCGAAACTTTCCAGGTTCAGCGATCACCTCGATGACGTCGAGGTAACTCTGTCTTTGCTGAATGAGCCTGACAACAAGGAAGTCAAGATCCAGACCAGGGTTTATGGACAGGATCTGCTGATCGAAAGGAGCGCCTCGACTTTCGAGGATGCCGTCAGCGAGGTCGTCGATCTTATGAAGGAGAAGATCGTAAGGACCAAGGAAAAGAAATTTGACGCATAATCAATAGTCCAGGACAGGCCGCCGGAAACGACGGCCTGTCTTTTTTTATTTTTATGATTATATTTGTCTTCTATGGCAAAAGGTTCAGTAAACGTCGCTTCACAGTGCAGTGAGCTTATCGGAAAGGCCCGCGCAGGAGAATTCTATCCTGTGTACCTGCTGATGGGGGACGAACCTTATTATCCGGACCTGGTCTGCAATGCGGTTATCGAACATTCCCTGGACGAATTCTCCAGGGATTTCAACGAGACCATCTGCTATGGCGCCGATGTCGATGCGGAAACTGTCATAACTGCAGCCAGGAGGTTCCCGATGATGGCCGAGAGGCAATTGGTGGTCGTGAAGGATGCCCAGGCCATGAAAGACCTGGAGCAACTGGCGGTATATTGCGAGTCCCCTCTGGACTCCACCGTCCTTGTCCTGCTGATGAGAGGGGCTTCGGCGGACAAGCGGAAATCACTTTACAAGCAGTGCCAGAAAAACGGAGTCGTTGTCGAATCCAACGCCTTGAGAGATTACGAGATGGCATCCTGGATTAGCCAGTACTTCTCGTCCAGGGGGCTTGACATCGCTCCGGATGCCGCGGCATTGCTGGCGGAATATTCCGGAACCGACATGGGCAGGATAGTGGTAGAGACGGACAAGCTGCTCAAAAACCTGCCGGAGGGAGTGAACCGGGTCTCGGCTTCCGACATTGAGAAGAATGTAGGTATAAGTCGTGGATTCAGCATATTCGAGCTCACAAAGGAGCTTTCATTCAGGAACGCTCCGAAAGCGTTGCGAGTGGCGGCAAGGATAGGTGAATCCGCGAGGTTCGCGATGCCGATGGCCGTGAGTACCCTCTATACATACTTTGTAAGGGTCCTGAAATACGGTGCCCTTAAAGAGAAATCGCGTTATCCTGACAGGGCGGACGTTGCGGCCGCGCTTCAGGGGGTCAACCCTTATTTCTGGAAGGAATATGACGCCGCGGTGGCGAATTATCCCGTCCCTAAGGCAATGGCCGCAGTTTCCCTTCTCTGTGACTATGATTACAAAGGGAAGGGAGGGGATGTAGGAGAGACCACCCCGGGCGACCTTCTGGTAGAATTGGTCGTCAAGCTCTTGAATTTATAAGATTTGTATAAGAAATTATTGTATTACGATAAATAATTATTATATTTGGCAAAAATATAAGAATAATGGGACTAATTGAATGCAGAAATGTCAGCAAGCGGTTCGGTGAGAAGGTCGCTTTGGACAATGTTTCCATTGACATTACCCAGGGCCAGATCTTCGGATTGCTCGGACCGAACGGAGCCGGCAAGACGACCCTCATCAGGATAATAAACAGGATAACCATCCCCAACGGTGGGGAAGTGTTCTTCAATGGCCATCCCATCACCCAGGGCGATGTCGAGAAGATCGGATACCTTCCCGAGGAGCGTGGCCTCTACCGCAAGATGGAGGTAGGGGACCAGGCCATGTATCTAGCCCAGCTCAAGGGGCTGAGCGCCAATGAGGCCCGCAGGGAACTCAAGCTGTGGTTCGTACGTTTCGGTATACAGGACTGGTGGAAGAAAAAGGTGGAGGAACTCTCAAAGGGTATGGCCCAGAAGGTCCAGTTCATCACGACCGTAGTCCACAGACCGTCACTCATGATCCTTGACGAACCTTTTTCCGGATTCGACCCGGTCAATGCGGAACTGATCCGCAAGGAGATCCTGCGACTCAAGGATGAAGGAGCGACCATAATCCTCTCCACGCACAACATGGAGTCGGTTGAGGAACTTTGTGACGACATCGCCCTGATCAACAAATCGAAACTGGTCATAACCGGCGGGGTTGATGAAATCAGGCGGAAGCACGGCAATAACAATATTGAACTGATATATACCGGAGATGAGAGGGTCGGCGAAATCGAGGGACTCTACAGAATCATTTCGGACGAAGACAATGTCGGTCGCCATACGGCGGTTCTCAACCTTGTTCCCGGAGTATCATCCAACGAGGTCCTGTCATCCCTTCTGTCCACAGGGATAACGGTGAACTCCTTCAAGGAACTGATCCCCAGGATGAACGACATTTTCATCAAACTAGTAACTGAGGAGGAATAGAGCTATGGATTTCAGAATAATCAAGACAGTCATTGGACGCGAATACCTTACCCGCGTCAAGAAGAAGTCCTTCCTGGTGACTACTTTCGTAGTGCCCATCCTTTTCGCCGCGATGATGGTCGCGATTTTCTACATCATGGGCAGTACCAAACAGAGGAAACAGGACGTAGCCGTTGTCGACCAGTCCGGCCTGGTGATGTCCCATCTGAACAGTGACGACAGGGTTACCTACTCGGATTTCTCCTCCGAGGTGCCGGATTCCATCAAGTTGCATCTGAAGGATTTCGGGAAGGATGTGCTCGTGGTCATTTCCCCGCTCGACACGGTGAAGAAAACCGTATCAGTCCAGGCATATTCGAAGGATCCCCTTGGAGTCGAGTTCACCGGACGCCTGTCCGACGCAGTTGATGACGCAGTCGAGGAGTACAGGGTCCAGCAGTACGGAATCGAGAACCTCTCCCAGATAATGGAAGACGTAAGGTCCAATGTCAGGGTCACTGAATATACCCTCGACGAGTCCGGAAACGAGAGCGTGTCGGAATCTGGGATTTACATGATCGTTTCCATGCTCCTGGGCATCATAATCTGGATGTTCATCATGATGTTCGGAGGACAGGTGATGTCCAGCGTCATCGAAGAGAAGTCCAGCAGGGTGGTCGAGGTGCTCATATCCTCAGTCAAGGCTGTCGACCTCATGTTCGGAAAGATCATAGGAGTCGCCCTGGTGGCACTTACACAGTTCCTGCTCTGGATAGTCCTCACTGTCGCGCTGACCTCAATTGCCAGCATGTTCATCGGCAAGGATATGCTGAAGAGCATCTCCGGGAACCAAGAGATGATCGCCCAGACAACTGTCGGGATTCCCGCTGACCTTGGGAGCATGACCATGCCCGCAGACACTGCTTCCCTTGATGCAGCCGCTCCAGGGGAACTCCAGACCGTGATGGCCACTCTCTCGAACATTCCATGGGTGAAACTCATCGTTTCATTCCTCATCTTCTTCGTACTCGGTTACCTGCTTTATGCCTCGCTGTATGCGGCCATCGGATCGGCCGCGGAAAGCGTGGAAGATACCCAGCAGCTTCAGATGCCTATCACGATTCCGCTCATGATCGCTTACATGATCATCCTTATGGCGTTCCAGAACCCTGACAGCGGAGTGGTGGTATGGGCGTCGATGATTCCTTTCACGTCTCCGATCGTGATGCTGGCCAGGATTCCTTACGGTGTTCCG
>JAEEGI010026935.1_pt1 | contig 11042 bp, 7 predicted proteins | sample 8958751 | NCBI WGS metagenome assembly JAEEGI01 (sample SAMN16246545, study PRJNA631951) | gut metagenome | biome: gut microbiome; feature: rumen; material: KS-attached | host: Bos | place: Iran: Karaj | collected 2018-10 | reverse complement strand
CTCCTCCGGGTAAAAAACCTCCGCCGCCCGATTGAAGCCCAGCACCGCCGTCACCGTTCGGCCGTCGGCCACAAGCTCCCTGGCCAGCCAGTAGAGGGGCGGCACGCCCACGCCGCCGCCGATGAGCAGCGGCCGCTGCCCCGCAGGGGAAAGGTCGTACCCGTTCCCGAGCCCCGTCAATAGATCCAGCCTCGCCCCCCCAAGCAGCTCGCTCATCTGCCGGGTCCCGTCGCCCACCACCTTATAGATGAGGGTGAGCTCATCCCCGTTCAAGTCGCACACGGAGATGGGCCGGCGCAAAAATCTGCCCTCCAGCCGAACGTTCACGAACTGCCCCGGCCGGGCAACGGCCGAAACGTCCCCCCGCAGCCTCATCCGAAACACCCCGTCCGTCAGGGGCCTGTTTTCCGTTACGGTGAAGAATCCCTGTCGCATGGCTTTTTATACCTCCCAATGGGGGTCCCGGTAGGCGATCCGCCCGTCCGCCACGGTCATGAGGCACCGACCCTGCACCTTCCATCCGGCAAAGGGGGTGCTGCGGCCCATGGACAAAAACGTATCCGGGTCTATGACATAGCTTTCGTTCAGATCAAACAGGGTGAAGTTGGCGGGCTGTCCCTCCACCATGGCGTCCTTCAGGCCGAATCGCTTCCGGGGGGCGTCGCTCAGCAGCTCCACCAGACGACGAAGCGTCAGCTCCCCGGTCTTCACCAGGTAGGTATAGAGCAGGGGGAACGCCGTTTCCAACCCCACCACCCCCATGAGGCTCCCCTCCAGGCCGCGGCTCTTCTCCGCCGCCGTATGGGGGGCGTGGTCGGTGGCGATCACGTCGATGGTCCCGTCCCGGAGCCCCTCCAGCAGGGCCTGTCGATCCTCCTCGCCTCGGATGGGCGGGTTCATCTTGAAGCGGCCCTCCTCCTGCAGCATGCTGTCGTTCAAAAGCAGGTAGTGGGGCGCGGTCTCACAGCTCACGTCCAACCCCTCCGCCTTGGCCCGGCGGATCAAAGCTACGCTTTCCTTGGTGGATATGTGGCACACATGATAGCCGCAGCCCGTTTCCCGCACCAAATCCAGATCTCGGGCGATCTGCCCCCACTCGGATTCGGAGCAAATGCCCCTGTGCCCATGGGCGGCGGCGTAAGCACCGTCGTGGATATAGCCGCCTTTTAAAAGCCGGTTGTCCTCGCAGTGGGCCACGATCAGCTTCCCAAGGGCCTTCGCCCTCCGCATGGCGGCGCCCATCATCTCGTCCCGCTGCACCCCGTGGCCGTCGTCGGAAAAGGCAACCACATAGGGAGCCATGGCCTCCATGTCCGCCAGGGCCTCCCCCTTCTCCCCCACGGTGATGGCGCCGTAGGGCATCACCTCAACGACGGCATCCCGGCGGATGATATCCAGCTCCGCCTGCAGATGGGGCAGATCGTCGGGGCAGGGGTCCAGATTGGGCATGGGGCACACGGCGGTATACCCGCCCCGGGCCGCGGCCCGGCTGCCGCTGGCTATGGTTTCCTTATACGAAAAACCCGGCTCGCGGAAGTGCACGTGCACATCTGCGAAACCGGGAAATATGGTATATCGGTCACCGGCGATCTCCTCCGTCAGGGGACGATCGACGGGGCCGCCACAAAGGATACGATCACAAACGGCAACGGTCTCTTTCCGGATATCTCCGTTTCGATACACGTTGGCATTGGTGAATTGATACCGCATACAGGCTCCTTTCCATAAAGAAAAAGTTGCTCTCCGCCAAGGAGCGCAACAATAAGCGACGGGCCGGGCCCGTATTCGTTTTCTCGTCGTCCTTAGCGGCCTCACGGGGCCGACCTTAAAGCACCGTAAGCAGTATACTTTGAAACCGTTCGATCTGTCAAGAGCAGATTGGCCGCCGGCGCAAGATTCTTTTTGGAAGAGGAGGCCGGACGTTCACAGGCGATCCCATGCCCGCTGGGCTTTGCAGCCATGTCAACGGATGAATCCCGCCAGGGAGGACGTATCGAGCTTGTCGAACGAAGACAGGAAGGGGAACAGCTCCCGGGCGATGACCTTGACGCCGCCCGGGCTGTCGGATTCGATGTTCAGCGGCAGCAGCGGCTCGTGGAGGCTCATGCGCAGCAGGAACCAGCCATTGCCATGCTCTCTGTCCAGATCGACGCGCACGCCCTCATGATTGTCAGGGGCCAGTGCCCATCCCGGCTGGACAGCGGCAAAGGTTTGAAGCTTTTCGATGACGTCGCCGCCATAGGCCTTAAAATCCGGCAGCTGGAGGGCCATGCGGAACTCACAGCTCTCCTCTGGCTCCTTAAGATCGGCGATCAGGGACTGAAGAGAATACCCCTCCTGGCGGCCCTTCGCCAGCTCGATCAACAGCCGCGTCACCAGGTACGCGCCGTCGTCCAGGAAATAGTTCTCCTTCAGGGCCCCGTGGCCGGAGGTCTCCATGGCCAGCTGACTGTCTTGCCCCGCCTCGTTGAGGCGGATGGACTCGTTGATCACGTTTTTATAGCCGCGCTTGAATCGATGATGGACCCCGCCGTGGGCCACGATGAAGGACGCAAGTCCCGTGGAGGTGATGGAATCGGTGACGATGGTCGTGCCGGGATGCTCCCGAAGCAGGATGGCCGCCATCATGGCGATGAGGCGGTTCCGGTTCAGCTCGCTGCCGTCCGAAAGCACCGCGCCGGCCCGATCCACGTCGGTATCGAAGAGGATGCCCAGATCCGCCTGGCTCTTCAAAACGGCTTCCCGGATCGATGCCATCGCCTTCTTGTCCTCGGGATTGGGCGCGTGGTTCGGGAAGGTGCCGTCGGGGTCCAGGAAGCGGGAGCCCGCGGTATCCGCGCCCAAAGGTTCGAGCACCTCTGAAGCATAGAAGCCGCCGGCGCCGTTGCCCGCGTCCACCACGATCCGCAAGCCCTCCAGGGGCCGCTGGCGACCGGTGGTCTCGCGCACCTTGCGGCACAGGATCTCAGCATAATTCGGCATGAAGCTGCCCCTGGCCAGAGTGGCCGCAGGCAGCCCCGTATGATCCTTGGACGATGCCAGGGCAAGGATCGCCTGAATATCCCGTTTTTCCAGGCCGCCCTCCCGGGTAAAGAACTTGAAGCCGTTGCGGTTGAAGGGCAGATGGCTCGCCGTGACCATCACGGCTCCGTCGTACCTGAAGCCTTCTGTGACCGTGGTCATGAACATGGCGGGGGTGGAAGCCATCCCCATATCCGTCACCGCCACGCCCTCCGCCGCCATGGTCTCACCGATCCAGTCGGCCAGGGCCGGGCCGGACAGGCGGGAATCCCGGCCCACGGCCACTCGCAGCAGATCTTTCCCCAGCCGCCCCCGCAGCCACAGGGCAAAGCCGCGGCCTATATCCCGACAGGCCTGCTCCGTCAAATCCACGGTCTGACCAGGGACCCCTTCCATGGCTATGCCCCGGATATCGCTGCCGTTCTGCAAGTCTGAATATTCCATGCCTTCCCTCCAATACGCTCAAATCAATGGTTCCAGGTGGAGTATACTGGATTTGCACGCCGTTTACAATAGACAAAAAGCGACCGACCGGACAGGAGAACGTCCGGTCGGTCGCATGGTCCTGGGTTTGGTTGAGAAAGGATTTTTCGTGGATGCGGCCGCCTGCCCCTTGCCTGCGCTTTGAGGCAGGCAACCACGGCGACCAGGACCCGATCACCCATGACGCCGGTCCTTCAGCCAGAGCTTCCCCAAAAGGCGCTCACGGACTTAAGAGCCGATCCACATGGGAGTCTAATCGACTGCTTATTGCATGAAAGTGCCTGCGACCATCTGCTCGAGATAGGCCTTGTACTGCTCCTGGATCTCGGCGGGGACCAGGTCACTGATCTTGCCCGCGGAGAGAACGCCGTTCTCCAGGGTGCCGTAGATGACCTCGCCGCCGAAGGTTCCGTTCATGACCGCCTGCATGCTGAGACCCACCAGGGAGGAGTTGTCGGTCACCTGGCTGCAGATGATGCACTCGTTCTGGCCCAGGATGTCGGCGGGCTGGGCGATATCGTAGATCTTGATGGCGCCGGCCGCCTGGTTGGCCGCATCGATGGCCTGGCGGGCGCCGGAGTCAACGGCAGAGGCGTCGCCAAAGAACACGTCTGCGCCCTGGTCGATCATGGCCTTGGCGAACTCGATGCCCTTGTCGCTGGCGGAGAAGGAGTTGGAGTAGACGATGTCCAGGGTCTTGACGGTCTTGCCGGCCTTCTCACCCACATAGGCAGCGGCCTCCTTGTAGCCGGCGTACTTGCCCTTGGTGGTGTCCAGCTCCATGCCGCCGATGAAGGCGATGGTGCCGGTCTCGGTCATGAGGCCCGCAAGAGCGCCCGCGATCCAGCCGATCTCAGTGGCGTTGGGCAGCAGGGAGGTCACGTTCTTGTTCACAGCCTTCTCGGGGGTGCTGGCGCCGCCGTTAAGCAGAGCGAAGGCGATCTCAGGATACTCCTCAGCCGCCTGGAGCACGGCGTCGGTGTACTGGTTGCCGGGGGCGTAGATGAGGTCGTACCCCAGATCACAGTAGGACACGATGGTGTCATAGTAGGCGGACTGGTCGATGCTGTCGGAGTAGGCGGTCTCCCAGCCGTTGGCCGCGGCCGCATCGATCATGGCGTTGTAGCAGGCCGCGCCCCAGCCGCCGTCGGAGATGCTGGAGTCGCAGATCATGGCTACCTTGTAGGTCTTGTCCGCAGCAAAGGCGGGGGCCGCCAGAGCGAGGACCATCACGAGGGACAACACGAGAGCAAATACCTTTTTCATACGAATCCTCCTTAATACTTTTGGTTCTATTTTCGACCCAAACGGGTGAAAACCAGGGAAACGGCCTTACCGCTCTTCCTTACGGTAGGGCTTGCCGCAGCTCTTGGGACCGGCCTTCTTCATGCCGATGAGGGCCAGGACCACCACCGTGGCCACATAGGGGATCATCTGGAAAAACTGATACGGAAGGCCGAAAGACGCCACCTGGAGCCGGATCTGCAGCGCGTCACAGAAGCCGAAGAACAGGCAGGCAAGGAGCACGCCGCCGGCGCTCCAGCGACCGAAGATCACCGCTGCCAGAGCGATGAAGCCCCGGCCCGCGATGTTCCCGTCCACATAGGTGGTGGTGTAGCAGGTGGTGAGATAGGCACCGCCCATGCCGGCCAGGGCACCGCAGATGATGCTGGCGATGTACTTGGTCCGGATGACGTTGATGCCCAGGGTGGCCGCGGCCTTGGGGTGTTCGCCCACCGCCTTGAAGTTGAGGCCGCTCTTGGTCTTGTTGAAGTAGATGGCGGTGAAGATCACCAGCGCATAGGCAAAGTACACCATGAACGTCTGGTCCAGCAGCAGCCGCGCGAAGAAGTTCGAGGGGGTGATACCCATGGTGGAGGCCAGGGTGTTCATCAGCCGCACCTGGACCAGGCTGGAGCCGCTGCCGAAGTAGACCCGGTAGATAAAGGCGGCCAACGCCGGGGCAAAGATATTGATGGCCATGCCGTAGACGATCTGCTCCGCGCAAAGGGAGATGGTGGCGTAGGCGAACACCATGTTGACGATGATGCCCGCCATCATGCCGGCCAGGACCCCCAATATGGGGCTGTCGGTGAGCAGGCTCACCATGAAGCCCACCAGGGAGCCGATGGTGGCAAGGCCCTCGAGGCCGATGTTGGTGAGGCCCGCCCGCTGGGAATAGAGCTCCGCCAGGGAGACGAAGATCAGCGGCGTCGCCATGCGGACGCTGGCCAGGATCAGGTTGGTGACAAAGTTCATATCCATGGCTCACGCCTCCTTTCTTGCGGGGAAGAGCCGCTCGAGAAACGCCTTGAACTCCGGCAGCTTCACCAAAGCAAGGCCCGCCACGGTGAACACGATGACCAGGGCCTGAATGATCTCTGACACGCTGGTGGGCACGCCGGTGGCCGCCTGCATGGTGGTGGAGCCCACCCGCAGCGCCGCGAAGAAGATGGCCACCAAGATCGCCGCCAGGGGGTGGAGCTGGGCGATGAGCGCCATGGCAACCCCGTCGAAACCGTAGCCGGCGCCAAAGCCGTTGATGAGCCTGAACTGGGTGCCCAAGAGCTCCGCGCTGCCGCCGATGCCCGCGATAACGCCGGAGAGGATGAAGCTGAAGAGGATGAACCGCTTCACCGCAAAGCCGTTGAATTCGGAGGCCGTCATGTTGAGGCCCACGGCCCGAAGCTGGAAGCCCATGGAGGTGTAGAACAGGAAGTAGTAGATCAGCAACCCGATGACCACGGCAATCACGAAGGCGCTGGTGCACCGAAGGCCGAAAAGCCGGGTCAGCTTCGTTTCGTTGGGCACCGCCATGGTCTGGGGGACGCTGCCCTCCCGGAGCCAGTTGGTGTAGACCACGCCCATGAAGAGGGTGGCCACGTAGTTGAGCATGATGGAGATGATCATCTCGTTCTGCCCCCGGTAGATCTTCAAAAGACCCGGGATCGCCGCCCAAAAGCCGCCCGCGATACCGCCCGCCAGGAGGCAGAGGAGGATGCCGGGAAGGCCGGTGATGCCGCTTTGGGTGGCCACGTAGCAGCAGGCGATGGAGCCCATGAGGAACTGGCCCTCGCCGCCCAGATTGAACACGCCGCACCGATAGGCGAAGCAGGCACAAAGGCTGGTGAAGATGAGGGGCGTGGACCTTGCCAGCGTGGTACCCAGGTTGCGGGTGCTGCCGAAGGCCCCCTTCCACAGAGCCTTTAGGGCTGTGATGGGATTAGCCTTCAGGGCCGCCATGATGATGCAGCCCACCAGAAAGGCCAGCAGCACGGAGATCAGCGGCACCAGGACGCTAAAGAGACGGTTTTTGTGCATAGCATTGCCTCCTTACTTGCCCGCCATGGCCAGGGATATCTGGTCGATGGGGGGATTGGAGCCGGGGTATTCGCCCATGACGGCGCCCTCGAACATGACGAGGATGCGGTCGCTCATCTCCAGGATCTCATCAAAATCGGCGGAGATCAGCAGCACGCCGCAGCCCTTGTCCCTGGCAGCGATCATGGTGTCGTGAACGAAGCGGGTGGCGCCGATGTCCAGACCGCGGGTGGGATGGACCGCCACCAGAAGGTCCGGGTCGTTCTCCAGCTCCCGGGCCAAAATGACCTTCTGCTGGTTGCCGCCGGAAAGGTTTCGGGATTCCTGCATCACGGATTGGCAGCGGATGTCGTACTTCTGCTGCATCTGCTCCGCATAGGCGCGCATGGTGCGCTTCTTCAGATGCCAGCCCTTGGCATCGGAGAATTTGGGATCGTCAGTCTCCTTCAGGATGATGTTCTCCATGACGGACATGTTGCCCACCAGCCCCATCTTGTTCCGATCCTCGGGGATATGGGAAACGTTCTCCTGGATGAAGCCGTTGGGCGAGAAGGTGGCCACGCGGCTGCCCTTCATGTCCACGGTGCCGCCCTCGGGGGCGATGACGCCGGTGACCAGCTGCGCCAGCTGGCTTTGACCGTTGCCGTCCACGCCGGCGATGCCCAATATCTCGCCCCGGCCCACCTGCAGGGAGACGCCGTTGAGGCCGTTATGCTTGCTCTGCTTGTGGTAATCCACTCCGTTGAGGACGATGACCGGTTTGCCGGGTTCCTGGACCTTGGTATACTGGGAGGGGGTCAGCTCCCGGCCGATCATCAGATTGGCCAGCTCCTCGCCGGTGGTCTCCTCCCGATTCAGGGTGCGGACGGTCTCGCCGGCCCGCAAAATGGTGATCCGATCGGAGATATGCAGCACCTCCCGCATCTTATGGCTGATGAAGATGATGCTCTTGCCTTCGCCGGTGAGCTTCTGCATGATGCGGAACAGGCCCTCCACCTCCAGGTCCGTCAAGGCAGCGGTGGGCTCATCCAACACCAGAAGCTCCGCCCCCCGGTACAGAGCCTTGAGGATCTCCACGCGCTGCTGGGCGCCCACGGCGATTTCGGTAATGGGCTTGTCCAGCTCCACGTCCAGACCATACCTCTGGGAAAGCTCCAGGATCTCCTTGCGCCGGGCGGCTTTGTCGATGAAGACGCCGCGGGTCCGCTTATCCCCCAGGATGATGTTCTCAAAGACCGTCATGGCCTCCACCAACATGAAGTGCTGATGCACCATGCCGATGCCCAGCTTGACCGCCGTGGCCGGAGAATCGATCGCTACCTGCTTCCCCTGGAGAACGATCCTTCCGCCGGTGGGCTGGTATAGCCCGAAGAGGATGTTCATCAGCGTGCTCTTGCCGGCGCCGTTCTCCCCCAGGAGGGTGTGCACCTCGCCTTTAAGAACGCTGAAATTCACATCCTTGTTTGCGTAGAACTCTCCGAATTTCTTCGTGATGTGTTCCATGCGCAGGATCTCTTCCATCATAGCCCCCCTTTCGCCGTGTGTCCCTTGGATGCCTTCAAAAAATGCTGAACAAAAACGCGCCGGAAAAGCGGGATCGTTCCCGTCCGGCGCGCAGGTATCTATGGGAGCGCTTTTTTGCCGCGCAGAAATACCAGCCTTGTCTGACTATCTATATGTCCTGGCAGGAACGATGGCAGCATAGTCGTCAAATCCTTTGCATATAGCAGAAAATCTTTTTGTGGCACAAAATCTTTTACAGATAAATGATAGCAGGAAAAGGTGCATAATGCAAGAGTCGACGCCCCCATTTTTCGTATAAATATGCGTCCTCTGTCTTTTTCCAAAACTTTTCCGAGTGAGACGACCCTTGATCCTTCGTTCGATCCGCGTCGATTATGCTTATGGATGCCACTGGATCCGCCTCTCATGAGCTGCGGGAAGATCCGTTCGGATCGGCGCGGTAATCGTTGGGGGTGAGGCCGGCGTACTTTTTGAAGACGCGGATGAAGTGGCCGTGGGAGGAGAAGCCGAGATAGGCGCCGATGGCGGCGGCGGGCTTGTCGGAATAGCGGAGGAGGCGCTTGGCTTCCTCCGTCTTTTCGGTGAGGATGTAATCGGTGAGGGTGACGCCCGTCTCCCGCTTGAAGCGGGCGGAGAGATAGGGACGGCTCAGGTAGAGGGAGTCCGCCATCCGCTCCGTGCTGATGGGTTCGGACAGGTGGCGGCGCACGTAGTTGGCCACGTCCGCCGCCAGCTTGGTGGGGTGGCTGCCCAGATGAAGCTTCTCCACCTGCTCGGTGTACTCCAGGATCATGCTGTACTGCAGGTTCATGATCTTGCTGTGGTCGGTGAGCAGCTCCACCCGCTGAATATAGCCGTCGGAGAGGGAGAAGGCGTCCTCCTCTCGCATGCCGCCCCGTATGGCTGCCCGGGCGACCAGGGTGACAGACACGATAAAGGTGTTCCTGAGCTGCCGAAGCTGGTTGGGCGCGATGGTGCCTCCCCGCACGGCGGGGGCGGCGGCCATCCAACCCTTCAGGGCGGCGGTGTCGCCCAGGCGCACCAGGTCCATGAGGGTCTCCTCCAGAGCCAGGGTGTTGTGGGCCTCCGAGGCGGCGGGCGGCTCCTCGTAGACGCGGCGGGTCCGCCGCGTCTCCAGAGTGCGCTTCAGGGCTTCCTGCTCGCTGCCGTAGATGGCCACGTCGGAGATGGTCAGCCTTTCGCCGCCGTTCAAAAAGTGGTTCACGGTGCACAGCATCTGCAGCAGCTGCTCCACCGGCAGCCGCTGGATCCCGTTCATGGCGGAGAGGAAGGCGGGCACCTGCTCCCGGGGCACGTCCGCCCGAAAGGCCAGCTCCCGCAGCTCCTGCTCATCGGCCATGATCTGGGAGGTGGGACCCAGCACCAGGGTGCCCGCCGGGGCGTGGATGACGCCGTACGAATGAAAGAGGGGCGTGGTGAAGTAGCCCACGTGGCCCCGGATGGCGCGGATCTCCTTTTCGTACACGCACATGGGGTCCCGGGGCAGCTTCACGGAGCTTTTGAACAGGATCAGCCGGTCCCCCTCGAAGAGCCGTACGGGGATCCCCGACAGGTCCGCCAGGGCCCCCGCCACATATCGCAGATCCACGTTGTCCATAGCCGCACCTCCAATATGTTACAATTATACGAAATATGATACAAAAATGCAATACGCAAAGCCGGTGTTCGTGTACAATAGTATCGAAAACAAAGGGCGAAGGGGGCATTTCGTGGATATCGAACAAGTCTTGCAGCAGATGACGGTGGAGGAAAAGGCGGCCCTGGTTTCGGGCACCGATTTCATGTACACCAACCCCATCCCCCGGCTGGGGGTAGGGAGCCTCTGCACCTCCGACGGCCCCCACGGCCTGAGGAAGCAGAAGGGCTCCGGGGACAACGGCGTTTCTGAGAGCGAGCCCGCCACGGCCTTCCCCACGGCGGCGGCCCTGGCCTCCGGCTGGAACCCCGAGAACGCCCGGAAGATGGGCGCGGCCATCGGCCGGGAGTGCCGCCACTACGGGGTCCACACCCTTTTGGGCCCCGGCGTCAACATCAAGCGGAACCCTCTCTGCGGCCGGAACTTCGAATACTTTTCCGAGGACCCCCTGCTGGCCGGCGTCATGGGCGCGGCAGAGATGAACGGCGTCCAGTCCGAGGGCGTGGGCGTGTCCGTGAAGCACTTCGCCCTGAACAACTCCGAAAACTATCGGTTTATGGGCAACTCCGTAGCATCCGAGAACACCATCCGCAACCTGTATCTAAAGCCTTTCGAATACGTCGTGAAGCATGCCCGGCCCGCCACCATCATGTGCGCCTACAACCGGATCAACGGCGTCTTCTGCTCCGAGAACCTATGGCTCCTCACCGACGTGCTGCGAAACGAGTGGGGCTTTACGGGCGTGGTGATGAGCGACTGGGGCGCGGTGAAGGACCGGGTGGCCGGGCTGAAGGCCGGGATGGATCTGGAGATGCCCGGAGACACCGCCATCTGCCGCCGATGGATCCTGGACGGGGCGGCGGACGGCTCCCTGCCCATGGAAGATTTGGACAAAGCCTGCAAAAACATCCTCCGCTGGGTGGACGAATATGTCAAACCTGCCGACGAAACGCCTGTGGACTGGGACGGCTACCACGAGCTGGCGGCCCGGATCGCGGAGGACTGCGCGGTGCTGTTGAATAACGACGGGGCGCTG
>JAEEGI010026933.1_pt1 | contig 11042 bp, 6 predicted proteins | sample 8958751 | NCBI WGS metagenome assembly JAEEGI01 (sample SAMN16246545, study PRJNA631951) | gut metagenome | biome: gut microbiome; feature: rumen; material: KS-attached | host: Bos | place: Iran: Karaj | collected 2018-10 | reverse complement strand
ATAATAAAAATATAAATAACTGTAATAAAAAAGAAAATGAACAAAATAATTTAACAATAAATAGAAGAGAAGAGGATTTAGAAAAATTTATGTCATTTACAAATAATTTAAACCTTATTATTAATAAGGAAAAACCAAATATAAAAAAACAAGATTTAAATCAAAAACAAAATCAATTTTCAAAATCTTCTATTTTAAGAAAAACAAAACAATTACCTATTCAAAGTCCTGAAATTAAAGATATTTAATGAAATAACTTAAATTAACATTTCAATTTTTATAAATATTTATTTTTAATAATTCTTGTAATAGAAACAATAATAATAAATAACCTTAAAATAAACTAAATAATAAATTTAAGTTAATATAAGTTTTAATTTTTTTTTAAAAGAAATTTATAATGGATTTAAATAATATTATCTTCTTTAGAATTCAAAAAGAAAAAATTATAATTCAAATATATAATTAAAAAAAAATATATTTAACTTAATATAAACTATATAATTTTTTTTTGTGTTTGATTAATTAATAATTTTTTTAATAAAGATTTTATAAAAAATCAAACATGAAATGCAATTCATTTCCCTTTTCACTTATTATTATATTAATTATCATTAAAAACATAAAAAATCATTTAATAAATAATTTAAATGAAGAAGAAGAAGAAGATGTGTTAATATTATATCCCTATGAAAGTCAAAAGTTTATATTTTTAAATGAAATCATATTTTCTTTTAAATGTCCATCAAATGGAAATATATATTTTAAATTAGAAAAAGGAAATGATTATTATTTGGCAATTACGTTATATAATAATTATTCATCATTGATAAAAGATACAAGAAGAAGAAAAGGATTAGAAACATTCAATTTTGGAAAAGATATTACAAAAAATAAAATCGGAGTTTTTGAAAATAAGCATAATTTACCAGAAATATATTTTATTGTATATCAAAAAGGTGGTTCAACAATATCAAAATATCTTGATTATATTACTCTTTATACTGAGAATGATACTAATATTACTATAGATGCATATTATGAAACAAATAAATGTTATAAATTTTCAGATAATAGAACATATCGATTTAATTTTGAATTAAGAGATTTTGAAAATTATTATTTACAATATCAAATATATTCAAAAAGTCAAAAAAATATAAGTTATTATTTTAAAGATAAAAATGGTGTATTAATTAATAATGACACTATATCCTTTATAAATATGTATTCTAATAACTCTCTAGAGAAAAAACAAACTTTTTCTGTTAATTCTTCAGATGATAATAATTATGAAATTTGTTTTGATTTTTTAGATTCTCAAGTTGTTAATATTACAAGAGAATCAACTGAATATTCTACAATTATCATTTCTCCTGGAAATTTTTATTTTTTTACAGGTACTGAAAATATTCAAGTTGGAAAAAAAGGTCATTTATTATTAACTTTTAATTCTATTAGTCATAATATTACTATTACTTGCAAATTAAGTGATATGAAAAATCCTAATATTTCTGATTTTTCTTTCATTGATTCTTCAAATTCTGATTGTGAATACTTTAAAGATAGTTATGCTTATGAAAATTATCATATTCATTATAACAAAACACATATAAATAAAACAACACTTTTAATTAAAGTTACAATTAATTACAATTCTACATTTAATAAACAAATTTTTTCAATTTATAAAAGTTATCCAGAATATGAAATAAATGCAAATAATGGAGATTATGAAAGGAATATTTCATTATTTAGAAATCCTTATTTTTTTAAAATGAAAATTGATGATTATAAAAAAGATACGAAAGTAATGTTATTAACAAATGATGACATAACAATGAATGTGATATTAGGAAATTTCACAAAAGATAATTATAAAAAATATTCAAATAAAATTAATCACATTCATATTCTTGATATAAATGAATTAAAAAATAAAGAAATAAAAGAAGTTAATATTATGCTTCATACTGCAATTCCTCATCAAAAATGTTATTTCTTAAATTTATGATAATCATACTCATTTTATAATTAATAATGAAAATACAAATAATGAGAAAAGTTATAAAATCGAAATTAATGATTGTAATAATGATCAATTTTATTATATTGGATTATATAATTATGAAAATGAAGAAAGAATTGGATTTATTGATTATGGAATTGGAGAAAGTTATTATTTAAATTATGTAAATAATTCTTCGTTAGAAAATCAATTTAAAATATTAAAAAATAATTTTAATTCCCTTTTAAATAATATTTCTTTATTATCAGGTAATTTTGAAATTGTTAATGTTAATTGTACTTCTCCTATTTTAGCTTATTTAAATATTTATCCTTCTATTGAACAAAATATTGAAGGAGAATATGAAATAAAAGAAGGAGAAAAGTTTTCTTTTTTTTTGAAAAAATTTAGTGAATATAAAATAATTCTTAATGATGATTTATCTAAAAAAGATAAAGTATATTATGAAATATTATTATTAAGTAAAGAAGAACAAACAGTTTTCGTTCATATAAGTGATAAAATATTTAATATTACTGAAAATGAAATAATAAGAGACTCTTTTGATCCTAAAATAAATAAAGAAATTAAATTTATTAGTTATAAAAGTAAAGCTTTAGTTCAATTAAAAATTGGAATTTGTGATGATAATAAAGATTATTATATTGGAAATTTAAGTGATACAGAAATAAAAACAGAAAAAAAAAATTTAATTTTAAATTTAACAAAAGAAGATATATTTAAAGAATTACAAATTCATTTTCAAAACTCAAATTCAAATCAAAGAATTTGTTCTTATTTTGGTTATGCTAAATTTCCTTTTATTTTTTATCCAAAAAATAATTGTTTTAATAATACAAATAGTATTTCAATTTCATATCCTTTTGAAAAAATTATTAATAATAATGATCAAAAAAGTTATTATGAGAATGATAGTTATTTATTAATTTTTTCATTTGAAAATACAATAAATAAAATTCAATTAATTAAAAAGGATATAAAAAATCAAATAATAATAGATCAACAACCTTATTTTTTCTATAATAATAATGAAAATAAGACAAATTATTTTAAATTAAAGTCAAATAAAAATTATACAATTAAAACAGGAATGGTAATTTATATTTCATATTTTAAAAATGAAGGTGAAGGAATCATAGATTATTCACTTTCATATGGAAATACAATAATTAAAAAAGAAAAATTAATTTCAAATGACACTGGAAGAAAAATATATAATTTTAAAGACAATTTCTTAGATTTTGATTTAGAAATTAATTCTAACTGTTCTTATAATCTTGTTTTAAAAAAATATATTTTAAATGAATCATATGAATTAAATTTAAATAATAGTTTTGAAATAAAAAGTGTAGAAAACAATTTCACCGCAAATAGAATATCAGAAGAAAATATAAGTTATTATTATATTACTGGAAATGAATATAAAGATGTAATAAATTTATCTCATATAAATGAAAAGAAAGAAATACAAATAAATGATGAAAATATAATAACTTTCCCAAAGCCAGATAAAAAAGATGATTATTATTTAAATATTATAGCAGTTCAAAAAGATAATTATAAATTATCATTCTTATATAATCCATTAAAATTCAATAAAGAAAAATCATCAGCAAATGAGATATTTATTGCTTTGTTCATTTTTATTGTTATAATATTAATAGTAGTAGTAATTTTCAAAAAAGGAAAACTTGATGATGCAATAATTACTGAACAAATTCAACCAGATATTCCTTTGGTTCAAACTTAAAAGAAAAATTAAAAAATAAATGAAAAATTTAATAAAAATATATTAAATATATTTTTAATCAAATATTAAATTAATTAAATAATTAATTTCATTAAAAAAATGAAAGAAAAAAATAAAAAATTTCATAAAGAATATATATCAATTAACGAATAAAAAGATTATAAGTATATTTACAATTTATTTAAAATAAATTTATATTTATATAAGAATAAGTAATTATTTATTTTTAAATGCTAAAGGTAATAATGTATTTTTTTATAATACATTTATATATTTAAGAATATATTATTATTTATTTTTATTTAAAGGAAAAATTATATTTTAATTTGGAAAATATTTGATTTACAGAATAAATATTTATTTATATTTTAATAATAAATAAATGAAGTAAAATATATTTTCTTTTTTAATATTAAATAAAATGGGGAATAGCAATTTATCATGTGAATGTGTAGACAATATAGGTCGTGAAAGTATAATAATTGATAGTAATATATTCGAACAAATAAAAAATTCAAAAGAAGATAATAGCACAAATAAAAGAGAAATAAAAGATAAAATAGGAAATAAAAAAGGAAAAATAAACAATGAGAATAAATCAGAAATAATAACAGAATTGAATATAAATAATATAAATAAAATTGAAGAAAAAAAGGAAAAAATTGAAGAAAAAAAAAAAGATGAAATGTCAAGACAATCATCAGATAAAGTTTATACTGATATAAGTAATAGAAATTCAGAGAAAAAAAATACTAATAAAATAAATAAACCAAAAAATTATAAAACAATATTAATATATGGTGAACATGAAACAGGAAAAACAAGTTTTGTTTTAAAAGTATGTAATAATAAATTTGATATTTTTTACATTCCAAGTTTTTCAGATGAAAAAACAACTAAAAATTTAATTTTAAATTCTAAAAATTTTAATATTGAATTTATTGTTTCAAATGAAACTTCAATAATAAAAGAAAGTGATTTATATTTAATTTTTTATGATTTAACTTCAATAGAAAGTTATAATAAAGCAAAAAATTTAATTATTGAAAAAATATATAAAATGAATCAACCTATTTTTTTAATTGGAAATAAAAGTGATTTAAGAAATAAAATTAATATTCCTGATTTAAAAGATTTTTCTCAAAAATATTGTTTTGATGAAGTGAAAATATCTATTAAAGATAGTATTGGAGTTTCTTCTTTATTAAAAAAATTTGGAGAAATATTTAATTATGATAATGATTAGTATTTTAATTTCAATCAATTTTTTTTTCTTTTTTTTAAAACTTAATTGACAAAAATAATCAAAAAAGAAATTTGTAAAAAAATAAATTATGTGTTATATAAAATTTCTTAAATGATTTATATTTATGAAATATTAAATATTAATTAAATTTCTTTCTTTTCATTTTTTTGATTATAAAATATTTTATAATAATTTTTCCTTTCATTTGATTGAGTTCTTGTATTTTTTTTTAATCTATTTGTTAGAAAGGAATTTTTATTTTCTGAATAAGGAAAAATTTTTTCTTGTTTTTTAATAATATTAATTTTATTTTCATCAAAAATTCCATCAATTAAAAGTTTATTATGTAAAAATTTATTTAATTTTCCATTATTATCTGTTATACTAAAAGTTTTTATTTTTTTATTATTATTTCTTTGATATGTTGTTTCAGAATTTTTTGATAATATATTATTTAAATTCCTTGATTCTTTTATTCTTTTCATAAATTCATCTGGTGAAAATAAATTTCTTTCTTGAGTTGATGACATTAAATTAATTTTAATATTTTAAAAATATTTTAATTTATTTATTATTTAATATAATATCTATTAAATTAAGGATAAACATATTTTTTTTTAATTTGAATTTTACTTATTATGTTCTGTTCTTATTTTAAGAAATGTAATTTTATTTGATTATGTTTTTTCCTTTAAAATAAAAGTTTTTTAATTATTAACTTTTACTCTGTTATTTTTTTATTTAATTATATTTTTATTTTTTATTTTAAAGGTTTTAAAAATATTATTTTCTCAAACAAAAATGTTTAAAATTTGTAATGCATTAATCTTATTGTTCTTATTTTTAGACTATTTATTTTCATTTTGTTTTTCAGAAGAAGAAACTAAATTAAATATTACTGAGAATTATTTAAATAATACGAATAAGACTTATTTTCATTTAGATAATAATTTATTAAAAAAAAAGAAACTTTTTTTTCCACAAAATCTTATAAATAATAGATTAAAATTACCCAAAAAAACTAAAAAACATAACAATCATAATTATAAAATTATAAAAAGTAATAATTATAAATATCCTAATTATTTATTAAAAGAAATAAATAATGATTATATAAGGAAAAAATTAAATGAATTAGTAAGAAAAAGTGAATATGAAAAAATAAATAAGTATTCAAATACAAAAATAAAAGAAGAAAGATATTCAGAAGAATATAAATTTTATGTAAATAAAGAAAATTTAGGTTTTGATTCTTTTTATACTTGGCCTTTATTTATTAAAAAAAATACTCAATTATATGAATATAAAAATTCAAATATAGAAAAAATAATAAAAACAAATCCTGAAGAATTAAAAATAAATGTTCATCTTTGTATAATTAAAAAAGTAGAATTTAAAATATATAATCCAGATTCATTTAATAATTTAATTATTAATGAAATAAAAACTGATATTTATCAAGTTAAAATATTTCCTTTAAATCATGATAAAACATTATCATTACCTTATACTATTTATTTTAATGTTCCATATGTTTTTCAATTGTTAATTTTAGGAGATTTTGCTCAAATAATAAGAGGAAATTTATATATTTCATTTAATAATAATCAAATTTTATTAATTCCAATTTATATAACAAGTAAACAAAATGAATATAATATTTATCCTATTTATAAATATGATTTACCAAAAGGAAAAACTTTTTCTTATTCTATTATTGTTAATAATCCAACAAATAATATTTTAATAGTTAAAGATATTGTTCATTATTTTAAAAAAATAAAAATTTTATGGCCTAATGGAATTTCAATTACTGATAATTCATCTTCTATTTCAATTAATATGCTTCAAATTAATCCAAAGTCAAAAAAAAATATTATTTATCTTAATTATGAAAGTTTGATAGAAGATTATGAATTTAATTACATTCATTTAAAAATTAATAAAATTAAATTTATTATTCCTGTTTTAATTGGTTTTATAAATGGAGATATCCAATTTTTTCCAAGTTTTTTTAATTTTGGATTATGTAATATTGCTCCTAAAAGTAAAGATAACATTAAGAAAATAATTCCTTTAGAAATAACAAATTATTACTTGAATGAAATAACAATAAAAAATATTTATTTAAACATAGAAGAAAAATTTATTGAATTTGATTATTTTTTTAAAAATAAAAAAGTATTGTTAAAACCAAATGAAAGTATAAATTATGGTCAATTAATATTTAATGGTCAAATAACAGAAAATAATCCAGATTTATTGGATTTAGATATATTAAATAAATCAATAACAAATTCAATTTTTATAGAAGTAAGTAATTATACTCAATCACTTATAGAAATAAATTATTCTTATTTTTTAATAAATGATAAAAATAAAAATTATTTTATCTCTAAAAATTTTGAATTTTCAAAAAGAGAATTTATAATAAAATATAAAGCTTCTCATTATTTAAATTTAGAAATGAATTTAAGAAAAAAACCAGGTAATGCATTAATAATAAATATTGAAAATATATTATTTATTAAATATAAAAACCCTTTAAATTATTTTGACAGTAATTCAACTGAAATTCAAGTTAATATTTATGATATTGAACATATGGAAAAAGAAAGATATTTTTTTTTCCCTTTAAAATTATCTTTTAATTTATTTACTTTAATTCCTATTAAATTAGATAATTCTAATATTGATTATTTATATTGTGGAAATAAATTTATTACTTTTTCTATTTGTTTTAATAGTAATCAATCTTTATTATATAAAAATATTTTAAAAAAAGAAGAACCTTATTTTTATGCTAAAAATAATATTGATATTGTTATTGATGGAGATAATAAAAAAGTTTATTTTTACCTCATCAATGAAAATTCTTTTTCTAAAAGTATCACTGATATTAAAATAAATGATAAATCTATAAAATTAAAAATTGAAGATTGTATTCTTTTCAGTAAAAAAAATAAAAATATAGAATTTGAGAAAATTAATATTTTAAAATTAATGAAAAAAAGGAAAAAATATGAAGATGAAATAATTCCATTAAAAATATATAAAAACTCAGCTTTAAAATTTTCAATAAAATTAAATATCTTTAAATATAAAGGTGAAAGTAAGATAATTTTTTTTTTTAAAAAGCAAAAGACATTTACAATAGAAATAATACCAAATATTTTAAAAGGAACATTAAATTTTACTCCAAGTATAATAAGCTTTAAGCAAGGATTTTATGGTTTAAATCAGACAAAAATAATAAGTTGTAAATCATCATTTAATACATCAATAAATATAACAAATATAAAAAGTTCAGATAAAAGAATAATACCAACATTAATATCTAAAAGCATAAATAATAATAATAGAACAGAAGTAATTAAAATAATATTTATTCCTGAAAAAAAAGAAAATATAATAAATATAGATGAAAAATATATAACATATAGAGATTTATTCTTATGGAAAGAAAAACACAAATTATGGGAAAAATTAGGTAATATAGGAAAAACAGAAATAAACTCTAATTTAACTATATTAACCGATATTAATGAAGAAAATATTCAAATTAAAGCTTTTTTAACTAAACCAAATATATTTGAAAAAGATATTATTGATTTAGGACTTGTTCAAATTGGAGAAAATGAAAATATATTTATTGAAGGTTTTAACCCTAGTGATCAAGTAATGAGTTTTAGAATTGTTTTAGCAAGTGAAGAATTTAGTGATATAAATAATAATTCTATGTTTGTTAAAAATAGTAAATATCAATTTAATGGAAATAATTTTATTTTCATTATAAAATGCATATTTGATCTTAATTTTAATAGTAATTATAATGATATTATTATTTTAGAAGAAAATGAAAATGAAAATATTTTTGAAAATAATAAAGAAGATATTTTAGAAAAAATGCTTTTTTATTCTAATGAAAATATAAAGGAAAAAATATTAAATAGCACTCAAATTATATGTAAATATAAAAAAGAAATTAAAAATAAAATAGTTGAAGAAAAAAATATAAAATTACTTTCAGAAATGTTTTCAAATAACTTTACTTTAGATATTCCAATAGTAAAGCAAATGACAGATAATAAAAATTATTTAATAAATCCTAAAAAGAAAAAGACTAAAAGGAAGAATATAATATTAAAACTATTTTCAAAAGTATTTTTCCTAATAAATTCAAATTTAAAATTAATGAAAAAAAAAAAAAAATAAAAGCAGATAAAAAACAAACATTTTATCTTCCCTTAAATATAACAGAAAAAATATATAACATAGAGCCAAGAACAAATTTTAAAATTGGTCCAATAATATTTTGTCCTTTAAAAACAAAAGATTATTCAGTAACATTATTTATAAAAAATAATTTAACAATATTATATCCAATAAAAATAAAAGGAGAAGGTGGTAAAGGTAAAATTCAATTTTTAAATTATAAAAACTTAAAGAATCCACTAATTAAATTAGAAAATGAAAATAAAGTTATTATTAATATAGATAAAAGTGTTTATTTAAAAGAATTAATACATCAAGATAATATTTCTAGAACAATAACTTTAAGAAATTCAGGAAAAATGAAAATGAAAATTAATAAAATTAGTATTGAAAATTATGGTTGTGAAGGTTATGGAATTAAAATATTATTATGTGAACAATTTAATTTAAGACCTGAAGAAAATATTGGAATTGATATTATTATTTCTCCTAATTATAATCTTTTATTAGTTGAAAGAAAAATTTTTTTCTATTCTGATTATCAAATTATTATTTTAAATGTTGTGATTAAAATTTCTGATGAATTACTTTTAATGAAGAATCAATTTATTAATTATAAAATCTATCAAAAAAATATTTTAATGACACTTTTAATTGTTTTAATTGGGAAAATTATATTTCAGTTAATTATTAATGAATTTAAAAATAAATTTGAAGAAAAAAATTTTGGGAATTTATTTCTTATTAATAATGAAGGAAATGAAAATTTAAATATTGAAAATTTATATATTAAAATATATAAAAAAACAAAATTAAACCTTGATGATTTTTCTAAAAAAATACAAGATAAAATAAATGAAGATTTAAATAAAAATGAAAATATTAAAAAACAAAAAAGTTATAATAATTTAAGTTCTATTGAAAATCAATCAATTTCAAGTAAATCAAGTAAAACTGATTTAGAAAGTTTAAAACTGAAAAGTGATTTAGACAATAAAGAAATTAAAGATGAAGGAAATAAACAAATAAGAAAACAAAGTAAAAATAAAAATAAAAGAAAAAATAAAAGACAAAATAAACCAATAGGAATGTTAGATGAAAGTAAAAAAGAAAATATTATTAATAATAAAAAAAATGATAATATAAATAATAATAATAATTATATTAATGTAAAAAATAATAATCAAAATATTAATAATAAAAGTAATATTAATATTATTTCAAAACAAAATTATTATGGAAAAAATATACATTATAATAATTATTATAATAATTATGAAGAAAATTATAATATTTTTAATAAAAATAAATTTTATCCTTATAAAACTTTTCAAAGAAAAAATAATTTTTCATATATAAATCCTTATCAATATAAAAAATATAATTATCAAAATAAATTTAATTTTAATAATCATTATAATAATGATTTAGATGAATTAACAAATAAAGAAAATTTAAAAATAGAAAAAAATAAAATAGAAAAATCTCCTCAAAAACATAATTCTAATTGTTCAACTCCTGAAAAAATAATTAATACTATATTAAAAGATAATTTAGAAGAAGAAAATAAAGAATTAAAAAATTCAGAATTCAAATTAGAAGATTTAAACCTTGATAATTCAATATTTTCTGAAAATAAAAATGAAAATAAAATTGATAAAGAAAAGAATAATGAAATAAATAAAGAAGAACATTTTAATTTTATTAAATTTTTTGAAGGAAATAAATTAAATGAAAATGAAGAAGAATATGAAAGTAATTTAATATTAAGTGAAGAAAAAGAAGAATTTAATGATAAAATA
>JAEEGI010026932.1_pt1 | contig 11042 bp, 7 predicted proteins | sample 8958751 | NCBI WGS metagenome assembly JAEEGI01 (sample SAMN16246545, study PRJNA631951) | gut metagenome | biome: gut microbiome; feature: rumen; material: KS-attached | host: Bos | place: Iran: Karaj | collected 2018-10 | reverse complement strand
TTAAATATGGACCATCATTGTCCTTGGGTTAATAATTGTATTGGATTTTATAATAGAAAATTTTTCATTCAATTACTTTTTTATTTCTTTTTATCTATTTTATATTTAGATTTTGTTTATATTCCTTATACTTATAATTCTATCTTGAAATTATATAAAAATAGATTCACAGGAAAAATTTCTTTTATTTTTTATCATTTTTTTATTATTTTAAATCATGGAATTACATTAACTTTAACTTATTTGGATTTTGAATTTTTTAAATTTCATTTAAAATTAATTTTTAAAAATTGTACAACTATAGAAACTTTAGACCCTGAATTTGAAAAGAAAAATAAATTTAATCTTTCTTTTCGAGAAAATTGGGAACAAGTAATGGGAATTGATAAATTATTTTGGTTTATTCCTTTAATTACTGAATCAGGTTATCCTAAAGGAGATGGATTAACTTGGCCTGTTAATGAATTGGGAGATGAATTTAATGAAAATTTAACTAAATCTAATAAAGGTTTAGAAAAAACAAAAAGTGATTCTACTTTTAATACTAATACTAAATTAAAAGGAGGTAATTATGGAAGTAATTCTACTGCTTATGAAAGTAATAATAATGTTATAAGAAAAAATTTAGGAAATAATGTTATTAATGATATTGGCTCTAAGAATATTGAAATGGCTGAGAAAAATGAAAGTAAATAAATTTTGGTTTTTTTTGATTTAATATAATATATGTTTATATTTATTTTATTTTTTTATATTTATTATTAATATGATAACAATAAATATATAAGATGATGTAAAAATTATTCATTATTATTATTTCCAAAACAAGCTACAAAGGCATTTCCAGATTGTTCACAATTTTTTTTAATGTTATTTTTAATAATAATTGGCATTTCAAATAAACCATTAGGAATATTAATATGACTATCTAAATCAGTTTTAATACCAGTATGTTTACCTAAAAAATCATTAATAGGTTCTAATAAATCTTTTTCATAATTAAATTCATTATGTGTCATATTTTCAGGTAAAAAAATTTCATAAGGACATTTACAATTATCTTTTAATTTTAAAGAATGTTCAAAAGGGATTAATTTATCTTTTTGTCCATGAATAAATAAAATAGGGCAAGTAACATCTTTAATATATTCAATAGAAGTAAATCTTTCACAAACTAATAATTGTAATATATTTCCAACTAAACTTCTAGCAGCTTCTTTAATAGAAGTAAATCCAGAGACAGAAATTAAAGCTCCTGGTTTTCTTTTACTTGATAAATATATTGCTGGAGAAGTTCCAATCGATCTTCCAAAAATAAATATATTTTCTTTATATGCATTTAATTTTTCAACAATAAAATCAAAGACAATTAAACTATTTTCTAATATTTTATTTGTATCTGTTTCATAATTATATATAGAATATGTTGGATATTCTACTATTATAATATTCATTTGTAATTTTTCTTTTAGTTTTTCACATATATCTCTTGCTCCAAATATATCTTCCGCGTTTCCATGGAAGAAAATTAGGAATTTTTCACTTATTTTTTTTACTGCGTTTATTAAGAATAAACATGGTATATATGATTCTTTTTCATTTGGTTTTGGAATGAATATTAACTCACCGTCATATTCTAAAGCTATTTCAAAATTAAATTTCGGAGATGGAAATAATATTGAGTTTAATTCCATTTTTTATATTTTTTTAAAAAATTAAAAAATAATAATTTTTAATAATATATCATCTTTTCTAAATATCAATAAAAATATTTTTATTTATTTTTTTCTTTTAAAGCCATTTTTTCCTTTTTATATTTATCAATTCTTTCTTTTAATTCCTTATTAGGTATTAACATTTCTTTAGTTAATGAACTTCTAGTATAAGGATCAATAGGATTAGAAAGTAATTGAGTTTCAATAGTTTGTCTATCACAAGTCATATTAGAAGAAGGAAGAATAACAGGATCTTCCATAATTTCATCAGTTATAGGATCTAAAAATTCTTCTGGACAATCATCATAATTTATTTTTTTAGATTCTGCTAAAAGTTCAGCTTCTTTTAATTGTTTGTTTACAAAATTATCAAAAAATTCTGAATTTTCATAATCTAATTTTGCTTTTGATTTTGATTTTATTATTTGAATTGCTGTCAAAAAATTATCATATTTATAACTTCTTTGATCTGTTACTACATATTCAATAAATTCTTCATATTCTCTAAATGCTACATATATTTTTATTAATGAAGTTAAAATGAAACTTGGATTAAAATTATAATCTAATTTATTTTTTACTTTTAATTGCTTACTTTTTGAAGTAAATTCATCTAAACAATAATTAACTAAATATGCTAATTTTTCAGCAAGTTTTAAATTCATAAAATATTTTTGTAAACAATTACATATAATAACTAAAAAATCAAGAGATGAATTTAATAAACCTGATGATGGTTTTAATAATCTATCATTTTCATTAAATTTATTTTCTTCTAATTGTTTAGTTTCTTCATCTAATTTATCCCAATTTTCTTTATCATCTTTTTTATCTTGATATAATTTAATATCAGTTAATTTTTGAATGACTTCATCAATTAAAAAAGTAACATCACTCATTAACATATTTAACATTTTTGTAGCATCTTCAGAATGTTCATTTGAATAAGAAACAATTTGTTCTTTAAATATATCTTGATGACTTTTAAAAACATTATTTATTAAAGTTAATACTTTATTTCTAACTGCAAATCTTTCATAATATTGATTTGAAGTTCCTAATCTTTCAGCATCAACAAAAACTCTCATAACACAAGCTATCATATTTTTTTTTACAAATTGATCTTTTAATAATCTATTATGAGCTGATTGAATATGATTTTCTCTTTTTTCATGTTCATTTAATAAAAAAGTATATAATAAAATATCAAATATTTGACTTCTTAAATGTGGATTGTGAATTAAATCTAATCTACTTGAATATATTAATGCAAAGTAAATTATATCATTTAATAAATCTAAATTTTGAAAAAATAAATGTGCTGAAAATTGCCTTATTAAAGTACAACTTTCTATTTCATTTGAGATTAACATTTCTGGCATTGAAGATAAAGTTATATTTGATTTTCCTTCTAATATATTATAAATATCTATTTTAAATTCTTTAATATTATTAAAATTTGGAATATTTAAACTCATCAAAAATAAATTTGTTATTCTATTAAATACTAAAATTGATTCTGTGAATTTATCATTTCTTAAATAAATATCTAAACATTTTTTAGTTATGAAAAGTTCTTTTGTTTGTTCATTATTTAATCCAAAAGATTTATAACTGGTTTCTAATCTTTGAATTGTATTTAAATAGGCTTTGTTTAAATGTTGAATGAAATAATTATAAACACAATGAATTAAAAAGAACATTTTAGTAATTTTAGAATAATTAATTTCTTTACTTTCATTTTTCTTTTCTTCTCTGAATTCTTTTGATTTATCAGAATCAATTAAATCAAATTTACTAAAATGAATACAATCATCATTATAAATAAATTTATAATCAATTAACTTAACAATATCAATAATAAAATTAGAATTTTTAAAATTAAAATCTTTAATTTCTTTAACGCATTCATTAAAAAATAATTTAATTAAAACTAAGAATAAATTCATTAAAAAACCATTAGTAGAAGAAATTAAAATATTAGGTTGCATTTTAATCCATTCAACATTAAGATTAACAATATTATATAAAAATTCAAAAGTTAATTTTTCATTATCTTCAATTAAAAATTGAAATAATTTACTAATATCATCAATTAAAGAATTTAATTTTGAAGAATAACTTTTAATATTAGGATCATTATCATTAACTAAATTTCTATTAAAAGATGATTTAATTTGTTCAACTGTACTTTCCCAAGGAATCATACTTAAAAAAGGTCCAAATAAAGAAACTCCCATTAAAGTTTTTCCATTAATATTTTTAGGATTAAATTGTTTATTTTCTAAAAAAACGCTTTTTACTGAAGGATATTTTTCAAAAATTAATATTAATAATTTTATATTTTTCCTTATATTATTATGCTTAAAAAAAGTTTGATTATCTACATTTTGAGTATGAATTATTTCAAATAAATAATCAAAAACTGATGATAAAGAATTTTTATCATTTCCACAATTATTAATAAAATCTCCTAATAAAAAAAATAATTCTTCTTCTTCTGTATTTGAAAAATAATCATTTAAATTTTTTTTAACTTCATTTCTGTTTAAATTTAGAGAAAAATTTTCAGGAGAAGTTATAATTTGACCTAAATAAGTTGCAATAACCCTTCTTACTTCAGAAAATTTTGGACCTAAATCTTTTTTAAATCTAATTTCAATCATTTCAAAAGCTCTATGATAACTTTTAAGTAAATAATTTATTATATCTTTTTTATATGATGTATCATTTATCACTGATAAAATTATATCATCTAAATTTTCTAAACGAAAAACATTTGGTTTTCCAAAAGATAATATTTGAGCACAATACATTTCTAAAAATATATAATTCTTTTTATTTTCTGAATTCAAAGTTATTTGAAATACTTTTTCAACTACTACATTTTCGAAATCTATTTCTTTTTTCTTTTCTTCTTTTTTTTCTTCTTTATTATTGTCGTTGTTGGTTGTATTTGGTATTATTTTTTTTTCATCTTTTTTTTCTTCTTTTTTTTCTTCTTCTTTATTTTCATTTGGGTTTTTGACTAAAGTTAATTCAGATAATTTAAATTTGTTTGATTCATTTTCTTTCTTTTCTTCTGGCTCATCAAATTGAATTAAATTAATTTCTTTTTTTTCAGGTTCTTCATTTAATTTAATAAATTTATATTTTTGTCCTTCTTTATTATTATTATCATTTATTTCATCTTTTGTTTTAAGTGATGTAGTTTCAGCAGTTTTAAAAGTAAGAAAACTTAATTTAGGTCTATCATCATTATTTTCTTTTTTCTCTTCTTTAATATTTTTTATTTGATTATTACTTTCATTATTAATATTAGTATCTTTATTATTATTATTATTTTCATTATTTGATGTAGAACCAGAAAAATTTGCCCATCTATTCATCATCCTTTCTTTAGTTATATCTTCTGCTGATTTTTTATTATTATTATCATTTGAATTTGTATTTGGTTCTTGAGATTGTTTTCCAAAATTTTGACCCATTTAAAGTATTTTTTTAAAATAATAATTCGCTATTAATTAAAAAATATTAGAATAATATTTTTCAAATTTAGAAATTAAATAAAATGCTCACTCACGGAAGATTAAATGCAATCAATCAAAAGCAACAACTTTTAACTACAAATAAATTAAATAGCCCAGTAACGAAACAATTAGAATTAAAAAATTCTATAAAATTGGCTTTAAAATCTAAAATTAAAGTAGATAATTTTGAAGAAGAAACTAATAAAATTTGTAATTGTGGAGGTTCTTTTGTTAAAGGAATATATAATTCTAAAGATATAATAGTTTGTGATAAAAATCATTAAAGTTAAATATTTTAAAAGTAAAGTAAATAATAAAAAAAAAAATTTAAAAAGGTCAATAGATAATAAAAGTGAAATTTTAAGAGCTTTAAAAGAAAATAGTCCATTTCAAAAAAATAAAATAATTTCAACTAAAATATATAAAAAAACAAAATTTGAAGGTGAAAAAATTATAAGATAACTTCTTTAAATAATCTTTTTATTCCAATTAACGTTAAAAAATCAAGTTTTGTTCATGATAATTTCAGTCAAAAATTCGAAGATAATAATATAAATAAAGTAAATGATAAATCTAAAAAAAATTTATTAAATTCACTTCCTGATTTTAGAACTCTTCTTAAAAATTATTATACCCATACAATAGTAAATAGTTTAGAAAGGGAAAAAAGTAATTTTGAAGAAGAAAAAGTAAAATCAAATTCAAATTCAATTTCAGATGATTTAAATATAAATTCTTATAAATTAATAAAATTAATTGGTAATGGATCATATGCAAATATTTATTTAGTTCAAGAATATAAAACAAAAAAAAATTATGTATTTAAAAAAATTATAATTGATGGAGAAAGAAAATTAGAAAAAATAAAAAATCAAATAAAAATTATAAAAGCATTAAATGAATTAGATGATAATTCAAAAGAAAATATAATAGAAGTATTTAAATATTGTCTCAAAAAATTAGATTTAACATCATATTCACTTTATTTATTAATGCCATTAGCAATAACAGATTGGTCAAAACAAATACAAAATAAAAATATAATTTTTACTGAAGAAAAATTATTTCAAATTTTAAAAAGTTTATCAAAATCATTAAATATAATGCAATATAAAAATATTGCACATAGAGATATTAAACCACAAAATATTTTATTTATGGAAAATGGAAGATATAAACTGTGTGATTTTGATGAAAGTCTTTTTGTAAAAAAAGCATATAATTATTTTGAAGTTAAAGGAACTGAAATGTTTATGTGTCCAATTCTTCATAATTGTATTTTTACTGGAGTAAAAAAAATTAAAATTAATGTTTATAAAAGCGATATTTATTCTTTAGGTTTATGTTTTGTTTATGCTATTACTAAAAATTTAAATATTTTAAAAAATATAAAAAAGTGTTCTGATGATAAAAAAAATAAAAAGTATATTTTAGATAATATTATTTATGATATAAGTTATAGTGATGATTTTATTAATATAATAATGAAAATGATTGCATTTAATGAAAAAGATAGATTTGATTGTATTGAATTATACTCATTTGTGAATAAAAATGTTTATAGTTAAATATAAGTTTTTTGTTCATTTATTTTTTTGTGATGTTTTTTTGTAAATAAAAAATTTAAAAAATATAATTAATTATTCTATATTTAACATTTATATTAAATTTATTTTATTAATTTTTGATTAATACTTATTTAAGAAATATTATATCCTTTTCTTTTTCAGTTGATTAATAATTATTACCTTTAACTGTTGTTCTTTTATGATTCATTTCTGTGATTTTATTTCTTTAGAAATCAAATTGAGTATCATTTTCTTCATCAAAATAAATTTCTTAATTAACAGCAATATTAAGGCTTTTTCATTATTATTAATATATTATTCTAAATAAAATAAAAATTACCTTTCATACTACTTTTTTCTTTAATAAAACTTTATCATCGTTTTTATCTCCGTCGTAATTATTATTTTTCAATCCATAACCAATTTGTTTATCATCAAGAGTATTATAATAATTATTTTTGTAATTTAGAAAAAATATATTTTAGATTATGAATTATATATTTATTATCCATATCTTTTATCTTCTTATGCAATATTTCTGGTATCAGGAATTGATTACTATTAAAATTTGAATTGAAATACAAAATGGAATTATATGATATTGATATCATTTAAAATTCATTTTATCCTTTTAAACAATTAGAAATCAAATAACTATTTTACTATTTTTAAATATAATATCTAAAAAATGTAAATAAAAGAATCAAAAACTCATCTAATTTTAATCAATAATTATCACAATGATAAGGGTTATGTTACAATAAGCATAATAATAAAAAAGAAAATATTAATTTAAATAAAAATGTTTAATTTGATTGCCTTGTTAAATAACTTTTTCATTTTTAAATTAAAAAATAATTAAATTATAGATTAAAGACATATAAAGTAATAAATAACATTAGAATCAATTTTAATTAAATTTTATAAATTAAATTAAATTATTTTTTTAAAATTTAAAAATTAAAAATTTAAAATCAATTTCATATATTACTATTATAATTAATATATATATAAAATGTCCTCCAAAATTCCATATAGAAAAATACCTCTTTCAAAAATAGATTGGGCAAAAGATGAAATAGAGCCTCCAATTCTTTTAGAAGAAATAGAATCAGAATTAAGAGAAGCATTAGATAATATATCAGAAGGGAAAAAAATAAATCCACATATAATTCAAAGTGGTTTAAGATCAATTAATTTTCATAAAGACCATCCTGAAATTTATAAAGTTATAGAAGAATTATGTTTAGATTATGATATTAAAGGAAAGGATTTATTAACAGATGATATTATTTCATATATAAATTCTCATTTAGGAGATAATAAAACTAGAAATGGAACTAATATTATTTTTGAAAATTTAAAAGATGAAAAAATTGGAAAAATTTCCCCTGAAAGTCTTCAACAAATTATTGAAGAAATTGGAGATAAAATGAATGTTGAAGATGTTAAATATTTAATGCAAACTATTGCTGAACCTTCTAATGATATTAATATTACTTCTGAAGAAACTTATTATATTATGACAAAGAAACCTGCTGATGTTGTTAGAATTACTTCTCTTACTAAAAATATGTAAAATTTTTTATTTAAAGTTTCAAAAATTCTTTTTTTTTTTAATTTTTTATTTGGCTTTTTAAATTAAAATTTATTTATTATATATATAATATGTATTTTATGTATATATATATTAAATTTAAATTAAATAATAACTTTAGTTTATTTAGTTAAAATATTTCTTTTCATTTTATTATTTTTTTCTTTAGAAATTTTAAACACTTATTCGAAAAACATTCTTAAATGTATATTTTTCAATACATATATAAATAAAGTCTCTTCCTTTAATATATTTTGTTCATCATTATATAAAGACGTAAATAAAGTCCAGAGAAAATATCTTTCTGTTTTTTATCAGTTTTTAATGAATGATATTTTAAAAATAAAAGAATAAAAATGCTTATTTTGAGATAATGCAATAAAATAATAATTATAATATAAATTAAAATTCTATTAGAAATATTTATTATCAAATGAGGTTATTGATAATTAACTTTTAGATATTATTTAAATTACATGAATAATTGAAAAATTAAAGGATTAATCATGTTTAAAGAAAAGAAAAATTTTCTACGTGATAATAGAATTAAAAAAGAGTTTCTAATTATATATAAAAAGTAAAATGTAATCTATTATAAAAATCTATACAGTATTTATAAAAAATTTTACATTTTTTTTGAGATTAATATAGAATTATTGTTTTTAATCCTGGTAAATTTCTAATTATGAAGTTTTTAAACCAACTTTTTTTTCATCAATTTTATCATTTAATTAATTTAAAAATGACTATTAATATAAACGTTAAAGCTTTTCTTATATTTTCATTAATATTATTTCCTTTTATAAAAAGTTATTTGAACATTCAAAAATTTGATTCAAAAGTGATTTTTTAATAAATTAATACATATTATTGTGAATCATTCATTATATATGTGAGGAAAAATGTAATTATTTGTTTAATTTATATAAATGAATATAATATATAATATATTAAATGAAGCAACATCTGTTATTTATAAATTGAATCAAAATGATATTACAAGATGTCCTCATTGTAATTTAATTTATTCTCTTAAATTAAATTATAAAGAAGGAAATCCAATAATTGATTATGAATGTGAAAATGAACATAAAGGAAATATTTATTTAAAAGAATATATTTCAATATCATATGATAAAACAATGAAAATATGGCAATTAAATAATGAAAATAAATATGAATTGTTGTTAACAATTGCTTTTCAAGATATTAATTCATGGTGTAATATTTTAAAATTAAATGAAAATGAATTTGTTACTTCTTCAACAGAAGATAAATGTATAAAATTTTGGAATTCAAATAATTATTCAAATATTTTAACTATTAAGAATATTGAACTTGAATGGACATTAAAAACAATGTGTTTATTAGAAGATGATATATTATGTGTTGGAGGATGTAATTTAAAAGGATTTTATTTATTTAAAATATCTACTCATCAATTTATTATAAATATTATAGGACCTAAAACAATTTATGCTATTAATAAATGTTTAGATGGTATATTTTTATGTTCTATTATTGATGAAAAAGGAAATCATTGTCTTGTGAAATATAAATATGAAGAACAAAAACAATATAAAATAAAAAAAAATATTTTTAAAAGCTTTTTAGAAATAGTATTTTATTAATAATTTTATATTTTTTTTTTCAAATTATATTTAATATCATAAATATTAAATAAATTCAATTAAAAATGGGATGTACTTCTGCAAATCAAACTCCGACTTTATTGTGCTATTTTGAAACTGGAAAAGAAGAACAAAAAAATTATTGTATTCAACTAAAAGACAATTTCAAAAGTGATAAATCAATAAAATTTGAAATTAAATCAACTCCTGAAACAAAATTTTCAATTAAATTCAAGGTAAGAGGAAAGGTCCATGATCTTCAAAATACTTTTGATTCTAGTCAACAGACTTTAGTAGCTACTTTAAATAAAGCTTATGAATTACTTAAATAAAAGATATAATAATTTGGTTTTTATAATTGTTTTTGAATTATTCGAAGATTATTATTTTTTTTAATTTCATTAATCCCTTTTTTTTCAATTACAAAAAATATTTGAAAAATTTTTGATGCAAACTCTTCAAATAAAAATATTATTTATTTCATTAATAAACTTCTGAAGTGAACAAATTAAAAAAATATTTTAATTTTTCATTTTTTCTTTATTTTAAATAAATATAAAGATTAAAAACTTTATTATTTTTTATGTCTTTCTATAGTTAATTGTGGTTTGGGTTTCATTAAAAATATAAATTAATAAAAATATAAAAACTTTATAAATAATCAAAAAGATAAGATTTATTAAAAATTAATTTTCATTCATCAAATTTTCAAAATAATAATAATAATATAAATAAAAATTTAATTCAAATTTCTTAGAATAATAAATAATTAAAAAGAAAAATAAAAGATATTAATAATTTTTAAGGAAATTGAAGAATAAGTTTTAATTAAAAATAAATTTATTAGATTCATTGGGGATTGGGGATTGGGGATTGGGCCCAATCCCCAATCCCCAATCCCCAATCCCCAATCCCCAAAACTAATATTGATGATTAATGATTTTATTTTATTTATTAATTAAAATAGATATAAAAAAATAAAAATGAATAATATTATAATA
>JAEEGI010026930.1_pt1 | contig 11043 bp, 13 predicted proteins | sample 8958751 | NCBI WGS metagenome assembly JAEEGI01 (sample SAMN16246545, study PRJNA631951) | gut metagenome | biome: gut microbiome; feature: rumen; material: KS-attached | host: Bos | place: Iran: Karaj | collected 2018-10 | reverse complement strand
TATCTGTATATCTCAGTGTCAGTGGCTTACGCCGTTTTGCCGTTATGATCAGAATGTAGCCATCTGCTCTTTCTGGGAACCTACGTTGCCGTTCACGGAAGTGTTCATGGTCAGCACATAATCTCCATAGCGCTCCAGTTCAAAACGGTCGCTGCTGCCGCTCGATTTCAGCCGCTGATATACTCCGCCGGGACCAAACATTTCTTGTTCTCCGTACCAGTTACCGCTGCTGTTCGCTGTTTTCAGGATATAGGTTCCGGCGGGAAGTTTTACTGTCGCGGTGGAGCCGGTTCTGATGAACACACAGGAGACCAGCGTTTCTTCCGATCCGGAGATCCGGTAAATCTTAAAATAGGTGCAGGTCCCGTTGCTGGTGTTTGGCTTAATCGTCAGAGAGCAGTCGGAGGCTTTATAGTCCGGGTTGTGATAAAGCTCTCCTGTGGCCGGCTTTGAAAGGATGCACTCTTCTGCCCGGGTTTCGGCGTCGCGAAAAGATCCCAGATCTTTAAACAGACCGGACGCCGTATAATACAGTCCGTCTTTGAAAGCCGTGTCTGCTTCGGAGTATTTGATCTCTGTCCGGCAGCGCTCAGCCATCGCGTTCCCGTTCTCCACCTTTGCCCCGATCTCGGTCTCGAGCAGGCTGAGAGCATTTGCGTAATCCCCGACTCTCATGGCGTTTTCAATATCGCGCTGGGTCACGGTAAGCCGGCAGCGGTCGAGGAGCGTCTTGGAGTCTCCGTAACCCTTTGCTGCTTCCAGTGCCTCAATGGCGGCTTTATAGTTCGCTTCCGCATAAAAGGCTTTTCCCGCCTCATAGGCCAGCGCCTGTCTGCATTCCGCCGCCAGTTTCCTGGCGTCTTCAAAGCCGTCCAGTGCATCAAAGCTGCTGCCCGCTTTCTCATAGTCGCCAAGCTCCATGGTTTCCTTCGCCTGCGTATAGGCGATCCCTTTTTCCGCATAGGCGGCCGCTGTCGGCGCGTCTTCATAATCGCCGAGAGCGGAAAACACTTTCAGGGCTTTCTCATAATCGCCTGCTTCCAGGTATTCCGTACCGCGGGTGTACCGCCGGGTCTTTGCCTGCGCGGAAGCTCTGGGAGCGATTATCAGTCCGAGCAGCAGACACAGGACAGCTGCGCCGGCAATCAGCCAGACCGGTTTCTTATGCTTTCTTCCGTGTGCCGCGGAAACGTCCATCTCTGAAATTGCTTCGCTGTGCATTTCCTGCTGCGTCTTGTCGAATGTAAACTGTGCCATTTCAAATCCTCCTTGTATTCTCCCGCAGTTCCTCAGCGGGCCACGTCTTTTCAAAGCTGTCTTCTGAGCTTAGTATACCGTGGCTTTTTCTAAGCTTGTCTGCTTCGCGCATACAAACAAAAAAATTTTTCAGAGGGGGCCGTCCCAATCGAGACAGCCCCCTCTGAGTGAAAAAACGGCGGCATCGGAACTGGGAGTTCCGGCACCGCCGATATTTTTTGCTTATCTTATGGGAACAGGAGCGTGACCTTGAACAGATCTCCGTCTGTGGCCAGGTCCATCCCGATGTTCTGCAGCTTGCAGAGACTTGCCGCGATCGCCAGACCAAGCCCGCTGCCTTCGGTGCTGCGGGCGCTGTCGCCGCGAACGAAGCGCTCGGTCAGCTCTTCCGGCCGCACGTTCAGCGGTTCGGAAGAGATGTTGCGGAGGCAGAGCGACGGGTGGTCGTTTTCACACTCCAGATTGAGATAGACACGCGTGCCGGGCAGGGCGTACTTCAGAATGTTGTTCATCAGGTTGTCGAGAACCCGCCAGAGATGCCGGGGATCAGCCTGTACGCAGACCGGTTTGTCCGGCTTTGTAACGATCAGCTCCAGCTTTTTCTCCGTCAGCCGCTCGCCGTATTCCCCCTGAAGCTGGTCCGTCAGGACTCCCAGGTCGAGCTGTTCCAAAGTCACGGGGAGATTTCCCGTCGATGCTTTGGAAGCCTCCACAAGGTCGTCCGTCAGCTTTTTCAGCCGCGCGCTCTGCCGCTGCAGCACCTCGACGTATTCGGCGGCGTTTCCCGCAGGAAGCTCTTCCCGCGACAGCAGGTCGACGTAGTTGATGATTGAGGTCAGAGGGGTCTTGATGTCATGGGAGACATTGGTGATCAGCTCGGTGCGGAGGCGCTCGGACTTCATGCGCTCGTCCACGGCGCGGCTGAGACCGTCGCGGATATGCATCAGGTCATCTGCCTGGGCCTTGAAATCGCCGGCCATATACTTTGTGTCGATCACAACATTTTCTTCGCCTGCAGCGATTGCCCTGGCCCCGTTCCGCAGCCGGCGGAGGCAGAGCACGGTGTAGAGGATCGCCGCCGCAGTCAGTGCCCAGCGAAGCAGGAGCACAAAGCCCAGCATGTCACTGTCGCGGCGGAAACTGAAAGTAAGCCAGAAATCCAGAAGCAACAGTACGGCGTACGCCGGGATCCACTTCCATACGAGCGGAATGCCGCGCAGCAGATCCGCAGCTATATGGAAAGTTTTTCCGAGCCATCTCCAACCCCGGCGCAGAACCCGCCAGATCAGGCAGCTGGAAAGAAGCGTTTTCAGCTTCAGGCGGACGGCGGCGCTCATCAGGCAGAGAAGCGCCAGCAAACCGGCGCCGACCAGACAGACCGCTGCGATCATGAAACTCATGACGAGTCTGCGGCTGCTGAACGTTTCCCCGATAATCAGCAGCAGCGTGGAGACCCCTGCGACGCCCGCAAAAAGCAGCACGTCAAACGGGATTCTCTCCAACGGGCCCGCCTTGACCTCACCGGACGCGTCATGATGACCGGCGGCTGCTATGAGGAATACGAACAGAAGCGCTGCCAGCAGGAGAGCAACGGCTCCGACGGCAATCAGCGCATAACGGAACGGGTACAGCAGCTCATAGGCCCGCAGTTCCGCGTCTGTCTCCGCGCTCTCGCTCGCCTCCGTCCAGTACAGACGCACCGACCGGACCTCGGTGCCCTCGGGAACGGGCGGCTCGGCGGATGTCGGCTCAAGTCCCGCCGGTGGCTCAGATGTCGGCGTTACGGTTGGCACGGGCCTGGGCGTCGGCGTAACCTCGGGCCTGACATCCAGGCTGTCATCGGGGCTGTAGTCCCATGACAGGCTTTCCCAGGTTGTCAGAGGCTGATCCTCCGCGGTGAAATAGATCCCGCCGTAATAGCCTGCCACCTGCACGATATGGGTATGCTCTACCGTCTCGTTTTCGCTTAGATTGCCGGCAAGCACATTCCCTTTTTCGTCTAACAATTCAAATCGCGCCGTACTGTCATAGGCTGATCTGACAGGCATTGCCTGCATGCGCTCAAGCAGCTCATAACAGGTGTCCTGAAGCCGTCTGTCGATGAGTTCTGTGCGAACCCTGTCGATGCTGTTATCACGGTACGCGCCCTCGCCGTCAAGCCAGGTGACGCCGACGATCGCGCCGCAAAGCACAAGGCAGCTCACCGCCAGCAGAATAACCGCGATCATCTTCGCCGACGTGCTTCCTTTCAGTTTGTTCATGTTGATCCCTCTTTCCTGACGCAAAAACTATTTCTCTATTTTATAACCCTGACCCCAGACCGCCTTGATATAGCGCGGCTGGGCGGGGACAATCTCCAGCTTCTCTCGCAGGTGGCGGATGTGCACCGCGACCGTGCTTTCCGCACCGTAGGGCTCTTCGTTCCAGATCTGCCGGTAGAGCTCACCGGGGGAGAAGACCTCGCCGGGGTGCTGCAGCAGGAACTTCAGAATGTCGTATTCCCGCGGGGTGAGAGAAACCGGCTCGCCGTCGCGCGTTACGGTTTTGCATTTGTCATCGAGCTCGATGCTGCCTAGCTTCAGCGTCTCGCCCCGAACAGTGCTTCCGCCCAGCTGCAGATAGCGGCGGAGCTGCGAACGCACACGGGCAATCAGCTCCACGGGATTGAAGGGCTTGGTGACGTAATCGTCCGCGCCTACGTTGAGGCCGAGGACTTTATCGGTGTCCTCGCTCCTGGCGGTTAGCAGGATGACCGGGACGTTGCTCTCCTGACGGATTCTTGCCAGCGCGGAAATGCCGTCCATCTCCGGCATCATGATGTCCAGCAGCACAAGGTGGATCTCCCGTTCGCGCAGCTTCTCAACCGCCTCGCACCCGTTATACGCGGCCACAGTATCATAGCCGTCGGCGCGCAGATAGATTTCCAGGGCGGACACAATATCCTTTTCATCGTCGCAGATCAGAATGGTTGGCATCTTGTTTCACCTCGGGTGTATTTTACCCGAAATCTGTTTAAGATCCAAGCGGGTAAAAGATTAAGAATTGTTTAAGCCAAAAGACGGAGGGAGGATAACCGCTGCTGTATGACGCTTCTGAGAATGAGAGCGGCTCTTCTCTGGGAAGAGCCGCTCAATTTACACAGAAGAAGCGGAACACAGAAGGTCCGCCCCGCGTGTCAGTATTTTCTGCGCAGGATCAGATAGGCGATCCAGTACACGCACAGGATCAGACACACGGAATAGCTCAGCACAAGCTGAATGGTCTCTTTTCCGAGCACCATGGCGACAATGACGCCGATGCCTTCCACCAGAACAACGATATACCCGGCCCAGGACCAGCTTTTCATGCGCAGCCAGCTGTTTCTTTCATCTTTGAGCTCTATGTCGATTTTTTCCCGGTATTCGGGATCTTTCCGGTATCGGATGTTTCGGACACACTGAAGAACGCCGATTGCGGTGAGCGCGCCGCCCATCCCTGCATAGAGGGACGAGTCCAGCACTTCCGTGACAGACAGCACAATCAGAAGCAGGCCCAACACGGCCCAGAATATACTCAGGGCCAGTTTTCTGTTGTTATAATACATGATCATTCCTCCTCAAAGATAAAGACTTCCTCGATCGCCATGCCGAAGTATGCGGCGATTTTATGTGCCAGCAGAATGGACGGATTATAACGGCCGTTCTCGAGCGAGCTGATCGTCTGCCGGGAAACGCCCATTAATCCGGCAAGCTCTTCCTGCCGGATCCCCCTGCTGTTTCGTATTTCTTCGATACGGTTCTTCATCGTATCCCTCCTCGCAATGTAAAGTCAGCTTTACATACACAATATAGCACGACTCGTCAAGGATGTCAAGTTCGCTTTACATCTAACCGTGTCCGCACACTTCGGCTCACCGATCACAGACCCGCGACAGGCCGGATGGACGCGGGAAGCGCGACGCCATCTATGACAAAAAAGCATTTGACAAGGCTTTTCCGTAATGCTATCATGCAGAACATCAAAGAGAACCTGCCGTATGGAGAATATACCATGACTTTTAACCGCAGCGAAATGATGATGCGCCCCATGTGCATGGCGATGGCTATGTGCATGATGCGTCGCGCTCATTTTTCGGCTGCCGGTGAACTTCTGTCGTAATCTGACGGATTCTTTCCTGTTTTTTGTCTTCAACCGGAAGTCGAAAGGCTTCCGGTTTTATTTTTTTTCTGGAGATGAAGTATTTTGATCGAACTGAGGCACATCTGTAAACAGTTTGGCAGCGGAGAGCTGCAGATCCGCGCAGTCAACGATGTTTCGCTGAACATCGCGTCCGGCGATATCTTCGGCATCATCGGTTTCTCCGGCGCCGGAAAATCCACCCTGGTCCGATGCATCAACCTCCTGGAGCGTCCCGACTCCGGCCGCGTCCTGATTGACGGCACGGAGATCACGGCTCTCAGCGAAAGGGAACTGCGCGGGGCCAGGAAGAAAATCGGCATGATTTTCCAGCACTTCAACCTGATGCCTTCCCGCACCGTTGCGGAAAACGTCGCCTATCCGCTGAAGGGCAGCGGTCTCAGCCGGCAGGAAATCCGGGAGAGGGTGCGGGAACTGCTGTCGCTTGTGGAACTGGAGGAGAAGGAAAACGCCTATCCCAGCCAGCTCTCAGGCGGGCAGAAGCAGCGGGTCGCAATCGCGAGGGCGCTCGCCAATGAGCCGACCGTTCTTCTCTGTGATGAGGCGACCTCCGCACTCGACCCGCAGACCACCCGCCAGATCCTGAAGCTGCTGAAAACGCTGAATGAGAAGCTCGGGATTACGATTGTGCTGATTACCCATGAGATGGCAGTGGTCAAGGAGATCTGTACCCATGTCGCGGTCATGGATCACGGTCAGGTCGTGGAACAGGGCGACGTCTATTCCGTCTTTGCCAACCCGCGAATGCAGATCACGCAGAATTTTATCCGCACAACCTCGAACCTGCACAAGGTGGATGAGCTGATCACGGAGAACGCGGAACTGACGCACCTGGAGCCCGGCCAGCTGATTGTCCGCCTGTCCTATCTGTCCCGCAGCGTCTCGGAGCCGATGATCTCCTATCTTTCGCGGGTATACAATGTGGACATCAACATCATCTTCGCGAACGTGGAGATCCTCCAGGGCTCCCAGCTCGGCGGCACCGTCGCCATCATCAGCGGGGAGCGGGAAAACGTCACGAAGGCGATCGAATACTTCATTGAAAAAAACGTCGGTGTGGAGGTGCTGAAGGATGCAAGATATTCTGCTTAAACTGATCCCAAACGTGATGAAGGATCTCAGTATTCTGGGGAAAAGCATCATCGAGACGCTGGAGATGACCGTGCGGGCGGGACTGATCTCCTTTGTGCTGGGCATGGTCATCGGGACGGCCCTGGTCGTGACGAAAAAAGACGGGATCCTTCAGAACAAGGTCATTTACCAGGTTTTTGACAAGACCGTCAACATCCTCCGCTCGGTTCCCTTTATCATCCTGCTGTTCTGCCTGCTTCCGCTCACCCGGCTCATCTCCGGGACGGCCATCGGAGTCAAAGGGGCTATCGTTCCGCTCGTTTTCGGCACGACGCCATTTTTCTCCCGGCAGATTGAAGCCGCCCTGAGCGGGGTGGATGAAGGACTGATTGAGGCAGCGCAGGCCATGGGCGACAGCAGCTGGCAGATTATCTTCCGCGTACTCTGGAAAGAGAGCGTCGCCGCCATTGCAAGGGGAACTTCCATTACGCTGATTAACCTTGTCGGGCTGACCGCCATGGCGGGCGCCGTCGGCGCAGGCGGCCTCGGAAACTTCGCCTATATCTACGGACAGCAGCGCAATCACCTGGACGACATCTACGTGACCGTGCTGATCCTGATTGTCCTGGTCATGCTGATCCAGCTGGTCGGCAACATCATTGTAAAACACAACACCCATTGATACCCCGGCATCAGACCCGGCTCATATAAAAATAATCAATACACGAATATGGAGGAAAACAAAATGAAACGCATTCTTACCGCTGTACTCGCTCTGATCCTTGCCCTCGCCCTCGTCGCCTGCGGAAATCAGGCCGCCCCCGCTCCTGCTCAGACTTCCGCCCCCGCCGCCGAGGAACCGGCCCCTGCCGAAGCGGCGCCGGAAACCGTTACGGTCCGCATCGGCCTCACCGGCGCGGTCTATGAGCCCATCTGGGACGTTGTGAAAGAAAAGCTCGCCCCGGAGGGAATCAACCTGGAGTATGTCCAGTTCAACAACTTCTCCCTGCCGAACAACGCGCTCAACAACGGCGAGATCGAGATTAACGCCTTCCAGCACCATGCCTTCTTCAACAATGACGTTGCCAGCAACGGCTATGACCTGACCGCGATCGGCGACACCTATATCGTCGCGATGGGCATCTTCTCGAACAGCCTGAAGGATCTCAGCGAACTGAAGGACGGAGACCTCGTCGGCATTCCGAACGATGTCACGAACGAAGGCCGCGCGCTGAAGCTGCTCGAATCCGCCGGAATCATCGAGATTGATCCCGCGGCCGGCAATTCCCCCGCCATCAACGACATCACCGGCTACAACGTTGCGGTCAAATTCCAGGAAGTGGATGCGAACCTGGTCCCGTCCATCCTGCCTGACGTGGCTGTCGCCGTTGTCAACGGCAACTACGCCGCAGACGCCGGCCTCAAGGCCTCCGAAGCGCTGTACATGGAGAGTGAGTACGCCGACAACAGCTATTACTGCCTGATTGCCGTCCGCTCCGAGGATGCGGACAACCCGATCTACCAGCGCATTGTGGAAGCCTATCAGTGCGACGAAGTCATCGAGGTCTACAACAGCCAGTTCGCCGGCCTCTTCACCCCGACCTGGAAGCTCGCGAAGTAACGGCCCCCGACGCGGATGGTATTCGCAAAAAAGAAAACGGCCTCTCCGGTTTCTGCTCGAACCGGGGAGGCCGTTTTTCTGTTGCCTGGCGCGGATGGAAGGGGATTACATTGCGATGATTTCGAAACGGTTTTTCTGCTCGCCGAGATAGAAGACGTCGCCTACGCCGACCGGGACGCAAGTCCCTTTCGGAAGCAGTGCCCGGAGCCGTTTGAGCGCTGTGCCGGTGGAGGAGAGGTCACAGAGGAAGAGCCTGCCGTTCTGCACCCGCAGGATGGCGTGATACCGGCTGATGCTGGGGTAGTTCGCCGGGTATTGAATGCTGCAGTCCGGGTTGCGGCCGATCACGGTTTTATTGCCGATCCGATATACTTTGCCGTCCTGATAGCCGCCGCGGCAGACAAGGCAGAGACTTCTTTCTGGGATGTGGCCAGACGGGGCGAGCGGCCGGATGGACACCGGAGGTACAGCGCTCCGGTCGGCGAGCAGCTGCAGGATGGACTTCAGGTACGCGGCGGAAACGCCGCAGACATAACACGCGGCGCCAGCTGCGACCAGAGCAAGGAAGGGCGCTGCAGAGACCGTTATCAGGTCATAGGATTTGGACTGAAGAATAAGCATCGCGACAAGCAGGATAAGCAGGAGTGCGGTGTAAACGACGGCAAGCATCTTCCTCTGCTTCTTCCCCGTCCAGCAGCAGGCGCTAGCGGCTGCTCCGCATAGTACCAGGGCGAGAAAGAAGAGGATAAACAGTGCAAGGATGAGAGAGACATTACGAAGCTCCGGGACGTCCCCAAACTCGGAAGTCTGGAACACGCGGATCAGATGCGACAGACGGAAAGAACCGAGCAGGGCCTCACCGCCGCTGAGGCTGCCGTCGCTGAGACTGCGGAGAAGGCCTTTGACATCGCGGGCCAGGCCGCTGCCGATTCCGGTCATTTCCTCAAGGAACTCAACTTCTTCCAGGAGATCGCCGCTCAGGCCGATCATCGAAGCGGCAGCACGGCTGATCTTCAGACAGGGGCAGAACAGGATCAGGAACAGAGAGAACAGGATCAGAATGCAGCTGATCAGGCGTTTGTTGTTCAGCATTACGGTTTCCTCCTTCAGACGGCGGCATGCCGTCTTTTCTTTTATGGTCCCAGTATAGCGCGGGATTTCCATTCAGGAAAATCGGCCTGCAATTTTGGCGGGCAGGTGTGTGCTGCTTTTGTGCTGTTCCGTCTGCTATTCTGTATTCAGAAAAGATAAGGAAGCAGTTAAGGTTAGATTAAAGTTTCTATTGTATTCTTATGACATCGAAAAAGAAGCAACCCGAACAGGAAAGGCGGAGATGAATATGAAATTCTTTCGGAACAGAAAAAGGAAAGACGTAAAAATCTATGAACCGAAGAAAGAAAAGGTTCAGAGAATCCAGCAGCAGATCATGATCATGAACAGAGCCATCATCGGCGCATAAAACACAGGACGGGGGATCCGGATAGAACCCCTGTCCTGTGTTTTTTCATGATATCGGTTCGGCTGCGCCGTCAGGACTCCGCTGCCGGAACGAACGTGCCGTCCCGGTATCTGAGGATGCGGCAGCCCAGCGCGGAAGCTTCCTCTTTGCTGTGGGTCGCGAGGAGGATGGCCGCATTCTGAGAGAAAGAGGAGAGCAGCTCCGCGATGCGCCCGCGGAGGCCGGCGTCCAGCTCCTTGAAGGGCTCGTCCAGAACCAGCAGATCTGCACGAAAGGCGAGCGCACGGGCGATGGCGAGCCTCTGGCGCATCCCGCCGGAGAGTTCCGCCGGCAGGAGATATGCAGCATCCCGGAGCTCCATCTGCTCCAGCCGGCTCAGCGCTTCCGGCATGGTTTCGGGCCGGTCTCCCAGCACGACGTTGACGTTTTCGGCAGCCGTGCACCAGGGCAGAAGCCTGGGCTCCTGAAACACGGCTGCGACGCGGCCGAAGCTGTTTTGCACTGTGCCGCTGTCCGGCTGCTGCAGAGAAAGCGCTGTCCGGAGCAGCGTGGTCTTCCCGCAGCCGGAGGGACCCATCAGGGCGATGCGGTCACCGGGCGCCAGGCTCAGGCTGCAGCCGGAGAGAACCGGACGTCCGCCGAAAGCGACGCGGATATCGCGGCATTCAAGCACGTCCGGCACCCCCTCTCACGCCGATCTGCCGGACGAACTTTAAGAGGATCCGCTCGATCAGCAGGCTGAGCAGAATGACCGTCAGCGTCCAGGCAAAAAGGGATGTAGATTCCAGATACAGCTTGGATTCGTAGATCATCTTGCCGATGGAGTACTGCGGGACCGTCAGCACTTCCGCGGCAATCCCGGCTTTCCAGCCGAGCCCGAGCGCCGACAGGAGGGCCGAGCGAAAATAGGGCAGGACGGTCGGTACGGTAATCCGGCGGAAAATGCGGCTGCGGGGGAAAGCATAGACTTTGGCCATCTCCAGCAGCAGGGGATCCTGCGCGGCGATCCCTGCGGATACATTCGCCCACACAACCGGCAGGACCATCAGGCCGGAGATGAAAACGGGAACGGCGCTGCGGCCCAGCCAGATCAGCGCGAGGATGATAAACGAGGCCACGGGGGTGCTCTTGACGAGGGTCATGACGGGGGAGAGCAGCGCCTTCAGCAGAGCGCTTTTCTCTGTGAGCACAGCCAGGATGACGCCGAGCACAGTGGCAGAGATCAGCCCGGTCAGAACCCGGAACAGGCTGCGGCAGAGCGTGACCCAGAAATCCGCGCCGGATGCGAGCAGGATAAACCTTCGCGCGACCTGTACGGGAGAGGGCAGCAGTAGTTCCTGCCCCACCAGCCGGGCGGCGAGAAACCAGAGCCCGATCCAGAACGCGAAAACGCCGAGGCCGGCGACAGCTTTTCGGGCCTGCGGTTTCATTTCAGAATGCAGTAGAAATCATCCGCGGG
>JAEEGI010026929.1_pt1 | contig 11043 bp, 11 predicted proteins | sample 8958751 | NCBI WGS metagenome assembly JAEEGI01 (sample SAMN16246545, study PRJNA631951) | gut metagenome | biome: gut microbiome; feature: rumen; material: KS-attached | host: Bos | place: Iran: Karaj | collected 2018-10 | reverse complement strand
GATGCTAACCATTCTGCACCACATTTTCTGCATTTGACATACACACTATTTTTGGAACCAGAGTATTCTCCAAGATACTCTATTTCGGGGCTCACAATTGCAAGCTCCCTAGCGAATTGTTCAGCATCTTTTTTCCGCGATTCCTCTTTAGCTTGTTTAACTATGGGCTTCCATTGATTGGTAATATCTGAAGAATCTAGTCCGTAATCGTTGCAAATTGTATAGATGAACTCTCGGATTGTTTCATAATTCTTCTCGTTGCTAATGGTATCTGTAAAGCATATGGCATTTTTAAGTCTTTCTACAACAGTTTCTTTCGGACAGCCCTCGTATAATGTAACAAGACGGATGCCAGCTTGTTCACATAAACGTTCTTTTTCTTGATCATTCTGAAGTCTGTTAGAGTGCCAATACCAAGCTCCGAATTCTACAGCTAACGCAAGATCCGGAACGTAAATATCTAGTTCTTTCCCTATTGTTGTTCTATCTCGGCTGATCACCTTTCCTTCCCCAACCAATAAACTAAACGACTTATAAAGGATCTGTTCAATTACCGATGTCTGAGAATGATTACAATTGGGGCAATCATTTCCTTTTAACAAGCTATTCGGCTCAACATACCATTCGGTTCCACAACGATTACACCGCACAAGAATCTTCTCATGTGCGTTTTTATAATGACCTAAAACAGAGATATGTGGGCTAATAACCTTCAGCTCATCAATAAACCCTTCTGTGTTTCTCCGGAAGCGTTTGTTACATTTTGGGCAGCCTGTTCCATGCAACAAACTTGCAGGAACAACACTCCACTTGTTATCGCATTTTGTACAATGAACTAATATTTTAGTCTGACTATTGATATAGTCTCCGACTACTTCAATGTTTGGGTGTAATAAACGAACCTTTTTAGAAAACTCCTCTTTGGTGTATCTTCTTTTATCCGCACTTTTTTTCCTAGCACAGATAGGGCAGCCCTCACCAGAAAGAACATGTGCAGGAGACGCTAACCATTGATTACCGCATTTACTACACCTGAACTTTATCTTGGTTGAATAATTTATATAAGTTTCAAGAGGAATGATATCCGAAGATATCTCCCTAAGTTCATTTATAAACTCTTCTGGAGTCTTTTTTTGTGGCATTTGAATTGTATCCTTACCATATGTTGGTTTTTCTTAATAATATCATGCAAACACCTAACAGTAAAACCAATAAGTATTAATCAAATAATAATCTTTAGCCATTTATAGATGCTTTACTTAATAAAGAATGATGGTTTATACTATCCATACAAGGATATCTGAAGTAGAGATCGTGCTGACTACACACCAGCAATGGTTAGAAGAGATGTGGGACTTGGCACACCCACCAGATGTGCTTGTCAAGAATATGCTTTGAGGTGGTAGATTTCGTTGCGACCACACGCCTTTGGCAGAATAGGCGAAAGCCGAGAGATGCAGGAGAACGCAACGCCTGCCAAAGCATATTCGATAATGACCGCTTAGGCGGTCTTTTTTTTTTGTAAAAACGCTCAAAAAAACAAGGTCGGGGGAAAAATGGGGGAAAGTTTCAAAAACAATCAATAAAAGAGCCTTATCATCAAGGCTGAAACCCCTTGAAAAATAAGGCTCTTTACTTGGTGGCCCATACAAGACTTGAACTTGTGACCTTCTGGTTGTCACCCAGACGCTCTCCCAGCTGAGCTAATGGACCGTATTCTGCTGCGCTGCCGGACTGCGCCGGTGCAAGGGATATAATAACATAAAAGGCCGGGATTGCAAAGCGTTTTTTGCGTCCCGGCCCTTGGTTTAAGCCATGTCAGCCTGCCTGTGCGGCGCTTTCATGTTTCTGCCGGATAAGCCGGATCAGCACTGCTCTATCAGCCTTATGTAGAACTCTACGGCGCGGGCCATACAGTCCAGGCGGATGCGCTCGTTGTTGCCGTGTATCATGCGGCGCTCCTCGGACGTAAGATCCATCGCGGAGAAGCGGTACACGCGGTCCGAGAGCTTTCCGTAATGGCGGCTGTCGGAGCACTGCACCATAAGGTACGGAGACACGAGCGTCCCCTTCCAGGTTCCGCGGATCGCCCTGCAGACGCGTTCCCAGCCATCCACGTCCGTGCGGGAGATGCGGCTGGGCTCGGCCTCCACGGCAGCCTCTATCTTTACTTCCGGGTCCTTTATTACGCTGCGGTAGTGCTCCAGAACGGTCTTCGAAGTGTCAGCCGGATTGATGCGCACGTTGGCGGTCATGGACGCCGACGGCGGTATTACGTTGTTGGCCTTGCTTCCGCTCATCTGAGTAAACGCGGTGGTGGTGCGCACCAGAGCGTTCAGTTCGCCTCCGCTCTTCTTGCATATCATGTCCAGCACTCCGCGGAAGCACCAGAGGTTGGCGAATATCATGCGGTAAAGGAAGCTGGAATGCCTGCCGAGAGTGTCGAACATCTTAAGGACGGGTTCCGTAAAGTGGCTCTTGCAGGGGTTGTTTTCAAGGTCCACGCAGGCTTTGGAGAGGCGCCCTACCGGGGTGTGAGGAGCCGGTGCGGAAGCGTGTCCTCCGTTGGTATCCAGCTTGAAATCCACGTTCATGAGGCCCTTTTCCGCTATGCCTATGAGCGCGCAGGAACCGGAGACGCCCGGGAAGACTCCTTCCACGACCGCTCCGCCTTCGTCCACTACCATGGCGGGCTCTATGCCGCGCTCCATCAGCCAGTCCACTATGTGCACTGCGCCTTTGCCGTTTATCTCCTCCTGGCCGGAGAAGGCCATGTATACGTCCTTCTCGGGAACGAATCCCTTTGCGATAAGTATATCCGCTGCGAACAGAGCGCCGTTGAATGTGACCTTGGTATCCAGCGTTCCCCTGCCCCACATTACTCCGTCTGCTACCTCCGCGCAGAAGGGATCCTTATCCCAGTTCTTCTCCTCCACGGGCACCACGTCGTAGTGCGCCATAAGGACGGATGGGCCTTCGTCAGCCTTGCAGGCCTTGGGGACTTCGCCTTTCGCGGAGCCTTTGCCCGGCCAGCGGAACAGAATGCCGCGGTCCTCGAGCCTCATAAAGTCGCAGGTCTTAAACACGTTGGGATAGAGCGACGGCAGCAGGCCGATAAGCTTTTCGAACTCCGCGTCGTCCTCCAGCAAATGATCAATGTATGACACCGTTTTGCACTTTACAAGCTGCGCAAGGCAGTCCGCGGCTTTGCCCTTGTCGAACTCCACGTCCTCGAAGTCTTCCGTGGGCTGGGGCGCAGGTTTGAACGCCGCGGTCCTGATAAGCAGCACCGCAAGGAATATGACTACTATCGCAAGAATAATGTAACCTATCATTTTAAACTCCTGTCAGGGTCGGCCGCGCGCCGTCCCTGCCGAACTACAGCATGCCTTTCTTGTACATCAGCCTGGATACGCCCAGCGTGAACAGAACGCCCACGGGCACCATTATGCCTACGGTTCCCGCGTTGAGCGCCGGCACCGCTATGAACAGTATAAGCATCAGGATGAGAGGCGCTACCGCGATCTTTACGTTCTTGGCTATGAACACCACGCCCAGAGCTCCGAACAGCGCCGGCACCATCTGCGCGAAGGCAGGAGCCAGGACCGGAGCGTTGAGCACCGGAGTGAGCGGCCTTATCAGCAGCACGCCTATTATGATTATTATCGTCGTAACTATGCTGGAGACCGCGATGGAGATCGTGGAGATAACCTCGCCCTCCTCCGAGCTTGCCTTAACGTCCGCCTGCTCCAGCGCGTTGAGCGCCACCGGCAGCTTAAGGTTGGAGATGTTTCCGGTAACGAAGGACAGGTAGGATCCGCCTGCGCCTAGCATGGGCACGTAGGTTATGGTCTCAACCACCGCGACGGCCCAGTACATGGGCGCCGTAGCGATGAGTCCCATCGTAAATCCGTGCCAGTCCGGACCGGTCCTGAATATGAGCGCTGTAACCACCGGGTAGGCGATCAGCATTATCATTACGAATATGTTCCACTTGCGTCCGAAGCTGTGGACCTGATCGATGTAAGTCATTTCTTTTTTCATCGCTTTGCCCTCCCTTCTACGACAGCCACGCGGTGATGGGTATCGCCGCAGCCATTCCCAGGATAAGGCTTATGGGCAGCGCGTAGTCCATTATCCAGCGCTTGCCGGTCTTTTTTAGCAGCAGTCCGCAGACCGCCATCACGAGCGCGGAAACGACGAACACGCACACCGGGATCAGACCGGTGAAGTCCCCCTTGAACGCGCCGGCAACGTCGCAGAACACGAATCCCACGAAGGCCGAGATCATGCCTATGAACATGGAGTTCTGGAAGATGTCCGCCCACTTTTTGTCGCGCTTCTCCAGGTTGATGACGCCGGTAAGGAGCTTCTTGCCGATCAGCGGCACCAGCCAGATGCCCACCAGTATGGAGATGGTCATTACGGACGCTATGGTCACGTACTGCGTTGCCGTAAGGCCGGTCACCTGCCCGAAGGAAAGGCCCATGGCGTTCTCCGCGTTGGTCGCGGCTATGGTCTCGTACGACAGGTTGCCCACGACAGAGAGACGCAGCCACGGAAGCGGCAGGCCCAGATCCTTGGAGAGCGTTATTACGCTTATTACTATGGCTATCGCCGGAGCGATGGTAAAGATGGCCGCCGTGCGCGCTATGCGTTTAAGCTTGGCGCTGTCCATGCCAAGCTGCTTTGCCCTCTTCCACGCTTTAACGAGGAAGAAGACGGACTGCGCAAGCACCACGGCAACGATGATCCCCGCCAGTACGAACAGTACCGGACTGTTGATGCCGAATTCCATGACTTGTGTCCTTTCGATAATTATTGCGGATAATATATGTTTACTAATACAAAAAACATTCTATAGGCAAGCCCGTAGAATGTCAATTTATACAGCGATTTTAGATAGCTGCGTCAGAAGATGTTGTAGATCAGCGCGCCTATGAAGAACGACAGCACGTTGGCGAAGAACGTAAGGATCAGGAGCCTGCGGGACGGTCCGAAGGCTTTGCGGTAGATCAGGTACTCCGCCGCGACTACCAGCAGTTCCAGAATGATCAGCCACGGCACGTCGAAAGCATCCGGGACCAGATCCAGGAAGGTGTTGAGGGCCACGTTGGTGACCACATTGCTAAGGGCTATGATGCCAAGGTCCAGCGGCCTTTTATACCTGAAAATACGGAACCAGCAGACCTCGATCATGACGGTCAGGATGCAGGCGGCTCCGTTGTACAGTATTGGGTTGCTCCAGAATGTGTGGTAGAACATTGCAGGTGAAAAGACCTATGCATCGGCAAGTCGGCGTGGATCAGCGGAGCGTCTGGTCGTTGGGCTCTTCCGGCTGCATGCCGTCGTTGACCAGCCTGCGCCTTTTGATGGCGCGGCGGAGCAGAACGATGGCAACTATTATCACGACTACCGCAACGGCGATGGCGACGACCTGCGCAGGGTCGGTCCTTGGCATCGGCGCAATGTCCGCAAACGCGAAAGCCGAACCGAGAACTATCAGGAGCAGCGTGACTGCAAGTATGCGAAAACGTTTCATTTTCCGGACCTCCTTCGTATCGACTAGTTAACTTCGTTATCTTCGGGTTCTTCCGGCTCATTGCCGTCGATCATCATGCTGCGTTTTCTGAGCGAACGGCGCAGAAGGATCAGTGCAATTATCAACACTATTACAGCGATAATAACGTACAGCGCTCCGGAATGGACAAGCAGAACAGGGATCGAAATGACATCCGCGAAAGCGGCCGAAGTCCCGAGAACTATCATCAGCAGTGCGGCTGCGAGTATGCGAAAACGTTTCATAAAGTTACCTACGTGGCGGCCGAAGCGCCGTAAAGATCTACTTACGCAGAACTTTTTCCGAATATATTATAGCACCAAGACCAAGCAGGAAACAGACGATGATGAGAAGACTCTGTAAAGGTCCTGTGAGTTTTATCAGGCCGCCGATCAGGGTGCCGGGCCAGAGCGCGGATGCCGCAAGGCCGAACGCCAGCCCCGGGTAGTCCGGAATGTGCCTGTACATCAGCCACAGGGTGACGGGCATGCTGAGGTTTATCAGAAGCTGGCCGACAAACGACAGAGGCATGCTCCACGCGAAGAACGCAGTAAGGATGGCGGCGACAACTATGCTTGCGATCGAAGGCTTTACGACGCCCAGCCTGTCGCAGACGAAGCCGCCCAGAGCCTTGCCAAGGAACACGAACAGCGTAAGCAGAAGCGACGCGGCGGCGCCGGTCTTCCAGGTGAATTCCGCTGCCGAGCCGCCTATTGCGCGGACCGCGACCGCAAACGTAAGGAACGCGACCGGAAGTATGGGATCGGACTTTGCGACCTTCCTTTTTAGCTCATTTCTTGAAGCATTCGGATCCGCCGGACTTTTTACCGCAGTCTGCCCGGCATCCGCTGCTTTTTCTGCCGTGCCGCCGAGATCCTTGTAGAACACGGACCTTCTGTATATGCTGAAGCACGCCACTGCGGCTATGCCGAGCGCGGCGCAGATGTAATCTATGATCTGCGGATAAAGGACTCCGAGAGTAACGCCGAAGGCGCCCGGCGCCACGAATATTCCAAGAGGCGCAGCCTTGCCGGCGCTTTTGTCTAGAGTCACGGAACCGCCGGCGACGTGGAAAACGCTGTTGCCAAGGCCTATCAGCACGGCCTTTATCATGAGACCGAAGGGATAGAGAGCCGCGGCAGCCACTAAAAACATAGCCGCAGCCTGAACGGTGCCGCAGAGCATTAGATAGTCCGAACGGGTCCTGTCACGCCTTAAGACGCGGTCCATAAGCAGCCCCACAAGGCACTGCGTTGAGAAAGCAAGCGTATTATAAACGATCACCGCGCTGCTAAGGGCAAGAGCCTCCGTCCCGAAGGAAAACAGAGCTGCCACGCAGGCGGCGTCTACAAGAAAGTGCGATATTGCGTTAAAAACACTGATGAGCATCTGCCGGTACCTGTTTGGAGATCCTTCCGGTGCAAACGCTGTACCGCCCTATCTGCCGAGCATGTACAGCAGCGCGTTTACTATGCAGGCAGCCACGTTGCTGCCGCCCTTGCGGCCTCGAGCCACGATGTACGGCACAGGCTCCTGCATCAGGAGTTCCTTTGATTGTACCACATTTACGAAGCCCACGGGAACACCTATGACAAGTTTCGGATCCAGTTTCCCCTCTTCTATCAGCTCGCAGATGCGCACCAGAGCCGTGGGAGCGTTGCCGATGGCGAAGATGAGCGGTTTTCCCAGCGACGCTGCCTTGTCCATGGACGCCGCGGAACGTGTGCTGCCATTGGCCTTTGCAGCTGCCGCAACGTCCTCATCCGCTATGAAGCAATAGACCTCGCCGCCGTATTTCGCAAGGTTCTTCTTGTTGATGCCGGCCTTGGCCATCTGAGTGTCCGTAACTATGCAGGCGCCGTTCTTTATGGCCTCGTGAGCCTTGGCCACCACGTCCTCCGAGAAGCACAGAGTGTCCGCGTACTCGAAATCCGCGCTGGTGTGGATGACGCGCTTTATTATGGGCGCCAGCGCCGGGTCTATGGGGTGAGGAAGCTCGGATTCTATTATCTCGAAGCTGCGCTTTTCTATCTCCATGGGGAGCACTTGTTCCAGTTGTATCTTCATGTTTAAACTCCTTTTTCCAGGATGTCGTATATCATCTTCATGTCCAGATTTGCGCGTATGCCGTCCGCCAGGATGTCGAACTGCTGCTGCTTGTAGGCCGCGTAATCGAAGGCTTTAAGCTCCGACGGATCCAGTCCCTTGCGCCTGCAGAGAAGCGCTATAAGGGCCTCGCGGCACTGAGCGGAATCGAAGAAGCCGTGCAGGTAGCTGCCCATTACGTTTCCGCTTGCGCAGCCGTCGTCGTGGCCGTTGTCCAGCTTGTCCAGCGGGCTTGCTCCGTCCGCCAGAGAGGTGGCTCCCATGTGGATCTCGTAGCCCGTAAGTTCCGCTCCGTCGAAGTCCTTCCAGAAGCCATCGGCCTTTGCGATGCCGGAGACTCTTGTGCGGTGCTTTTCCTCCGCGAACTCCGTATCTATGGGAAGAAGACCCATGCCGGCTATGCTTCCGCCGCCTTCCACGCCGGACGCGTCCGTAATGGTTCGGCCCAGCATCTGGTAGCCGCCGCAGATTCCTATAACAGGGGTCCCCTTCGCGGCCAGCTGCTTTATCGCAGCCTCCAGGCCGTTCTGGCGCACCCACTTAAGGTCGGAGATGGTGTTCTTGGTGCCCGGCAGGATGACCAGGTCCGGATCGCCCAGTTCCCTTGCGGAAGACACGTAGCGCACGCCTATGCCCTCGGTAGCCTCGAGCACCGTAAAATCTGTAAAGTTGGACAGCTTGGGCAGACGGATGACCGCTATGTTTATCTTTGCGGCGGCCTTCTTTACAAGCCTTTCCGACAGGCTGTCCTCGTCCTCTATGTCCGCGTGGATGAACGGCACCACGCCGGCGCAAGGCCTGTGCGTAAGGTCCTCCAACTGCTTTAGGCCGGGCTTTAGGATCTCTACGTCGCCGCGGAACTTGTTGATGATAGTGGCTTTTACGTAGTTCTTCTCCTCTTCCGTAAGAAGCTCGATCGTTCCGTAGAGCTGCGCGAAAACGCCGCCGCGGTCTATGTCGCCAACCAGCAGCACCGGAGCCTTTGCCATCTTGGCCATGCCCATGTTTACGAAGTCGTCCGCCTTAAGGTTGATCTCCGCAGGACTGCCCGCTCCTTCTATGACGATTATGTCGTTCTGCGCGGAGAGCGTGTCGAAAGCCTTCTGAATGGCGGGCCGCAGGGTGTGCTTCATCTTGTAGTATTCCTGCGCCTTGTAGTTGCCCAGCACCTCGCCGTTGACTATCACCTGCGAGCCCATGTTGGTGACGGGTTTGAGCAGGATGGGGTTCATGAGCACGGACGGTTCCACGCCCGCGGCCTCCGCCTGCACCACCTGCGCGCGGCCCATCTCCAGGCCTTCCTTTGTGATGAAGGAGTTGAGCGCCATGTTCTGGCTCTTGAACGGAGCCACCTTGTAACCGTCCTGCGCGAAGACTCTGCACAGACCGGCGGCGATTATGCTCTTGCCGGCGTTGGACATGGTGCCCTGGATCATTATTGCTTTAGCCATTTATTGTCTCCCTGAGCGCTGTTTATCCGCGCTCTGTCATATTCCTGAGCGCTGTTATCTGCTCTTTGCTATATCTTCGAGCGCTTCGATCAGCGCCTTGTTCTCTTCTTCCGTGCGGACGCCTACGCGGACGTAAGTGTCGTCCAATCCGTTAAAGCTTCTGCAGTCGCGGACCTTTATTCCGCGCTGCGCAAGCAGTTCTCTTGCCCCGGGGCCGCCTACCTTCCGCAGATCTTCCGGCTCCTTTACGAGCAGGAAGTTAGCCTTGGACGGACACACCTTAAAGCCCAGTTCCTTCAGTTCCCGAATCAGGTATTCGCGCTGAACGTTTATGTATTTGCGCGCATTCTGTAGGAATCCGAGTTCTTTGCAGGCCGCGATCCCCGCCGCCTGAGCCGGAGCCGAAACGCTCCACGGACTGGCCAGCGCGTAGGCCTTATCCATAAGCTCCCTGTCGCTGCAGAACATGAATCCCAGGCGAAGTCCGGCCATGGAATAGGTCTTGGTGAAGGCGTTAACCACAACGAGTTTTTTATACTTTTCCAAGTACGCTGCCGCGCTCTTTTCCTCCGTGAATTCCAGGAAGCACTCATCTGCGACAAGCAGCGTTCCTATGCGCTCACAGAGCTCCGCTATGTCCGCTGCTTGTTCCGCGCTCAGCATGCTTCCGTCCGGGTTGTTGGGACGGCATACGAACGCCATCTGCGGGGCCGAAGCCGCAAGGGTCATCGCGCAGTCCGGAGGCGCCCAGGTAAGCTTTTTCTTTATCTCCCCGGTCACCTGTGCTGCGCTCTTGCCAAGCACGTCGTAGTACTCAGCTTGCGCCCCGAAGAGCGACGCGCATCTTTCGTACTCGGAAAAACCGGGTCTGGGTACCAGCACCTTTTTTGGTCTGATAACCGCGCAAAGACGCAGCAGAAGATCCGACGCTCCGTTGCCGCAGAGTATGTTCTCCGCGGGAACGCCGTACCTTTCCGACAGGGCCGCCGTAAGCTTCCTGCAGAACGGGTCCGGGTAGGAAAGCTCCCTGCGGACCGCCTCCTGTGCCGCTTTCTCGACGGACTCCGGCATCCCCAGAGGATCTATGTTGACCGAGAAATCGACCGGTCTTTTTTCTTCGGCGTACACGTCGCCGCCGTGTTCGTATCCACGCATTTTCTTATGTCCTGAAAGATGAGCCGCGGTCCGGGGGGTACCTGAACTCCCCCCTTCGGCTCATACCAAATAAACGAGCATCCTTACTATCACCGCAGCCGCAAAAGCCAGCACCGAAGTAACGGTCATCAGCCTCTGCGAACGGTGTATGTCCTCTATTTCGATGGGGCGAATGTCGTCCCCTATGTATTCCTTTTTATGCACTACGCCGCCGTATACAGCGTCGCCTGCCAGACGCACTTCCAGCGCCCCGGCCATTACGGACTCGGTCTGCGCGGAGTTGGGGCTCGCATGCTTGTAGCGGTCGCGCTTCCAGATGCGCAAAGCGTCTGCAGCGTTAAGCCCAACGGCCGCGGAAGCCACCATCATTATAAGAGCCGCGAACCTTGCCGGAACGAAGTTCGCAACGTCGTCCAGCCTTGCGGCAACGGTCCCGAAGCGTTCGTACCTTTCGTTGCGGTAACCCAGCATGGAATCCATGGTGTTTATGGCTTTGTAGACGCAGCCGCCCACCGGCCCGAACAGCGCCATGTACAGAAGCGGGGCTATCTCGCCGTCCGAGGTGTTCTCGGCCACGGTCTCTACCGCCGCGCGTACCACGCCGTCTTCGTCCAGAACGTTTACGTCGCGGCCGACTATCATGGCTACAGCGTCCCTGCCGCTCTGAAGACCGCCTTCCTTTAGCGCCTTGTAAACCTTTTCGCTCTCGACCTTAAGGGATTTTGCCGCCAGGCATTGCCAGCACAGCACGCCGCCGACTATAACTTACAC
>JAEEGI010026927.1_pt1 | contig 11043 bp, 11 predicted proteins | sample 8958751 | NCBI WGS metagenome assembly JAEEGI01 (sample SAMN16246545, study PRJNA631951) | gut metagenome | biome: gut microbiome; feature: rumen; material: KS-attached | host: Bos | place: Iran: Karaj | collected 2018-10 | reverse complement strand
GGCCATACATTAGTAGCAGTTTTTCCTCTTTTAGTAGACAAAATTAGACAAAAACACAGTTTGTCTAATTTTGTCTAATCATTCATTGGGAAAACTCTTTGAGTGTTTTCCGGATAATCCTACCTTTGTACTCGATTTTTAAGTATAACCCTTAAATGTACAAACATGAAAAAACTATTTTTATTGACAGCATTGCTGTTCGGTGGATTGGGATTCATCCATGTAGAGGCTGCAGAGGATGTGCCTCTATCTATTATTAAGGAAGGAGAAGTTAGTGATGAAGGCATGAAGACACCTCCTCTGATTATCTCTCAAGATGGAAATGTGCTCACTTTGCCTGTCATGGCAGATGATTTTGTCCTCGAGTTACGTGACGAGTATGGATGTGTGGTCTATTATGCCTTTGTTCCTTCTGGCTGCACTCAGGTCATTCTTCCTGTATGGCTCTCTGGCTCTTTCGAGCTTCGTCTTGTTGCCAGTACCTATTATTATATAGGATATATATTACTATAAGTGCAACTCTGTAAAACTATCATTCACTGAGGCAGGAGGCTTCGGCCTCCTTGCCTAAGTTTCTAAGCAATGTATAATGAAAAACCTGTTTGTGTTTAAACGCAAAACCAATATAATTATGAAATTAAGAATCATGAAAAAGTACATGTTTCTGCTTTGTGCAGTCTGCACGACGTTAACATCGCAGGCACAACTGAAAGTCCTGAGTAATGGCACAACATACCTTCAGAGAGATTTAGAGACAGGAAATGCCATACTGAGTGTAGGAGGCATGCCAGCAGACTCGCTTCATGACTATGACAGCTGGCGGATGGGCATCAGGTCTTATATGTTTGGCAGTGGCTTGAGCAATACTATTGGCGTATTTGGAGAAGCCTGCCATCAGAATGTCTACCAGCATCTCTTTACGGCCGGCGTATGGGGTATGGGTGGCAATGCCTATTCGGGAATGAGCTACGGTGTACTTGGTTCGATACATACTGGCATGAATGGGGCAGGAATATACGGCACTAACTGTGATAACTCATACTACAGTATAAATGGTAAATTCTCCGGCTATTTCTATGGCCCGGTTCATGTGGTCGGACCAGTCTACTCAACTGTCGGCTTCTCCTCCCCCTCTGATATGCGCCTGAAAAAAGATGTGGTATCCGTTAAGGCTATGGAGCACTCGAAGGGCAGTACCCTCAGCAATCTCTTGGGATTGGAAGTCCTTTCCTTCCGCCTGAATACCCCTTACGAGGAGAAGGCGTCCAAGACGGGAGAGCCTGACGAGGGTAGTGCGGAGGACATCAACGCGCATTACGCATCACTGCGCCATTACGGTGTGTCGGCCCAGGAACTGCAGAAAATCTATCCGGACATCGTATATGAATGGCAGGACGGTACGTTGGCAGTTAATTACATGGAGATGGTGCCCCTGCTACTCCGCTCCATCCAGGAGCTGAAACAGGAACTTGACGAGTTGAAGGGTAATGGAGACGCTGCCTACCAAACACCCTATAATACTGGCGCAAGTCAGGCCAACGGCATGGATGACGTAGGCGCAGCCACAGGTAACAGACTTTTCCAGAACACGCCGAACCCCTTCACCGAGCGCACGGAGATACGTTTTACGCTCAGCGACGAAGCACACAATGCCTATATCTACATCTTCGACATGACGGGCAAGACCGTGAAGCAGGTTCCTGTTGATGCTTCCATGCAGAGCGTCACCATAGATGGCAGTGAACTGTCATCAGGTATTTACCTCTATTCCCTCATGGTGGACGGCCAGGAGATTGACACCAGGCGGCTAATCCTTTCAAAATAACAAATTCACAATAAATCCATGCAAGTTTTCGGGAGGTCTGGGATTATATAAGAAAAAACGTCTATGAAAGGAAATCTCTTATCCTGCGTCTTCCTGCTGTCGTTCCTGACGGTTACGCAGACTGGTTATGCCTATCAGCCTGCCGACGTTGTGGCCTGTACAGCAGTCCTTGATTCCACGGCTTTTCACCGGACAATAGAGCAGCTTGGGCTGCAGAATCGTTCTGCCGACTGGAGCGACAAGGCGGACATACGCCTGCCGGAGCCACGCTGTGCCTATGTGAACATCACTGGCATTGGTGACATGCCTGCCGACAAAGGTCAGCCGAGGAACGCCTGGATGGAGGTGTACGACGGCAGGGGCAACTACTTCCGCAAGCGGGTCATCCTGGACGCACAGGGGAACAGCTCCCTGTATTTATTCCCCAAGAAGAACTTCAAGGCCAGCTTCTGCGATGACGAGTGGAAGGGTGACTCCGTGCCCGACATACGCATCGGCAGCTGGGTGCGGCAGGATGCCTTCAACTTCAAGGCCTACTACAATGACTACCTGCGGGGTGTGGGCACGGTGGCTTACAAGCTCTACGATCTGATAGCCACCGACCGCGGCCCTATGTGGACACGGGCCCTCGACGGCATCGAAGATCCTAACTCCGGCGCACGGTGCTATCCCGACGGATTTCCCTGCCACGTTTATCTGAACGGCCGCTTCTACGGCCTGTTCGCCTGGGAGCTGAAAAAACACCGGCGCAACATGAACCAGAAGAAATCGACCCCTCTCCACATCCATCTGGATGGCGTGCTGGACGACGCCACGCTCTGGAACGGACAGACGGACTGGACGGCCTTCGAGGTGCGCAACCCGAAAGGGCTGCTGACCGCTGAGGGCACCGACTATGACGGCGACAGCCCCACAAGGCTGGCCGACGGCGAGACGAAGAAGGCCATCAAGACGCTGGGGAGCGTATGCGGACGGCTGCGTGGGATGGAGGTTGCAGGTGCCGACAGCGCCACTATACGACACGCTTTTGAGCAGGCCTTCGACCTGGGCAGCCTCATCGACTATGCCTGCTTCCACTACATAACCGCGAACTTCGACGGCTGGAGCAAGAACTGGCAGTGGTTCACCTACGACGGCGTGAAATGGTTCGTGGCACCCTATGACCTCGACTGCACCTTCGGCAACTTCTATACGGGCGACTTCCTGCTGGGCCCGGAACGGACGGGATTCAACGGGCTGATGTCGCTGTCGAATAGCGGGCCGTACTATTTCATCATGCACTACTATCTTGCCGACGTCTTCGAGCGTTACAGGGACTTGCGCCAGCGTGGGGTCATCACGCCGGATGTCGTCTGCGGGCTGATGGCCGACTGGTACGAGCGGATGGGCGAGGACGGGTATGCGCAGGAATGGAAACGGTGGCCTGAGAGCAAGTGCATCTCGGAGGATGTTGTCAGCGAGGGCTGGAAGGCCGTGGACGACTGGAGCGGCTACAGCCAGCTGCCAACATACGCCGACACGGTGGCCTACGCCGCAGGCGACAGGTGCATCTACAGCTTCCGCATTTGGGAGGCCACGGGCAACATCACCGGTGTAGTGCCAGTCGTTCAGCAGGGCTACCACGACAGCCTCAACAGGCTGATGAATTGGGTCGACGAGCGTTTCTGGCTGCTTGACGACTACATAGGCTACAAGCCTACCCCGGTCGTGGATATGAGTGATCTGTCCTTCGGGCACAACACCCTTCATGAAGGAACCTACGACCTGCAGGGCCGACGGCTGCAGGGTAAGCCTGAGCGTGGGGTGTATATCCAGAACGGACGCAAATACCTCCGCTGAACCATTCCATACTGAACTAACATGCAACAATCTAGCATGAGCCAGCTTTGGAGTTGATCAGAAAATCAATTCTGTAAATAGAGGATTTTAAAAATTAACAAACATGAGACATCGCATTTTATTATTCATTTTATTCGTTGTTTGCTCCGCATTTCTATATGGACAAGAGAATATACTAATTTGTTCCAAACAAGTATCAAATAGTGTAGATAGATTAAATGAAATTCTTCAAAAAAATGAAGCATACATTTCCGTTGATTTTGTGGATATTAATTTGGATAAAATACTTGAATATGAAGAATTCTCACTACAAATTGGTAAAAGGGTTATACCTATCAGAAAAGAAAGAATAGACGTAAGAGGTATTAATAATTATGTATTTGTTGGTAGCAATAACGAGAGATGTCGTGTATTAATTTCCGTATTGGACGATGACATACAAGGTGTTTTAGAAACTGATGAAGATGTGTTTACAATTAAAACGGTTGGAAAACAGCAATATGCACTTGTAACTGTTGATTATTCTTTGTTAAGAGAGGCATGTGATGATTTGCAGGCAGAAAACGACCGTTTAAGTTTTGATGATGTAAATAGCCTTCATTCTAATTCCGCTATTGAAAGTGGTGATGACATATTATTTTCACCTTCCCTTAATGCGTCAGCAGCATACGATTGTAAAATTAGAGTTCTTTTTTTATATACTCCGTATGCCCAGTCTGTGGAAAGTAATATAAAAAACACCATACTGACTGCGGTAGCGTTAACAAATCAATCCTTTATCAACAGTCAAATTAATTACCGAATTGAACTCGTCTATGCAGGTCAAACCAATTATACAGAATCAGGAATCTCAACAGACTTGTCAAGATTTAGAAATAACGGGGACGGTTATATGGACGAAGTTCATACATTGAGAAATAAATATTCAGCAGATATATGTGTATTATTAAACTATAATTATCAATACATTGCTGGTATAGCCCAAGATATTAGTGTTTCGGAAGCTGATGCTTTTTGCGTTGTAAGAAGTGATTGTGCAACTACATTGTATACGTTTGGACATGAAATAGGACATTTGCTCGGTTGCAGGCATGACCCTTCTGCCGATCCAACGGCAACTCCTTTTGCTTATGGTCATGGATATATTCACCCTTCAAATACGTGGCGAACTATCATGGCATATGGATCGTGTCCAAGAATACTATATTGGTCTAATCCAGATGTTATCTATGGTGGAGTATCTATCGGATCTGTTGTCGCTCAAAACAATGCCAGAGTTTGGAATGAACACTCCAATGAAGTTATGGCATTTAGGCAACCAGATAGCAATGTGACATTTACAAGTAGCGACATGCCGAATACTCAATATGCTGATGTTATAGCTAAACAGAATATAACAACCAGTGGGACAGTAAATGTTAATAGTGGAAACACTCTAAAGATGAGAGCTGGAAACAGCATCAATTTGCAACCTGGCTTTTCTGTTCAAGCTGGCGCTGAGTTTTCCGCAGAAATCGAAAATATTGATGACTGTGAAGAATGTGCTTTCTAATCAGACAAAAACAGAAAAAATTATCATTAATAAATAGAATGTTGAAATGAACATCATACTCTCTGTCATCATAGTCGAATACAACAGCATAAATGAAATTATGCAGTGCGTGGCATCTTTCAAACAGCACGTAAAGATACTATACGAGGTTATTGTGTCGTCGAATTCCTGCTACACTATTGAGCAGCAGAAAGAGATTGACCAGACGGACAATAACGTTCGCTGGCTGTTCAACGAGAAGAACGGAGGCTTTGCATACGCTATGAACGAAGGACTGAAGGTGGCCAAGGGCAGTTTTATGGTCATCATGAACAGCGACTGTACCCTGTTGTCTGACCTTGACAACATGATAGACTTTATGATGCGGCATCCGGAGATAGGAGCAATAGCACCTCAGATGAAAGACCCTGACGGCAATATTCAGGACACGGCCCGCCCATACGTGTCGGTTCCGCGCTTTGTATGGCGACAGGTGAAGCGCATCGTTGGACATAAGACCAGCATCCTCGACAACGACATGGACTACAACAAGATTCAAACGGTAGATTGGCTTATTGGAGCCTTTATCATGGTTTCACGTAAAGCATATAATACGACAGGAGGACTGGATGACGACTTGTTTATGTATGCAGAAGACTTAGACTGGTGTACTAGAATCCGTCAATATGGTTTCGAAATAGTTTATTACCCTAAAAACATTGTTCGTTATAAAGGAACACGACGCGCTCGCTCCAACTCCAAGTATGCTCGTATTTTCTTAGAGAGTCACGTTAAGTATTGGAGAAAATTCGGATTTTTTTACGGCTATCGCAAAAGGGAAAAAATTATCTTCTCGGAATAAAGACATAGAACATCCGCTCGGTCGGAAACTAAGGGCGATTCCCCATATACAAGTCTTCGGGGAAATAAGAACTATAAAGACTATCCAATATCAAATCCAAGAAATAGTGTTTTTGATTATTTGATACCTGCCACAACATTTCAGATGTTTCCAACGTTGTTATTAAAAAAATTATATTAATACCTTATAAGATGAATATAAGAGATAATACATTTTCTTTCGTGGCATTTTTCATGCTAGTGTGCTCCGTGTCATTACTAAACTCTTGTGGAGTCCCCTATGAAGCATATATATACGTCAAGAATGAAACAGCCGACACTTTATACGTTGCTCTTGAACATGAGAGTAGGTACTATAAGCTGGACAATGACAGTGGTCAGTGGAGACATTATTATTATACATTTAGGGAAATAGCTTCAGGTGAGAAAGAATTTATGCATGAGATGTATAAAGATGAAAGAGACGACAAGCAAAAACTATATGTAATCAAGAAAAGCAGTATGGGTGGTATGTCTATTGAAGAGTTTGCAAAAAGAATAGTATTCGACTATACTCACATATTTACATACAAAGAGATGTTGAACGTGAACTTTATTATCGTTATAGAAAATAAAATGATAAATAATGGAACATGAGCACTGAACCGTTTTTGTTAGATTATTTGTTATCATTCATTATTAGCAATATGAGAAAGGAAGTTACAAGTCTATTGATGCTGCTTACTTCAGTAGCGATGACGGCACAGGAGAGTAATTGGACGCTGATGCCGAAGGCAGGCATGACTGTATCGACGCTGGCAGGTGAGGATGCTGAGTACTGCTCCAATGCTATCGGATGGACGGCAGGCGTCGACCTCGGGCGGCGGCTGTCGGAACGGGTGGAGCTGACCTTAGGCGTGGGCTTCACGAAGAATGTGGTGAAAGACGACATTGGAACATCCATTGTTTCGATTCGGGTCTTCGACGAGGGCCGCATGACGTTCGAGTACATCGATGTGCCCATCGGCATCAATGTCAAGCTGTGGCAGGGCCTTTCTGCCTCTGTAGGTGTACAGCCCAGCCTGATGACAGCAGGCAAGGAGCGTTTCTTCTACGACGAGTACGCGTGTGACAGTTTTGAATACCGTGTAAAGTTTATGTCCAATCCATACAGCGACCCTCGGACAAGTGAGTACACGCATTTCCTTAAGCGTGACAGCGAGGATGGCGGTGGCATCCGCCACATGAGCAACAAGCTGAACGTCAGTGCCAGCATCGGCCTGTCGTACGAGTACAAGCGCGTGACGCTGGGTGCACGTTACCACTTCGGCCTGACCAACGTGATGGACACCGACAAGCTGCCGATGTACAGCCACTATCCTGATCAGAGCGAGTACGACGGTCGACACAAGGACAAGCTGCGCTACCTGTCGCTGACGCTGGGCTATCGTATAGGGTTGTGAATTGATGGAATAATGAACCAATAACGAGAAAAAACAGCTATGGGACCTTGAAATAATTGACGAAAGATTTGGGCGTTTCAAAGAAATGGAGTAACTTTGCCGCCCGAGAGCTATGACAAGCTTTCTGTAACAGCCCTATCGAATTAGCAGTTCATCAGGCGAAACGTACAGGAAAGAATGTCATGTCGGCTCACGCATGCCATAATGGAAGCGTGGGCTTTTGGCATAACATCTGTACGTGGGTCCTGCTAAACCCGATAGGGCTGGTGTATGCCAAAGTTACAAGTCCACGTCTTCCTTTTTCTCCAAAATCTTATTTTTGTCAAACCGTCAAATTCGTATCAATATGAAGAAGAGAAACGAAGACAATCATAATAGCCTGGGCAAACCAGATGACCAGCTGCCCGCAGAAGTTCTGAAGAAACTGAACGAGCTGCTGGAACGGCTGCACAGGCTACGCGATTTAAATATTATAAAATTAAAAAATGAGAAAATTGAAGAAGAGAATAATGAGAAATACGAAAGGGAGAAAAGCATTCAGATCAACATCTATGAGAAGGGAAGCCAGCACATAGATACGCAGATAAATTGGAAAGCCTCACCCCCGACCCCTCTCGCGGGGGAGAGGGGAGTAGATAGCTCTGAAACGACAAAGGGTCTGCCGGAGATGAAGAGAAAGAATGCAAAGAACAATTTTGATAAGAACACTCCACTGTCTGCCCTATTTTGGAAGAGTCACCATGAAGAACTGAAAAAGGTTCTGGAAACATGGCGACCATATCTGAAAGGTGAAGCAGAAGATGTGATGGGACTTAACACATTTCTCTTCGACCTTTCTCAGATACGTCCGTCAATAATCTATCTGGACTTGGCGCATCTTATCAATCATGGTGGACTACAGTCTTCGGTGTCCGCTCTCGCCACGTATATGTTTCAACACTCCAACCTGAGCAAAAGCGCGAATGCACTCTATGTGCAGCTTAAACGCTATAAGAAACTGTGTGAATAGTCGAAATCGGTAAGTTTTTTATAGCGGTGATGAAAAAAACTGCAAAAAGTTTTCAGATTTGAAAACTTTTGTGTACTTTTGCACTATGGAAAGAAAGATTCTATATTACAAGACATATTTCTTAGACTTCTTTAACTCGTTGAGTACAGGAGCCAAAAGGAAAGTGGCATACGTGCTTGATGTGCTGAAAACACAGCAAAGGCCCAGCCAGAACTTTGTGAAGCACGTCAGGGAAGGAGTATACGAATTAAGAGCTCAGCATGACGGGAACATCTACCGAGCGTTCTTCATATTTGACGAGGGCAATATAGTGATGCTTTTCAATGGTTTTCAGAAGAAGGCACAAAGGACGCCGGAGAATGAAATAGATAAGGCAATTAAACTAAAGAACGAATACTATGCAGGAAAATAGAAAAGATGTCGGGAGTTTCGATGAGGTTTTGAACTCTCTCTATGGAGAACCAGGAACGCCACAGCGTGAGGAATTCAGGCGCGAGGCTTATGCTTACTGCGTGGGAGCCATCGTTCGCGACAGTCGCAAACGTGAGGGCATGACCCAGCAGGAACTGGCCGATAAGGTGGGAGCAAAGAAATCGTATATCTCGCGTATCGAAACAGGAAGTGTAGAACCTAGCGCTGGCCTGTTTTTGAGCATCATCAATGCTTTAGGCCTTTCCATAGTAAGACCTGTGTAAAATGAATACATGATTACTTCATTTGTGCCTTTGTAGCATAAGGCAGAATAAAGGAATATAGGGCTTCAGAACCTCGCGTCGGATTGCAGTTCCGGAGGGGAAGGTTCTGAAGTTCTTTTTTGTTGTACCCTTTTTTGTACCTTTTTTTTTAGGTACCGACTCGGTACCCAGTAATATGGATCTTTCTTGATTTATTGATCTGTATTCATTATCTTTGCAGCCAAGTTTAATAAAAGACAACATGGACAACAAAGACAACAAGAGCAAGAAGGAGCGGAAGGCGAACTGGAAGGATTATACTGCTACGGTGGAGGACATCAAGATGTTCATCGCCGACAGGATGTTCCTCCGGCATAACGTGATCACAGGGAGGGTGGAATGCAGGAAACCCTGGAATAATGAAGAGTGTAGACCTGAGAGTGTTGAGTTTGCTACCGCAATTGACAATGGCAGCGCCATGAGCGCGGTAGCAAACTCTTCACTCCCCACTCTCCACTCTCATCCGGCGTGGCAGCCCGTCAACGACCGCATCGTGAACTCTCTGTGGGCAGAGATGTCGAAGGAGAAGGTGGTGAGGGCGGAGGACATGCGGCGTGTGATGGAGTCGGACTTCGTGCCCGATTTCCATCCTTTCCGCTACTACCTGGAGCACCTGCCTCCCTGGGACGGCGGCGACCATATCCTGGCGATGTCGGTCAGCGTGTCGGTGAAGGGTGACGTGGAGGAGCAGTACCGCTTTGCGCAGTACCTGAAGAAATGGCTGGTGGGCATGGTGGCGGGATGGGTGGACCCGGCGGTGGTGAACAACGTCATCCTGGTGCTCATAGGCGAGCAGGGCTCGTATAAGACGACGTGGTTCAGCTACCTGCTGCCGCCTGAGCTCTCGCGCTATTTCTACACGAAGACGAACGCCAACCGCATGGGGCGTGACGACCTGCTGACGCTGGCGCAGTACGGCCTGGTGTGCTGCGAGGAGCTGGACACGATGCGTCCCTCGGAGCTGAACCAGCTGAAGGCAGCGGTGACGATGGGCTCCATCGACGAGCGTGCGCCCTACGCGCACTATCCTGAGCACCGCAAGCACGTGGCGTCGTTCTGCGGCACGGGCAACAGCGTGCAGTTCCTCTCCGACCCTACGGGCAACCGCCGCTGGCTGCCGTTCGAGGTGGAGTCGATAGAGTCGCCGCGCGAGCATCCCTTCGACTACGCGGGCATCTATGCGCAGGCCTACACGCTGTACCGTCAGGGCTTCCGCTACTGGTTCTCGCGCGATGAGATCCAGCAGCTGGCGGCGCACAACGCGGCCTTCGAGACGCCGCGTCTGGAGAGCGAGCTGGTGCAGCAGTACTTCCGGCGTCCTGTGGGCCTGGAGCCTGGCGAGTTCATGCCGGTCTCGCTGGCGCTGCAGATCGTGGGCGCGGGCATCACGCAGAAGCTGTCGACGGTGGTGCTGGGCCGTGCCTTCGTGGAGCAGGGCTTCGAGCGTCGCACTTCGCACAACGTGCGGGGCTATGTCGTCGTGCGTCGCAGTGCTGAGGAGATGCGGTCGCTGCGTGCGCAGATGGCGGTCTCGCCCGGTGCCTCCAGCGTGAGCGGCGACGTCGATACACATACAGATGATACAGATGTTTTCTGAAAAAGGCCGTGCGTACCTGCGCGCCTGCACGTACGCGCGGAATTTTCTTGAATATAAGTGTATCATCTGTAATCTGTATTTATATAGATTAGCACTGGAAAGTATAGTAGTTAGCACTGAAAAGTATAGTAGTTAGCATGCAAAAACCATATCATTACAAACAGGAAAGACTATGATTATAAGAAGCTATGCAAAATCGGAGCTG
>JAEEGI010026921.1_pt1 | contig 11047 bp, 6 predicted proteins | sample 8958751 | NCBI WGS metagenome assembly JAEEGI01 (sample SAMN16246545, study PRJNA631951) | gut metagenome | biome: gut microbiome; feature: rumen; material: KS-attached | host: Bos | place: Iran: Karaj | collected 2018-10 | reverse complement strand
ACAGCACGTCGACCGTCGCGCCCAGGAAACTGTCGTTGATCTCGCGGGAAATGCGGTTCTGGAGGGCGAGCAGCCGCTCGAAGCGGTCCTTCACGACGTCGTCCGGAACCTGATCGGGGTAGTTGGCGGCGGGCGTGCCTACGCGTCGGGAATAGATAAACGTGTACGCCTGGTCGAACCGGACCTCCTCCACCAGCGACAGCGTGTCCTCGAAATCCTCCTCAGTCTCGCCCGGGAAGCCCACGATAATGTCGGTCGTAAGCGCAACGTCGGGCATCTTCTCGCGAACCTTGCGCACGCGTTCGAGGTACTGCTCGCGGGTGTAGTGGCGGTTCATGCGGCGCAAAAGGTTGGTCGAGCCGCACTGTACGGGAAGGTGAAGCTGCCGGCACACCGCGGGCCTTGCCGCCATGACGTCGATCAGTTCGTCGGAAATGTCCTTCGGGTGCGAGGTCATGAACCTGATCCGCTCAATGGCGGTGTTCCCGCAGATCATGTCGAGAAGAGCCGCGAAGCTCACGGGCTCGGGAAGGTCCTTGCCGTAGGAGTTCACGTTCTGGCCGAGAAGCGTCACTTCCTTGTAGCCCGCCTCAACAAGCCCTTTGATCTCTTCCACGATCGCCGCCGGCTGCCGGCTCCGTTCGCGCCCGCGCACGTAGGGAACGATGCAGTAGGTGCAGAAGTTGTCACACCCGTACATAATCGTGACCCAGGCGTGAACGCTCCCGACCCGCTTGACCGGCACGTTCTCGGCGACCTCGGTATCGGTTTTCGACACCTCAAAAACGCGCGTTTTTCCGTCGATGACCCGCCACAGAAGCTCCGGCATTACGTGAAGGCTGTGGGTTCCGAAAACGAGGTCGACGTGCCTGTAGGTTTTGCGGATCTCCTCGACGATGTGGGGTTGCTCGGTCATGCACCCGCAGACCGCGATAATGAGGTCCGGGTTGGCGCGCTTGAGCCCTTTCAGAGCCCCGAGGTGGCCGAAAACCTTCTCCTCCGCATTCTCGCGAACGCAGCACGTATTTATAACGATCAGGTCGGCGCCCTCGAAGCCCGTTCCCTGCGCGAAGCCCATCATTTCAAGCATGCCCGCGATTTTTTCCGAGTCGTGCTCGTTCATCTGGCATCCGAAAGTGCGCACGAAAGCAAGCGGCTTCCGGCCCTTTTCGGCGCAAAAAGTCGCGTTCTTCTCCGCAATGCAGCGGGAAAAATATGCCTGCTTCTCCATTTCTTCGCGGGAGACCTCGCGAGTCGCGGGGCGGTTTTTCATGAATTCACCTTTCCGGTCCGGCCGGCTTTCAGTTTGATTGCGCGCCGCTGTGAGCTCTTAAAAATCCTACGCACGCGCTATGTTATTGTACTATCGCGCGGCCGAAATTTCAAGACGGAGGCACGGCGAAAAGCCTTCCGCGCCAAAAAAAGACGCCCCGCCTTCCGGTGAGGAAAACGGGACGCCGCAAAAACGGTTTAACAATACTCTATTAGACTCCGGGAATGTTCTTGAACCAGTCGAGAATGTTATCGAAGAAGGAACTGATCGAGCCGCCGTTCAGCGCGCCGGTAGCCATCAAAATGCCGCCGATGATCAACAGAATCAGAATCAGAATTCCGTACAGGAGCACCGGAATCCAGTGCGAACGCGCGAAGCTCTTCACGTTGACGTTCTTGGCGCCGAATGTGTGGATGAGCAGGAAAATGAATCCGATTATCGGGAGCGTGTAGAGAATTCCGAGCCAGAAGTAGGACCAGGCGCCGATCGGCTTGAACTCCGCGGGAAGGTCGTTTTTGGTGAGCTTCTTCTGAGCGGGCTGGGGTTGCTGAACCGGCACGTAGCGGACCTGCTGCTGGGGCTGCTGGTAGACAGGTTGCTGCCTCACGGGCTGCTGGGGCTGTGCCGCCGCCTGCTGATATCCCTGCTGATAACCCTGGCGGTATCCCTCGCCGTAGCCTGTTTCCGCGGGACGTGTCTCCTGAACCGAACGTGTTGCCGCCGCTGCCGCCGCACCTGCCGCCGCCGCTGCCGCGACTGTCGCCTCGTTGATCCTGTCGGTCTCTTTCTCGGCTTCTTTTTTCACTTCTTCAACTTTTTCCTCCGCGGCATGGACCGTCTTTTCGGCCTCGCCCGCGACGTTGTTCACGGATTCCTGAACGGCATCCACAGACTCGTGAACGGCTTCTTCAACTTTCTCGCCGGCAGCGACGCCCGCACCGGCAACGGCAGCGACCGATTCCTGAATTTCCTTCTCGATTTTTGCGCCGCAGTTATTGCAGAAAACCGCATTGTCGGAGATTTCTCCTCCGCATTTCTTGCAAATCATATTGTCCTCCTTGAAGCGGGTTTGCCGCTGGTTTTGTTACGGCTAAATTATACAACGCGGGCGGCGGTTTTTCAAGGGTTGGCGTTGAAAAAAAGGGCGGGAAATGGTAAACTTAATCGGGGGGCCCTCCCGGGACATTTCCCGGAAATCCCCGTATTTTCCGGAAAAACAGCCAAATATATAAACCCGGAAGCATTAAACGGAGGTGGACGCTACGGACAATTCAAGAAACAAAGCGGGCGCGGGCGGCGGAATGCCGGAAAACGCCGACAAAATTGCCGAACTCATCAGAAAATCGCACAAAATCGTCTTCTTCGGCGGCGCGGGCGTGTCGACCGAGAGCGGCGTCAAGGACTACAGAAGCGAGGACGGCCTTTACAACACCGTGAAGGAGTACAAGGTCTCGCCCGAGACGATCCTCAGCCACTCGTTCTTCATGCACAACACCGACGTCTTCTACGACTTTTACCGGAAATACTTCGTGACCGACAGCGACAAGGTCCTTCCCAACAAGGCCCACCTCGCGCTCGCGAAGCTGGAACGTGACGGCAGGCTGTCGGCGGTGGTGACCCAGAACATCGACGGCCTCCACCAGAAGGCGGGCAGCAGGAACGTTTTCGAGCTCCACGGCACGATCGCGCGCTACCACTGCATGAAGTGCCGGCGTGCATATTCGTTCGACGACGTTTTCGGCGGCGGGAAGAACGCGACAGGCGTTCCGAAGTGCCCCGAGTGCGGCGGCCTGATCAAACCCGACGTCACACTTTACGAGGAGTCGCTCGATTCCGACGTCATTGAAGGCGCCGTGGACGCGATCTACAACGCGGACCTGCTGATCATCGGCGGGACTTCGCTGGCGGTCTACCCCGCGAGTTCGTTCGTGCAGTACTTCCGCGGCGAGAATTCGATCCTGATCAACCGCGAGGCGACCTATTACGACAGGAACGCGACGGTGATTTCGCGCGGGAAGATCGGCGAGGTGCTGGACGCGGCGGTAAAAATGGTCTGACGACGCCTAAAAGTGCCAAGCTTGAGCCCGCAACCAAACCCGGGAATATTTCGATTTGGAGAATAGAGAAAAATCGCGGGAAATCGCGAAAAGACGCGGAAAAACGCGAAAACAACGGAGATAAAAATGAAATTCAAAGCAATTCAGAAACTGACGCTTCTCGATTTTCCGGGAAAAACAGCGGCGACCGTGTTCACGTGCGGCTGCAATTTGAGGTGCCCGTTCTGCCACAACGCGAGCCTCGTGGTCGGCGACCCCGGCAGCGATAACGGCGGGTTCACGTTCACGGAGGAGGGGAACGTCGACGAAGAGGACGTTTTCGCGCTGCTGGCGAAGCGGAAAGGGCTTCTCGACGGCGTCGCGATAACCGGCGGCGAGCCGCTTCTGCACCGCGAGCTGGCGGGCTTCATGGCGGGCGTCAAGGACCGCGGCTTCCTGGTGAAGCTGGACACGAACGGCTTCCTGCCCGACAGGCTGAAGTACGTTCTGGAGGCGGGGTTGGTCGACTACGTCGCGATGGACGTCAAGCACTCGCCGGAAAAATACGGCGAGGCGGCCGGCATTTCCGGAATTTCCTTTGAGCCGTTCGCGAAGAGTATTGAAATAATAAAAGGGTCGGGCGTTCCGTACGAGTTCAGGACCACGATCGTGAAGGGCCTCCACACGCTTCCGGACGTGGAGGAGATCTGCCGCCGGATCGGGCCTGACGCGAACTATTTTCTCCAGATGTACGTCGACTCGGGCGACGTTCTCGCCAACAGGGAAGCGGAAGGCGGCGCGGGATTTGAGGCGTTTTCGCAGCCGGAGGCAGAGGAGATTCTCGCGGCGGCAAGGGCCATCGTTCCGGGAACTGGCATAAGAGGACTGTAAGAATCTTTCACAATAAAGCAGCTTGGAAGAGGGCGCGGCGGAATTTCCGCCGCGCTTTAGTTTTTTCGCCCACAAGATGTAGCATTCTTGAGTCGCGAGCAGGCGTTCACGGCAGCTTCCTGAATCGCGATTTTCCGCGTGTTTTCGGCATTTTCCGCTATTTCCCGCATTCCCGCCGCCGCCCCGGAAAATATTAGCCAAAACTACATGTTGTGTTTTTTTGCGGAATTCCTCGATTTTTATTCAAAATGTAGTAATTTGCTATTGACACGCTTTTCCGGCGGTGATATAATTCCCCCGAATCACATTTTGGAGGAAATGCCACATATGTACCGAGTTAAAAAAAGAAACAATAAAATCGTGGATTTTGACATCAGCAAGATCACAAACGCGATTACGTCTGCCTTTGAGGCGTGCGAAACGAACACTAACTCCAGCATTATAGATTTCCTCGCGCTGAAAGTCACAGCGGATTTCATACCGAAGATAAAAGACGATTTAATTTCGGTCGAAGACATCCAGGACAGCGTCGAGAACGTCTTGATCAAAGCGGGATATGCGGACGTCGCAAAAGCGTTTATTCTGTACCGCCGTCAGCGCGCGAAACTGCGCAACGTGAAGTCCACCCTCGTCGACTACAAGTCCATTGTTGACGACTATCTCAAGGTTAACGACTGGCGCGTTAAAGAGAACGCGACGGTTACGTATTCCGTGGGCGGTCTCATTCTGAGCAACTCCGGCGCAATCACGGCCAACTACTGGCTCTCCGAGGTCTACGACCAGGAGATCGCGGACGCCCACAGGAACGCGGACCTGCACCTTCACGACCTTTCGATGCTCACGGGTTACTGCGCGGGCTGGTCGCTGAAGCAGCTTATTCAGGAAGGTCTCGGCGGCGTTCCCGGCAAGATCACTTCCGCTCCCGCGAAGCACCTCGCCACGCTCTGCAACCAGATGGTCAACTTCCTGGGCATCATGCAGAACGAGTGGGCCGGCGCTCAGGCGTTTTCGTCCTTCGACACGTACCTCGCGCCTTTCGTGCGCACCGACAACCTGGACTACGACCAGGTCAAGAAGTGCCTCGAGTCGTTCATTTTCGGCGTCAACACGCCTTCCAGATGGGGTACGCAGGCTCCGTTCAGCAACATCACCCTCGACTGGGTGGTGCCCCCGGATCTTGCCGAGCAGAACTGCATCGTCGGCGGCAAGGAAATGGATTTCAAGTACAAGGACGTCCAGAAGGAAATGGACATCGTCAACAAGGCGTTCATCGAGATCATGATCGAGGGCGACGCTAACGGCCGCGGTTTCCAGTACCCGATTCCGACTTACTCCATTACACGCGATTTCGACTGGTCTCCGACCGAAAACAACAAGCTCCTTTTCGAGATGACGAGCAAGTACGGTACGCCTTACTTCTCGAACTACATCAACAGCGATATGGAGCCGTCCGACGTCCGTTCGATGTGCTGCAGACTGCGCCTCGACCTGCGTGAGCTCAGAAAGAAATCCGGCGGTTTCTTCGGCTCGGGCGAGAGCACGGGAAGCATCGGCGTCGTCACGATCAACATGCCCAGAATTGCCTATTTGTCGGCAAATGAAGACGAGTTCTACGCGCGCCTCGACAGGCTCATGGACATCGCCGCGCGCTCCCTCAAGGTCAAGAGGACCGTCATCACCAAGCTCCTCAACGAGGGCCTCTACCCGTACACGAAGAGATACCTCGGCACTTTCGAAAACCACTTCTCCACGATCGGTCTGGTAGGAATGAACGAAGCCGGCCTCAACGCACGCTGGCTCAAAGCGGACATGACCGACCCGAGAACGCAGGAATTCACGAAGAAGGTGCTCAACCACATGAGAGAGCGCCTCTCCGACTACCAGGAAGAGTACGGCGACCTCTACAACCTTGAGGCCACTCCCGCCGAGTCGACCGCCTACCGCTTCGCGAAGCACGACGTTGCAAGATACCCCGACATCGTTACCGCCAGCAGCAAGAACTGCGGAACTCCTTATTACACGAACAGCTCGCACCTTCCCGTCGGTTTCACCGAGGATATTTTCGCGGCACTCGATATTCAGGACGAACTGCAGACGCTCTACACTTCGGGCACGGTCTTCCACGCCTTCCTGGGCGAGAAGCTTCCCGACTGGCAGGCGGCGGCAAACCTTGTCAGGAAAATTGCGGAAAACTACAAACTTCCTTACTACACTCTCTCCCCGACCTATTCGGTCTGCAAGACCCACGGCTACATTGTCGGCGAGAAGTACACCTGCCCGATCTGCGGCAAGCCCACCGAGGTCTACAGCCGCATAACCGGCTACTACAGACCTGTTCAGAACTTCAACGACGGCAAGGCGCAGGAGTTCAAGGACCGCAAAGTCTACAATGTGCTCGGAGCGATTGCAGACAGCGACATGGCCAAATACAGGGAAGAGAAAAACACGGAAAAACCGGCGTGCGAGGATACACCCGAAAAAGCTCCGGAAAGAGAACCTGAGAAAGCGCCCGTAAGCGGGGCTGAGGCTCTTTCCGGAGACAAGATCGTGATGTTTGCGACCAAGACGTGCCCGAACTGCATGGCGGCCTCGAAGATGCTTCAGGAGAACGGAATCGAGTTCGAGAAGCTCTACGTTGAGGACGAGCGCGAGCTGGCGCAGAAGCTGGGTCTTCGCAACGCGCCCACGCTGATCGTCGGCGAGGAGAGATACACCGGCGTGTCGGGAGTCAGGGAGTTCATTAAGAAGATCAAGAACTGATTGTTTACCGTTTTCTGACCGGTAAAACAATTAACTTGAAAAGTTCGGAGAACCGTTCCTCCGGGAGGGCTCTCCGAATTTTGTGTGAACAGTACGCGGCCGGGGCGGGACATTTCCGGACATTTCCGGAATTGTTTTGAGGCGGTTCTGAAGTGTTCCGGATCCGGAAGCGGAGTTTTGATGAGGTTGAGATTATGTACGACGTTATTGTTATCGGCGGCGGTCCCGCGGGGCTGACTGCGGCGCTTTACTGCCTGAGACTCGGGAAAACCGCGCTCGTTATCGAAAAGGAGAGCTTCGGCGGGCAGATGACTTTTTCCCCAAAAATAGAGAATTATCCGGGCTTCCTGTCGATTTCCGGCAACGAGCTCGCGCAGAATATGGTCGAGCAGGTCGCCGAGCAGGGCGGGTCGCTGGCGATGGAGGAGGTCATCAGGATCGAGAACAGCCGCGCCGACGACGTGAAGGTGGTCGTTACCGACTGCGGCGCGTATGAGGCGAAAGCGGTCATCATCGCGGTGGGCGTAAGGCACAGGCTGCTGAACGTTCCCGGCGAGGAACTCTTTCTGGGCGACGGCATCTCTTTCTGCGCGATTTGCGACGGCGCGTTCTACGAGGGCCGCGAGGTGGCTGTCATCGGCGGCGGCAACTCCGCATTGCAGGAAGCCGTTCTGCTGTCCAAGACCTCCAAGAAGGTCACGATCGTCCAGAACCTCGACTTCCTGACCGGCGAGAAGAAGCTTCAGGAAATTCTCGAAAACGCCCCGAACGTCGAGATCCTTCTCGGCTACGTTGTCGACCGCATCAACGGAGACTCGGTGCTCCGCGGCCTTGACATCAAGAAAGAGGCGACCGGCGAGATCAAAACGCTCAGGGTCGACGGCATTTTCACCGCGATCGGTCTCGAACCCGTGAACGGCAGCTTCACCAACGTCGCCGAGCTGGACAAATTCGGCTACATCGTGGCTGACGAGAACGGCGACACGCGCACCGAGGGCATTTTCGCCGCCGGCGACTGCAGAACCAAGAAGGTCCGCCAGGTGTCCGCGGCATGTTCCGACGGCGCCTGCAGCGCGATTGCGGCGTGCAACTACATCGACAGGAAGTAAAAGGCGCTCTTACTGAGCGCGGCCGTGCGTGAAGAATTTTGTTTGCGCGGCGTGCGAAAATGGGTTATAATATCCGTGAATAACGACTTACCGGAGACTTGAGGCAGATGAAACGTTTTAAATTCAAATCGAAATACATTCTTGCGGCGGTTGCTTTGCTGCTGGTTTCGGCATGCCTTTTTGTTTTCGGAGCGTGCAGAAGGAACCCCGGCAAAACCGAAACGACGCCCGCGCCCGGCGAAAACACAGCCGCGCCCGAGCCGACACCGACCAACTGGGGCGGCATCGAATTCCCCGACGACGAGGTAACCGACCCGCCCGTGAAGACCGACGAACCGGCCACCGACAACCCGACCGACCCGGCTGAAACGCCCGCGCCCACCGGCGGCGACACGACCGCGGAACCCGCAACTGACGCTGAAACGCCCACCCCGACCGCAGGCGACCCGACCGGCGCACCTACCGCAACGAGCCCCGACACCGAGGCCCCCGCAACAGGAACGCCCTACACGCCCGACGATCCGGTCGAAACGCCGACCCCGACACCGGAAACCAAAACGGATTCGCCCAAAACTCCCGGCGACACCGCGACGCCCGGCAAGACCTCCGACGTTGGCAGAGAAACGCCCACCGACCCGGGCACTCCCGAACCCACCCCGACGCCTGAAACGACGCCCGTTCCCGGAGTGATCGAACTGCCGGAGATTGATATTTAAAATTATTTCCCGCTTGTTGATTTTGCGGAAATTGAAAAGATGCCTCCTTCAACGGGGGCGTCTTTTTTGCTTTCGGAGGCGGTTGATTTTTTTGGTGAAAAAAAGGCAAAAAACGGGCCGCGGCGCGTTTTTTCGATTGACAGGCGCGCGCGTGTAAGATAAAATAGTATACAGGAAAAAGCGGCCTTCGGAAAGGATGGCTGCAATAACGAAAATCGAAAACACGGAGGGATTTTCAACATGTTTAAGAAGAATTTAGCATTAGTCCTCGCGGTCTGCATGCTTTTCGGAATGATTTCCGTAACAGGCATAGTGAGGACCAGAGCGGAAGGACGGACGGTAGTTATTACCTTCGCAGACCTGTTCTCAAGTGATACTAATCTTGGGGAGATTACTTCAAATGATTATGTTAATCTAACATTTAGCAAGGCGAGCGGATCTTCGGCCCCCAAGTACTACAGCAGTTCGGGGGATGCAAGAGTTTATGCCAAGAACACAATAAAGGTTGAGACGAAGAGTGGTGTTTCTGAAAAGATTACGAAAATCACCTTTACTACCGTTAGAGAAGATACCGAATTAACCGCTGATGTTGGCACTTATACAAAGCCTTCTTGGGAAGGAGAAGCTAATTCAATACTGTTTACGGCTTCTGCTTCCGGACAAATCCGTATCACCAAGATGACAATTGTTTTGGGAGATGGCGGTGCCAGCACTCCTGAACCCACCCCGTTTGTAAAGCCCACGACTCCTGAGGATATTGTCAATGCGGCGTATGGTCTTGCTGTAGGTGCAACTCTCGAAGGAGGAAGCTACACGCTCACAGGTAAGGTTACCGCAATCAATACGGCTTACAGCTCGCAACACGGTAATGTAACTGTAACAATCGTTGTGGATAACATGACAGACAAACCGATTCAGTGCTTCAGAATGAAAAACGGATCAGATATCACCGCCGGCGAAGGAGTGGAAGTAGTTGCGGAAGGCGACACGATTACCGTTACCGGGTCCCTTAAGAATTACAACGGAATAATTGAGTTCGACGCGGCTTGCACTCTTGACAGTCTTGTACCCGGAGAAACTCCGTTTGTGAGACCCGAAACTCCTGAGGATATTGTAAACGCCGCATATGGTCTTGCCCAGAACACGACGTTGGGCGGCGGAAACTATACGCTGACCGGCGAGGTGACTGCTGTCAATACTGAGTACAGTTCGCAGCATGGAAACGTTACCGTAACAATCGTTGTCGGTGATATGACCGATAAACCGATTCAGTGTTACAGAATGGTTAACGGATCGGGCATCACTGCCGGAGAAGGTGTCGAAATAGTTGCTGCAGGTGACACAATTACTGTTACCGGATCCCTTAAGAATTATAACGGAACGGTTGAATTCGATGCGGGTTGCACCCTTGATGAGCGCACAGCAGGCGGAACTCACTACCAGACTCCCGAAGAGATTCTCGAGGCAGCCAATGCGCTTGATGATATGGCAACGCTTCCCGGAGGACCTTACGAGCTTACCGGTGTAGTCACCGAAATCATCACTGAGTACAGCGAGCGATACGGCAACATTACGTTCAAGATGAGTGTTCTCGATTACGAGATTGAAGGTTACCGTATCAAGAACAGCGCCGCCTTTACTGACGGCGACGGCGTTGAGATTCTCGACGTAGGCGATACGGTCACGATTAAAGGAAACATCCAGAAATACAACGGGATTATCGAGTTCGTCCAGAACTCCACTCTCGAAGATATTGAATACATCGCGAAGGTTATCAGAGCGTCCCTCATTCTTCAGGAGAACCTCGACATCAACTTTAGACTTATTACCGACCAGTTTGACGCCGCGACCGACGAAATTGGACTTAAGGTTGTTCTTAACGGCAAGACCACAGTTTGCGAAGGCGAAGTTGATGACGAAAACGACAAGCAGTACATCTACACGTTCGAGAACATCACCCCCGCTCTTATGGCTGATGAGATGACGGTATCGGTGCTCGTTAACGGAGAGACCGTTCACGAAATCACCTACAGTGTTGCGGAATACTGCTACAAGCTTCTCCGCCAGACCGACAACGCGACGCTCAAGACCCTTCTCGTTGATCTTCTGATCTACGGCGCGAAGGCCCAGCTGTACATCAACCACAATGTGGAGAATCTGGCTGACAAGGGGCTCACCGATGACGAACTCGACTTCGCGACTCCGGACGAGGATCTTCCCGAGCTTGAGAATGTGACCCAGATCGCCGGCAAGATTGACGAA
>JAEEGI010026913.1_pt1 | contig 11049 bp, 6 predicted proteins | sample 8958751 | NCBI WGS metagenome assembly JAEEGI01 (sample SAMN16246545, study PRJNA631951) | gut metagenome | biome: gut microbiome; feature: rumen; material: KS-attached | host: Bos | place: Iran: Karaj | collected 2018-10 | reverse complement strand
GCTGCACTCTCTTAGACGAAAAAAGCGGGCAAACGACAGAACTTGTCGTAGAAGAGCCGGTGCCCACCTGTGATTCCGCGCCTTACGAGGAAAAACTGATGGAGCTGCTCACCGCAGAACTCGGCATTAACACAGGTTCCGAGGCGGGCGAAGTCTCCGATGGCGCGGGCGACAGTTCTTGCGCCCCACGAAAAGCCGCATCCACCCAAAAAGCAGACGCGCTTCTTTTTTCCGGCAGTCGCCCAAAATTCTGGAGCGCACGTATAATAAAGCGGATTGCGGCGGCGGCAAAAGCCAACAACATCCTTTTTATGGCAGATTTCCGTGGAAGCGATTTGCTTTCTATTTTGGACGAGTATACGCCAGACATAATCAAAATAAATGAAGATGAGTTTTGGGCAACGTTCGGCGCAGATTTGCCCGCGATGTTCGGCGCGGATTACGCGAAAAACGCAAATTGCGCACAAATCGCGAACGCCCCCGCCGCTTTCCAAGCCGAAGAACAGCTTGCCGCCGCAATCGCCGAAACAAGCCGCCGCCTCAACAATATTGTCGTCGTGACGCGGGGCGCAAAAGCAACCCTTGCCGCAGAAAAAGGCACGCCGTACAACAGCCCGTCAGAACGCGTAAAAGCCGTGAACACAATCGGCTGCGGCGACGCGTACAACGCCGGTTTCCTATATGAATACCTCGCCACAAAAGATATGGAAAAATCGCTTGAAAAAGGAAAATGGTGCGCGTCGCGGAACGCAGAGTGCCTGCGCCCTGGAGTGCTCCACGACTAGACGAGAAAGGCTGCTTGCGTGCGTCGCCCTTCGGCAGACAGAAGATACAAACAGCGCGAAGCCTAATACCAGCCTAAGTCGAAGTCTAAGGCAGCTTCTGGTATATAATACTTGGGTCCACCGCGTTCCGCACTTAAAAATGCATCATTTATCCAGCCAGTTTTTCCGTCAAAAGTGATTCTTGCCCACCTTTTCTCACTGCTTGAATCAGTTTCTTCGGTTATCGCCTCAATCTCAACATTAATCTGACCTTTTCCATTTTTGTAACTTTTGTAACTGGCGGGAACGTAACCAATCACTTTTGTTCCTGTTTCTCCGGGATTATCACGGAGTTCCACCTCATCCAATGACGAAAAAACACTCAATCCCTGCGCCATTTTTCTTACAGTCCACTTTTTTCCACCGGATTCAATTGTCTCTAGTATTTCCCACTTATTATTTTCATAAGGATCAGAATAACCATTCCGGTACTCATTGTAGAATTTAACAAACTTAGGTTCGGAATAACACAAAAAGCCTGAATATCCGTTTGACTTAACTTTTAACCAGCAATAAAACAAACCATCATCTTTCCGCGTAATTTTCCAAATCTCGGAAATCTCAAGCGCATCATCGTCCTTAAGCTCATAAACCTTTTCAGATTTTTCCATATCCGAATAGATTATCCGCCTTTCATCGCGTGCCATGTCACCAATTTTTACCGTTTGGACATGTTTTCGAACCGTGATTATATTATTTTCATCCTCTGATTCCGAGATTATCGTTCCGTTTCCGCCTGCATAATCCGGTGTATGCGATATCTGCTCGGTCTCCGCTAAATAACCGGCGAAACATTTGCCCACCACACCATACTTCAGTGGATTTCCGTTTTTGTCGGTCGCACCGTCCTGAACCTCGACGATTACCCAATTGCTCGTAATTCCGTCGATAGTTTCTTCCTCATCAATCTCGATTATTTTCACACGAGTGCCCGCGTTCAGCACAGTTTCAATAAAACTGTCATGATACGGATTTCTAAGCCGAAGATTTTCCGTCACGACCATATCTTGATAAAGCTTAACATTTGGTTCGGCATAGAAAAAAGATAGGCAAAACACAAGCAAAACAACAAAAACTTTTTTTTTCATATTGCGTTCACTCCACTAAGTGATTAATCATTCTTTCCGGCGGAAACTTTTATTCTGCAACGGCAGACTTCACTCGTCTTTATAAAAACTCTGTGGTTCACAGGTTCCTCGCGGATATCGCCGCTTCCGTCAAAAGATTCGACATGCCAACCGTAAGGAAACCATACATCCGGGACAAATATTTCCGTATCGGCTTCGTCAGTGCCGGGCGGACAAACTGTACTGTCCCATTCAAACTCGAAGAACGGAATGCCATCCGTATGGAACTCGAACGAAACAGGTTTTCCTGCCACCGCCACCGGATACGGGCGTGATATACCGCGTTCTGCCCTGAACTGCTTCAGTTTTGCATTATAAACATTGAAGTCCGCCGTACAGGACGCATCTTTTTCCGCCCCGAAAACCGAAAACTCAGAAATAACTGTTGATATAAGCTCTTTCTCAGCAGTCTCCATATATGCGGTCAGAACTTCTTCCTGCCGCGTAAAATCAAGGTTTTCTTCTTTACTGCCGTGCATTCCGTTCATCGGAACACCAAAGTCGCCCATGATAACAGGAACACCTTCCGCTGAAAGAGAATCCACTTTGCTTATCATATCCTGTGAGATATATTCAAGCCATTCGGTTTTTGCTTTTCTGAACGCAGTAATTCTTGAGTCGTAGCAGCTGAAAATCCCTGCCGTGTTAAAGCCGTCCGTAACACCGGCAGGCATGCATTCCGTAAAAAAGATGTATTCCGGGTGCTTTTTTTGAAGGGCTTCCATGAACATCTGCTGGAACGGACGGAGGTAATCCTCCGAAAAATCTACGGGCTGACCGTTCCGCATGTAGAAGTAGTCGGGTCTGTCAAGAACAGCCTCGCCGTTTTCTTCGTGCCACACGCCCGCCGTTTTCCACGGACAATATGCAATGGCTTTTTCGCCGGAATTGCGCTTGTCATTTACGACTACACGCTTTTTAATGCTAAGTCCTGAGTGTTTAAGCTCAAAATGGTTGAATGTGCTGATAAGACCGGACGCGGCTTTCATCCCGGAAAACGGCGTACAAGCGACTCCTTCCGGAACGGGCGGCTCAATAAAGCTGTCTAAGTTTGAAATACCGATGTATCCGCTCGACGGCTCGCTCATTATGCCGAAACCGATTATGTTTTCACAGTCCTTCAGGCGGCGCGCCACGTGATACATTGCCGCAATATAATGCTCCTGAAGATAGTCCTGCGCACTAATTCCTTCGATTTTGCATTCTGGTGCGAACGTGTTCCCCGCAAAAAAGAGCGTGAACATTGTCTGGCACAAATAACGCTGGTAATTAAGCTGCCACGGATATGCGGAGTAGCCGTCTTTTTTTGCGGCTTCTTTTGTATAGACTGCGCCGCATTCTGCGAGCATCTCTTTGGCAAAACCAAGTTTTTCAATCGTCCAAAGTGGCGCGCCGCATCCGCCTGTCCAACGGCACCATGCGTTCTGGTACGGCTGCACTATAACCGCGATGTTGTATTCGGCGGCTTTTTTGAGCATACGCCTTGTGTACGCAAGAAAATCTTCGTCGTACATCTCCGGGCCTTCGTGCTCAACGGCTTCCCATGTAACGCCCCACCGGATGAGCGTGCAGCCGACATCAGCGAGCCGACGGAAAACTTCATCCGCATCTGCTTCGGGAAAAGGTCTGTCCGTAAACGAAACACCGCCGGCATCTCCGCTTTCAACAGGCTGCGGGGCTTTTATCCCGCCAAAGTTAAATCCCCTGAAAATTCTGGAGCGGCCGTAAAAATCTTTTATAAAACCATTTTCTGCATACCAAAGAATTTCGTGTTTCATATCGTTTCCTTAAAAATCCGCGTCACTGGTATTTCGCGCACGCCATTTTAAAACTCGCGCATATCACGCATAAACAAAAAAACAGACTCCCACAGCATAAAAGTGCCATAGGAGTCTTGTTCAAGAGAAAAATTCTCCGCTTTAAAACAATCCTTAAAACCAGACTATTCTGTCAGAATCTTGATAACCTGAGCTTTGTCTGTTGTGTTAAGGATTTCCTTGCGTTTTTCAGCACTCTTGAAGAGAAGACTGACTTCTGCCAAGAACTGAAGATGTGGACCTGTCTTGTTTACAGGAGAAAGTGTCATTATAAAAATACGGCACGGTTCCTGATCAAGAGAATCGAAATCTACAGGATTGTCAGAAATTCCGATACAAGCTACAAGATCGCTTACCGTATCCGTTTTTCCATGCGGAATAGCAATACCATGCTTCATACCAGTAGACATCTTGCGCTCGCGATCGAGAACACATTCTCTTGCTGCATCCTTATTACTCACCTTTCCGGCTTGAATAAGTATTTCCAGCAACTCGTCAATAATTTCTTCTTTTGTTGTGCCTTTAAGGTGGAGATTAACTGTCTCCGGCGTTAAAACTGTTCGTAGATTCATACCTAAAGTTTACGTTTACTTATCGTAAAAGTCAAGAATCATACATACCAAAATATTAGAATTTATGCTAGAATACTTTTATGAACGATATACAGAAGTTTCAAGCCGATATAAAACGGATTATAAAACACGACAGAGCAGATAACGGCGGAGTGTATGACGGAGTTCGTGCCTCAAAAACGATAGCCGAGCTGTTCATTTCTTCAAATAAAGATTGTCAGGGATTGGCGCAGTCTATTTCGGAGCTGTGGCTTTCTAAGGTAACAGGGGCAGCGGCTCCGGCGGAAGAACCTTCCGAGGATAATTTGAGCTGGCTTTTCGATGTTCAGGAATTTCTTGACGGAACTTTGAGCGGCGATACGGTACTTACAAAGGCGGATTTTTCGGAGCTTCGCGATTTAATAGACTACGAAGCGGAAGATTTGCCAGTCGATATGCTTACATCGATGATGAACACGATAATGGATCACGATGCCCTGTAACACACTTTACGAAAATTGCACCCTGTGCCCGCGGAACTGCGGAATAGACAGAACTTGTGGATTAGATAGCGCGGCCAGGGCGGATATTGCGGTACACAAGTACGGATTTTGCGGCGAGTCTGCTGAAATTCGGGCTGCGAGTGCGTGCCTTCACTTTGGAGAAGAACCCCCGATAACAGTAAACGGCGGTTCCGGCACGATTTTCATAACTGGTTGCAATTTGCGCTGCGCATTCTGCCAAAACTACCAGATTTCTCAGTGCGGAATGGGGGCTGTTCTCGCCGCCCCGGATTTTGCCGAAGTTTGCCTTAAATTACAGGGTGCCGGCGCAGAAAACATAAATATCGTGACCGGCAGCCATGACATTCCTGCCATTGCAGAAGGCTTGCGTCTTGCAAAAGAACGTGGACTTTCGCTTCCTGTTTGCTGGAACTGCTCAGCGTATGAAACCGTAGAAGCTTTGGAGCTTCTTAAAGGACTTGTCGATATATGGCTGCCGGACTTAAAGACGCTTAACCCGCTTATTGCAGACGCAGTTTTCAAAGCCCGCGATTACCCTGCTGTTGCGAAAAAAGCTATCCGCTGGATGATTCAGAATACTCAGGCTGTTTTCGCGCCGGCACCGAACGGCAAAGAAAAAATGATGTCCGGTGTTATAATACGCCACCTGGTTCTTCCGGGGCGGCTCGACGACACGCGTCTTACGCTCGACTGGCTCAAAAAAACTGCCGATCGGGACGACGACCATGCCGCATGCATCTCTCTTATGTCGCAGTATACGCCGGTGGTGCCGGAAGAAGGGGCTTTCTCGCCGGCGCAGCTTTCCGCAAGAAACTCTGCGCTCGATGCGTTCAGCAACCGTCTGCTTTCAAAAGACGAGTTTGCGCAAATCCGCGCGATTATAGACGAATACGACTTTCAGTATCTGTTCTATCAGGAACTGGAAGAAGATACAGAATGGCTCCCGGATTTCAACAGGACACAGCCTTTCAGCAACAAACTCGCGAAACCGGTCTGGCACTGGAAATCAGGGTTTGTACTTTAAATATTGCTTTTTTACGGCAATGATATACAATAAATAGGACAATCTCTAAAAACTCTTTCCTGCGGTTTTTAGATTTCGCACAAGATTCCAGATAAGAGGTAAATCGGTTTATTATGAAGATGACGGGCATATCTGTTCCGGTTGGGGCATTGCGCACTAAAAAAAGTTTTGGTATTGGTGAATTCCTTGATATCATTCCATTCGCGGACTTTTGCAAAAAAGCTTCTTTAAAGGTGATTCAGCTTTTGCCCGTCAACGACACCGGTACGGAAAGCTCGCCTTACAGTGCACTTTCCGCATCCGCCCTTCACCCGATTTATATCAGCATAGAATCATTGCCGGAGCTTGCAAAAGCCGATGATACCGCGCACAAAAAGCTTCTTGCGGACATAAAAAAGCTTAAAAAAGCCTACAACGAGCTGCCGCGTTTCCCTTACAAAGAGCTTAGGAACGTTAAAAACACAATTCTTAAGGAGCTTTACGAGCTTCATAGCGCGGAAATTGCAAAAAATCCGGAACTAAAAAAATGGATTACAGCAAATCCTTGGGTTAAAGAATATGCTGTTTTCAAACGTCTAAAATCGATTAATTTGGAAGCGTCATGGAAATCGTGGCGCGAATATCGCAAAATAAAACCAGAGGTAATTGAAGAGCTTTGGGGCACAAAATCACTTAAAAACGAGCATCTTTATTATGCATGGGTACAGATGAACTTGGAAAAACAGTTCCTGCAAGCCTCTGATTACGTGAGCAGTCTTGGCATAATGCTTAAGGGCGACATCCCTATAATGATGAACGAGGATTCGCACGATGCTTGGGCTCACCCGGAGTTTTTCAACGACAATCTTAGAGCAGGTTCCCCGCCAGACGGACCGAATCCCGTCGGACAGAACTGGGGCTTCCCTACATACAACTGGAAAAACCTTAAAAAATGCGACTACTCTTGGTGGCGCGAGCGGCTTAAGCAGTCCGCAAAGTTCTACGAGCTTTTCAGAATTGACCACATCCTGGGATTTTTCCGCATTTGGGCTGTTCCGCAGAATGAATGCACGGCTTTGCTCGGTCACACGGAGCCTTATGAGCCTGTCACCGTTAAGGAGCTTGAAGCGCTTGGTTTTACGAAAGAGCGCATTCGCTGGCTTTCTCTTCCGCATATCCCGACGCGTATTGTGGAAGATGTAAACAACGGCGACTATCTTGGAACACACGGCATTTTGCACACGATAATGGACAGAATCGGAGACGAGGAGCTTTGGCTTTTTAAGCCTGAAATTAAGAGCGATAAAGACATTTATGCGCATGAAGAGATTCCGCTTGCGGTGCGCGAGGTTCTTGCAAAAAAGTGGCGCGACCGCATGTTTGTTGAAACGGAATGCGGCAAGTATTATCCGGCTTGGTGCTATGACACAACGACGGCGTGGGCATCGCTTTCTGACGATGAGAAGCGCATTATGTCGCAGTTCATAGCGGAAAAACGCGAGGATATGGAAAATCTTTGGGAAAAACAAGCGCGTGAACTTTTGGGAATGATTACAGACACAACGACGATGACAGCATGTGCGGAAGATTTGGGGGCGAATATCCGTTCACTTAATTCCGTGCTGAACGATCTTAGCATAATGAGTCTTAAAGTTATCCGCTGGAACAGACAGTGGGAAAAGGATGGACAGCCTTTTATCCCGTTTGAGGAGTATCCTGAAAAGAGCGTAACGACTACATCCGTGCACGATTCTTCTACTCTGCGCTTGTGGTGGACGGAAGAACAGGATGCGGCTGATTTTTACGAGGCGTTCCCGCCAGCTGGTGCAGCTGTAGCAGATTCACGCGCAGCAAATGGCGCAGTTTCAGGCGCGAGCAGTTCCCGTGACGCCGCGAAAGGCACACCGGCCGCAGGTGCTGCCACCGCGCAATCTTCGAATATCAAACCTGGCACGTACTCACCCGATGTTGCGGAGTATCTGCTTGAAAAAGCCGCCCAAAGCCAGAGCATTTTCTGCATCCATCCAGTTCAGGACTTTCTTGGACTTTCAGAATCATACTATGCGCAAAATCCGCAGGACGAGCGCATAAACGTTCCCGGCAGCGTAACAGAGTTCAACTGGACGTACAGACTGCCAACCGATGTTGAGTCGCTTATAAAAGACACCGCGCTTACAAAGAAAATCGCCGCAATAGCTGCCCTGCATGACGGCAAGGCAAAAAGCAAAAGGAGCTGATGTTTATGGAATTTCATGTTTCAAAAAAAGTAAGAGATTTGTGCAAGTTTGATGGAGACCTTTTTTCGTTCAATGGAAATGTGATTTTCTCGAATCCGGCGAATGTGCGGAAATTCGCATACGCAATAAACGCTTCCCTTGACCCTGTGCTTGAAGCGAACAAAATGATAAAAGCAGGGCAGCTGAACGCCATGGGTTTGATAGACGAGATTCTGCACCTTGTCTGCAATGCGTTCAGAAAGCAAGAAAACCCCAAAGCGTTCGAGCAGCTTGAAGCGTATTTGGACAACCAGTTCGGCAAAAAAGCCGTGGATGAAATGCTTGTTCAGTTCTCCGAGGAATTTCCTCCGCTCGCCGTGTACCGCGGAAAGACGACCATAGCGAAGTACCTTGCCGGGAAGACAGACGGCGTTTCCAATCGAGTCACGACGATTGAAGAGATAATGCTGCTTCATCTGGCTAATGAAAACCCGGCTTTTGCGCCGTTCCTTATGCTTTTTTCTGATGCGGAGCTTGCCAAAAACAAGAATTATCACACCGCATGGATTGCAATTCAAAGTTTCTTTAAGAAGCAGCCACTTTTCGGACCGTTCAAAAACGACCTTATAACGATGATGCGCGAACCGGCTGTTTTCAGTCCGCTCAGTCTTAAAGGACAGCTTGACTATATCCGGCAGAACTGGACATCGCTCCTTGACAGCTGGGTTCTTAAGCTGCTTTCCGGCATAGACATGATAAACGAAGAGGAAAAGCCAGGCTGGAACGGCAATTTCTCCGGGTTGCCGCCAATGGAGTCGTACAACTACGACTCGTTGATGAACGAATACGAGCGTTTCAGCCCCGATCAGGACTGGATGCCCAAAGTTGTTCTTCTTGCAAAAACAGTGCTCGTCTGGCTTGACCAGCTTTCAAAAAAATATAAGCGGAATATAACACACCTTGACCAAATTCCAGACGAGGAACTTGACCAGATTTCACAGGCGGGCTTTACGGGGCTGTGGCTTATAGGGCTGTGGGAACGCTCATGGGGAAGCAAGCGCATTAAACAAAAATGCGGCAACCCGGAGGCGGCGGCAAGTGCGTACAGCCTTCACGATTACGACATTGCGCAGGAACTTGGCGGCTGGTCGGCGTTGGATAATTTGCGCCGCCGGTGTTGGTACAGGGGCATCCGGCTCGCGTCGGACATGGTTCCGAACCACACCGGACTAGACTCAAAATGGGTTGCCGAGCGACCCGACCTTTTTATGCAGACACGCGAATGTCCGTTCCCAGGATACACTTTCAACGGCGAAAACTTGTCTATAGACCCGCGCATCCAGGTGTACATAGAAGACCATTATTACTCAAAAACTGACTGTGCCGTTGTCTACAAACGTGTGGATCCGCGAACAGGCGACACGCGCTACATCTATCACGGAAACGACGGAACAGGCCTGCCGTGGAACGACACGGCGCAAATTGACTTTTTGAACCCGGAAGCGCGCGAAGAAGTTATCCAAAAAATCCTTCACGTCGCACGGAACTTCCCGATTATCCGCTTCGACGCGGCGATGGTTCTGGCAAAAAAGAGCATAAAACGCCTGTGGTACCCGGAACCGGGACATGGCGGCGACATCGCGAGCCGCGCCGAACACGCACTAAGCAACAGCGAGTTTGAAAAACGCATACCAGAAGAATTCTGGCGCGAAGTAGTTGACCGCTGCGCGCGGGAAGTTCCTGACACTCTGCTTCTTGCGGAAGCCTTCTGGATGATGGAAGGCTACTTTGTCCGCACCCTCGGAATGCACCGCGTCTACAACAGTGCATTCATGAACATGCTCAAAAAAGAAGAGAACCAGAAGTACCGCGACACCGTTAAGAACACGCTGGAGTTTGATCCGCAGGTTCTTAAACGCTTCGTCAACTTTATGAACAATCCCGATGAGGAAACAGCCGTCGCACAGTTCGGCAAAGGCGACAAATATTTCGGCGTGTGTACGCTCATGGTCACAATGCCGGGCTTGCCGATGTTCGGTCACGGACAGATTGAAGGCTTTGAAGAAAAATACGGCATGGAATACACAAAGGCGTACAAGGACGAAGTTCCCGACTACGACTTGGTTGACCGCCACAAGCACGATATCTTCCCTCTGATGAAAAAACGCTACTTGTTCTCCGGCATTGAGAACTTCTTCTTCTTTGATGTCTGGAACAATGGCACGGTCAACGAAAACGTATTCGCATACACGAACATGGCGGGCTCCGAGCGCGCCATAGTCTTCTACAACAACGCCTATCAGTGCGCGTCCGGCTGGATAAAAACGTCGTGTCGGTACGCCGTAAAAGATGGCGACAACACTCATTTTGAGACAAAAGACCTTGCGGACGCGTTGCAGCTTCCGTCTACGCCAGATACATATCTCATTTTCCGCGAGCAGCATTCCGAAAAGTGGTTCATCCGCTCTATCCCGGAAATACGCAAGAACGGTCTTTTTATGAGCCTGCAAGGGTTCGAGTATCAAGTGCTTCTGGACATTACGGTTGTCGCAGACGATGATACAGGCAAATACAAGCTGCTCCACGACACGCTCGACGGAAAAGGCACGGATGACATCGACACCGCAATCCGCGAAATCTTCCTTAAAGATTTGTACAAGTCGCTCAAACTGTTTGCAATCCCTGAATTCTTCAAGGATATTGATGCTGTTTGCAAAGGCAACGCCCCGCAGTCACGGCTCACGAAAATCCTTACGTCCGTAAAACCAATGGCGCTCGAATACTTCAAAACGCTCACATCGTTCCTGGACGGTAACTACGGCTCAAAGGACGTTCTGAACAGGAACACGACTTACGAAAGATTGTCACCAGAAAGCGCATGGAAAAAGTTCACGGCGCGCACAAAACGCATTGTCGAGCTTTGCACAGGCACTGCGCCTGTAAGCAATTCACTCAGCGAGTACGCAAAACTTGGAATACAGCAGGCG